>Ga0265780_10002941_pt1 | contig 22766 bp, 21 predicted proteins | sample P1T30metagenome_FD_192432 | JGI IMG/M metagenome (GOLD analysis project Ga0265780, IMG submission 192432) | Plant litter microbial communities from East Loma Ridge, Irvine, California - P1 T30 | ecosystem: Environmental > Terrestrial > Plant litter > Unclassified | place: USA: California...
CGTTGTTCAGGAACGAGAGTTCGCGAATACGCTTCGACAGGATCTCGTAGTGGAATTCAACGTGCGTGAAGATTTCTTCGTCGGCCCAGAAATGCACTTCGGTGCCGCGCTTGTCGGTTTCGCCGATAACTTTCATCGGGGAGACTTCGAAGCCGTCGACGATTTCGATTTCGCGGTTCTGCGGCACGCCGCGCACGAATTCCAGCTGGTGGACCTTGCCTTTTTGGCGCACGGTCACGCGCAGCAGTTTCGACAGTGCGTTCACGCAGGAGACGCCCACGCCGTGCAAACCGCCCGAGACTTTATACGAGTTCTGGTTGAACTTGCCGCCGGCGTGCAGTTCGGTCAGGGCGATTTCGGTGGCCGAGCGCTTTGGCTCGTGTTTGTCGTCCATCTTGACGCCGGTCGGAATGCCGCGGCCGTTGTCGGTAATCGAGATCGAGTTATCCGAATGGATGGTGACGTGGATTTCGGTGCAGTAGCCGGCCAGCGCTTCGTCGATCGAGTTGTCCAGCACTTCGAACACCAGGTGGTGCAGGCCGGTCCCGTCCGAGGTATCGCCGATGTACATGCCCGGACGCTTGCGGACAGCTTCCAGGCCTTCCAGAATTTGAATCGAGGCGGCGCCGTATTCGTCCGACTGCGTCGGCGATTGCGGCATTTCGTTAGTGTTCTCGGACATGGACTGCTTTCTCTAAAAACTATGTATTCAGACTGCTCAGTTCAGGCCGCAACCCGGCAAAACAAGGCGCGGCCCGGATGCGTTGAATTAAATACGCATCGGCATGACGACGTACTTGAAGTCGCCATTGTCGGGAATCGAGATCAGGGCCGACGAATTCGAATCGCCCAGGGCAATGTTCACCTGGTCGCACTTCAGATTGTTCAGCACGTCGAGCAGGTAGGTGACGTTGAAACCGATGTCGATGGCGTCGCCGCCGTAGTCGATTTCCAGTTCCTCGACCGCTTCTTCCTGGTCGGCGTTGGTCGAGCTGATCTTCATGCTGCCCGGGGTGATGATGCAGCGCACGCCCTTGAACTTGTCGCTGGTCATGATCGCGGCGCGCTGCAGCGAGCGCAGCAGTTCGTCGCGGCTGATCGTGAAGTCGTTCTTGTAGCCCTTCGGGATCACGCGGGTGTAGTCAGGGAACTTGCCCTCAACCAGCTTCGACACCAGCTCGATGTCGGCGAAGGTGAGCTTGACCTGGGAGGCGGCGATGTCCAGCTGGACGGTCTCGTCGCTTTCTTCCAGCAGGCGCTGCAGTTCGATGATGGTCTTGCGCGGGATGATGACTTCCTGGCGCTCGAAGGTCTGCTCGGCTTCGACCTGGCTGAAGGCCAGGCGGTGGCCGTCGGTGGCGACGGCGATCACCTTGTTGCCGTCCAGCACCAGCAGCAGGCCGTTCAGGTAGTAGCGGATGTCTTGCTGGGCCATCGCGAAGTGCACCATGTTGAACAGGTGCTTCAGCGTTTTTTGCGGCAGGGTGACCGAGGCGTTGTGGCTTTCCGCGACCGAGACGGTCGGGAATTCCTCGGCGGCCAGGGTCTGCAGCGCAAAGCGCGACTTGCCGCTCTGCACAGCCAGGCGCTTGTTGGCCAGGGTCATGGTTACGTCGCCGGATTCCGGCAGCGCGCGCAGGATGTCCAGCAGTTTACGCGCGGCCACGGTGGTGCCGGTCACGTCCGGACCGGAGCCGATGTTGGCATGCGTGGTGATCTGCACTTCGGTGTCGGTCGACAGGAAGGAGACGCTTTCGCCGTCCTTGCGGATGAGGATATTGGCCAGAATCGGCATGGTGTGCCGACGCTCGACAATACCGCTCACGATCTGCAGTGGCCGGAGAAGCGTGTCTCGGGTGGTTTTGACCAGTTGCATAGTTATCCTCGGATAAGTGTTAATACAGTGAAATTATTGCTACGGCACTATTCTGCCGTGTACCGGGGTGGAACGCCAGCCCCGGCGGTGGAAGCCTGGATCAGCCCTTCAGGGTCTGTTCCAGCACGTGCAATTCGTGGTTGCACTCGGCATTCTTCTGGCGGTCGCCGGCGATCTTGCGCACCGCGTGCAGCACGGTGGTGTGGTCGCGTCCGCCAAACAGCTCGCCGATTTCCGGCAAGCTCTTTTGCGTCAGTTCCTTCGCCAGGTACATGGCAATCTGGCGCGGCCTGGCGATGTTGGCCGGGCGGCGCTTCGAATACATGTCGGCGACCTTGATGTTGAAGAAGTCGGCCACCGTTTTCTGGATGTTTTCCACAGAGATTTGGCGGTTCTGCACCGACAATAAATCCTTCAAGGCTTCCTTCACGATGTCGATCGTGATGTCCTTGCCGTGGAAGCGCGAGTACGCCAGGATCTTGCGCAGCGCGCCTTCCAGCTCGCGCACGTTCGAGCGCAGGTGCTTGGCCACGAAGAACGCGACGTCATCCGACAGGACCACGCCTTCAGATTGCGCTTTCTTCAGCAGGATCGCCACGCGCATTTCCAGTTCCGGCGGCTCGATGGCCACCGTCAGGCCGGAGTCGAAGCGCGAGATCAGGCGGTCGTCCATGCCGGTAATCTCTTTCGGATAGGTATCCGAGGTGATGATGATCTGTTTCTTGGCTGCGATCAGGGCCTCGAACGCATAGAAGAATTCTTCCTGCGTGCGGCTCTTGCCGCCGAAGAATTGAATATCATCGATCAGGAGCATGTCCAGCGAGTGGTAGTAGTGCTTGAAGTCGTCGAAGCCTTTGCGTTGATAGGCGGTGACGACGTCGCGCACGTACTGCTCGGCGTGGATGTAGCGGATGCGCGCGCCCGGGTTGTCGACCATCACCTGGTTGCCGATCGCGTGGATCAAGTGGGTCTTACCCAGGCCAACGCCGCCGTAGAAGAACAGCGGGTTGTACGACACGCCCGGGTTGTTCGCCACCTGGATCGCGGCGGCGCGCGCCAGTTGGTTGGCCTTACCGGTGACGAAACTGTCGAAGGTCAGGTCCGGGTTGATGCGGCTTTGCTCGCGCTTCGGCGAATTGGCGATGTTCAGGTTCGGCTGCGGCTCGATGCTGTGCACCGGCACCGACGGGCGCAGCTCGCCCGGCATGGGCGAGCTGTCTGGCGCAGGGCGCACTTCGGCCGGTTTTTTCGGGGCATTGTTCGGGTCGAGCACGAACTGCACTTCGACCGGCGCTTCCCAGAACTGGCAGGCGAGGGCGGTGATGCGGTTGGCGAACTGCGTCTTGACCCAGTCGAGCTTGAAGCGGTTCGGCGCCGCAATGCGCAGCTTGCCGTCTTCGTAATCGAGCACGACGAGCGGTTTGATCCATGCGCTATATTGTTGTGGCGTCAGCTCGAGCTCCAGCTGTGCGGAGGCGGTCTGCCAAAAGTTATCCATTGTGTGCGGCCTGGTGATACGTAACACGCTATTTTACCCGTCTTCGGCGAGGTTATCCACAGGTGGGCCGCAGATTTTCATGAAAGGCTGGGGATAAAAGCAAAGTTATCACCACCGCCAAAAACAACAGGCTCCTTGACAGCAGGTTGTCAAGTAGGGTCTAATTCAGGGTTCCCTGTCCGGCCGCCTGCTCAGCCCTCGTTTGATGGTCGAGAAATGCACGGACTAGCTGTGGCGTGACGCTGGCTGAACGAAGCGAACTGTCATTGGCGCCGATTCCTGACGAACAGACGTCAGACCCGATTTTGCATACTATTTTGCTTTAAGCGAGACCACCATGAAACGTACTTACCAACCTTCCGTCGTTCGTCGCAAGCGCACGCACGGCTTCCGCGCACGTATGGCTACCCGTGGTGGCCGTCAGGTTCTGAACGCACGCCGCGCCAAGGGCCGCAAGCGTCTGGCTGTCTAAGCCAGTCGCACCAGCTGACCGCGGTCACATGTCAGGCGAAGGTTCGCACGACTTCGCGCGCGCTCGGCGCATTCTGAAAACGGATGAATTTTCATCCGTTTTTCGTTTGCGGCCCACGCAAAAATCCGCGCATTTCGTGCTCTATACCCGGCCCAGCCCGCTGCCCCATGCGCGGCTGGGCATCGTTGCGGCCAAACGCTTTGCGCCGCGTGCGGTGACCCGGAATACCATCAAGCGCATCACGCGCGAGCTGTTCCGCACCAGCGAGATCCAGTCGGTTGACTGCATCGTGCGCCTGGCGCGTCCGGTGAACACCAGGCAGGGTCCCGCGACCAACAGCGCCCTGAAGCGCCTGTTGCACGCGGAATTGTCGCGCCTGCTCGCTTCGCAGCGTCCGCGCAAGCCGGCGGCGCCGGCGAAGGTAGCGGCGCCTCCGGCTGCCGTGCAGCCGTCGCCGTCCTCGCCATGAAAATCCTGCTCATCTGGATCGTGCGCGCCTACCGGCTCGTGCTGTCCCCGATGCTCGGGCAGAACTGCCGTTTCTATCCCTCCTGTTCCTGCTATGCCATCGAGGCGCTCCAGTCCCATGGTGCGCTGCGCGGCAGCTGGCTGACGGTGCGCCGCCTCGGCCGCTGCCATCCCTGGAACGCGGGCGGGTTTGACCCCGTACCGCCCAAGCGGCACACGCATTCCTCATCAGCCGCTTGCGGTTGCAACCACTCCTGACGAATACCTCAATGGAAATCAACAAACGTACCATTCTGTGGATTGTCTTCGCCGTCTCGCTAGTCGTTCTGTGGAACAACTGGATGGTGTCGAACGGAAAGCAGTCGATGTTCTCGCCGGCGCCGCCGGCCAAGGTCGCCGAGGCGCCAGCCAACACGCATAACACCACCGGCGTGCCAGGTGCACCGGCCCAGGCCGGCGCAGCCGCCGTTCCCGGCCAGCCTGCCGCTCCTGCCCCGGTGCGCGCCGAGCGCATCACCATCACCACCGACGTGGTGAAGGCCGAAGTCGACACCCAGGGTGGCGTGATCCGCCGCCTCGAGCTGCTGCACTACCCGGACCACTTCGATAAAACGAAGAATCAGGTCCTGTTCGACGTCGCCGGCAACAATACTTACCTGGGCCAGACCGGCCTGATCGGTACGACCCCGGCCGGCGTGCTGCCGAACCACAACACGATCTTCACGGCCAAGCCGCTGAACGAGAGCAATGGCCAGGTGCAACTGGTGCTCGAAGCCGAGCAGGCCGGCGTGCGCCTGACCAAGACCTTCACCTTCAAGCGCGGCGACTACGTGATCGATGTGCGCCATGACGTGACCAACCTGACGGCTGCGCCGGTCCAGCCTTCGCTGTACCTGCAGCTCCAGCACGACGGCAACAAGCCGCCTGGCGATTCCTGGTTCACCCCGAGCTTCACCGGCCCGACCCTGTGGACCCCGGAAGACAAGTACCAGAAGCTGAGCTTCGAGAACATCGAGAAGAACAAGGCCGAGCACTCGAACAAGTCAAACGGCGGCTGGGTGGCGATTTCGCAGCACTTCTTCGTGTCGGCCTTCATTCCGACCGAAAACACCGCGCGCGACATCTACACCAAGAAGCTGGCGACCAACATGTACGCGATCGGCACCACGCAATCGCTGGGCAGCGTGGCGCCGGGCGCCACCGTCTCGAACACCGCGCGCCTGTACTCGGGCCCGCAGGACGAGAAGAAGCTGGAAACCATCACCCCGGGCCTGGAGCTGGTGAAGGACTACGGCATGTTCGCGATCATCGCCAAGCCGCTGTTCTGGATCATGGACCACATCCACCAGCTGCTCGGCAACTGGGGCTGGACCATCATCGCCTTTACCATCCTGATCAAGCTGGCCTTCTTCCCGCTGTCGGCCGCCGGCTACCGCAGCATGGCCAAGATGCGCGTGGTCACGCCAAAGATGCAGGCGATCCGCGAACGCTACAAGGCCGACCCGGTCAAGATGCAGCAGGCCACGATGGAGCTGTACAAGGCCGAGAAGATCAACCCGCTGGGCGGCTGCCTGCCGATCCTGATCCAGATGCCGGTGTTCCTGGCGCTGTACTACGTGCTGCAAGCCTCGGTCGAGATGCGCGGCGCGCCGTGGGTGGGCTGGATTACCGACCTGACCCAGCCGGATCCGTTCTTCATCCTGCCGGTGCTGTACGCGATCTCGATGTTCATCACCGCCAAGCTGAACCCGCAGCCGGCCGATCCGATGCAGGCGAAGATGATGCTGTTCATGCCGCTGGCGTTCTCGGTCATGTTCGTGTTCTTCCCGTCGGGCCTGGTGCTGTACTGGGTGGTCAACAACCTGGTGTCGATTGCGCAGCAGTGGGTGATCACCAAGAAGCTGGCCCCGGCCACCATGAAGTAAGCTTTTGCTTCTCTTCCAAAAAGCCCGTGCACGTCACGGGCTTTTTTTATCTATTACAATTTCCGCATGAAGTTAGATACCTCTCCCATCGCTGCCATTGCCACCGCACCAGGACGCGGCGGCATTGGCGTGGTCCGCGCCTCGGGCAAGTCGCTCGGGCCGCTGATCGAATCGCTGTTCCCGGGCACGGCGCTGTCGCCGCGCAACGCCACCTATATTCCCTTCAAGTCCGCCGACGGCACCGTGCTCGACCAGGGCCTGGCCCTGTACTTCAAGGCGCCGCATTCCTACACAGGCGAAGATGTGCTGGAACTGCAGGGCCATGGCGGTCCGGTGGTCTTGCAGATGCTGCTGGCGCGCATCCTGGAAGCCGGCGCCGAGCACGGCCTGCGCCTGGCCGAGCCGGGCGAATTCACGCGCCGCGCCTACCTCAACGACAAGCTCGACCTGGCCCAGGCCGAGGCTGTGGCCGATTTGATCGACGCCTCGACCGAAGCGGCGGCGAAATCCGCCTCGCAGTCGCTGTCGGGCGCGTTCTCGCAGGTCGTGCACCGCCTGGTCGAGCAGACCATCAACTTGCGCATGCTGGTCGAGGCCACGCTCGATTTTCCGGAAGAGGAAATCGACTTCCTGGAAAAATCGAACGCGCGCGGGCAGCTGGCCGGCATTGTCGAGTCGCTGGAACACGTGTTTCGCCAGGCGGCGCAAGGCGCGCTGCTGCGGGAAGGCCTGAACGTGGTGCTGGTGGGGCAGCCGAACGTCGGCAAGTCCTCGCTACTGAACGCGCTGGCCGGGGCCGAGGTGGCCATCGTCACCCCAATCGCCGGCACCACCCGCGACAAAGTGAGCGAGACGATCCAGATCGAGGGCATTCCGCTGAATATCATCGACACCGCGGGGATTCGGGCGATTGACGAAGGCATCGACGTGGTCGAGCGCATCGGCATCGAGCGTACCTGGGGCGAGGTCGGCAAGGCGGACGTGATTTTGCACCTGCTGGATGCCAATCTGGGGCCGAGCGCGGCGGACGAGGCGATTGTCGCGGCGTTTCCGGCTGGCGTGCCGGTGCTGCGCATCTGGAACAAGATCGACTTGTCCGGGCACCGCGCGGTAGTGGAGGGGGCGGCGGATGCGACGCACATCTATTTGTCGGCGAACGAGAAGACCGGGATCGATTTGCTGCGCGCGGAATTGCTGCGCATCGCCGGCTGGCAGCAGACCGGCGAATCGCTGTACCTGGCGCGCGAGCGGCATTTGATTGCGCTGCGCGCGGCGCGTGTGCACCTGGACGTGGCGGGGCAGCACGCGGCGCAGGACGACCAGTCGCTGGATCTGTTTGCCGAGGAGTTGAGATTGGCGCAGGATCAGCTGTCGAGCATTACCGGAGAATTTACGCCGGATGATTTGCTTGGCGTGATCTTCAGCCGGTTCTGTATCGGTAAATAGACCTGGGTCTTGCTGACGACCGCGGTTGATTCATGCTGTTCGTAGGGTGGGCTCTTGAGCCCACGCGGTCTCACCTTTCAATCAGAGATGCCGTCACCGCCAAGTCCGCACCGTTGATTTACCGATAACGGGGCATGCGCCAGACGCGCATTAAATTTCAAACGCCGTACCGCGTGGGCTCGAGAGCCTGGCGCGGCCCGGCCCACCCTACAAGGAGCTAACGTGCCCATCACCCGCCGCACCCTGCTGACTACCTTGACCGCCGTCTCCGGCGCCGCCTTGCTCGCTTCCTGTGCCAGCATGCTCGGCCCGCGCGAAGTCGACCTGCCGCTGTCGAAACTCCAGTCCAGCCTCGACCGCCGCTTCCCGATGGACAACCGCATGCTGGAACTGTTTGACGTGCGCCTGACCCGCCCGCAGCTGGCCGTCCACGAAGGCGACCGCGTTTCGCTCAGCGTCGACGCCACCGTCGCCCAGTCCTTCCTGCGCCAGCCGCTGGCCGGCAGCCTGGCCTTCTCCGGCCGCCTGTACATCGACCAGTCGCGCAGCGGCGTCTTCATGGCCGAGCCGCGTATCGAGCGCTTCGAGATCAACGGGATCGACGGCTCGGTGCAGCGCCAGTTGGCACGCGCCGCGAACGGCCTGATGAACAAGGTGGTGCTCGATATTCCGGTCTACACCTTCCGCAGCGAAGACCTGCGCTATGCCGGCGTGCAGTACGTCCCGACTCGCATCGTGACCACGGCAAACGGCTTGCGCGTCTCGCTCGAACCCGAGCCAAAGCGCTGAACGCCGTTACAAAATTTCCTCCTCAAAAGCACCACACACGATTGGAATCGTGCTGAAATTGTTGTCAATACTGCTATGATTTCCGCAGCTGGAAGCGCTGCCGCGTCCAGCGTCCACGGAAAACGACAAGGTGTTGTTCTGTTGCCGCAACAACGAAAGTCGGGCGTGGATGACATTGCGGAGGCGCCGGGTTCGGCGCACACTGAGCTTTCGAAACGGCTGTTGCAGCCTTGCGAAACGCGCTGTGAAGCGGGGTACCAGGGCAACGGATTGCGTTTTCTCATACCCAGGAAGTTCCGCTGAAGTAATCTTGCTCTACGGATTGACGTGCTGCTGGTTGGAGGTGATCTTGGAAACGATACAAGAAAGTTTGGCTGGCGATACCGCAATGGCTGAACCCATGGCCGCGGCAGCGGCAGCCGCCCAAGCCCGGCCCACGCGCCTGAGCTTGCCGCCCAAAGGGTCCTGCTGGTACTGCGAAAAGCCGGTCGACAGCGTGCGCCGTTTCTGCGGCAAGACCTGCACCGACTCCTTCGACGAAGAAGCCGAATACACGCGCTGAAAATCGCGCCTGTCAATCGCGCCTGATTAACTGGCAGTGCCGGCCCGCCCGGGCCGGTCGAGCAGCGCCAGCGCGCGCTCGAAGTCGAAGTCCGCCACCGCGGCGCTGAAGCTGCGGTAGTCGCTTTCTCCCAATAGCACGATCAATTCGTCCTGCGCCTGCTCGGCCAGGTCGACCGCTTCGCCGTCGCCGATGTCGAGCAGGGCGCGCAGGCGCTCCAGCAAGTTAGTCGGACGCGCGGGGCGCGGCGTGGCGACGACGGCGTCGGCCAGGCCCGTCATACCGTCGAGTTCGCGCAGCACGTGGGCCAGCTCGGCATCCAGGCGCACGAACAGCGCATCCACCTGGGCAGGATCGGCAACGGCAGTGGAAGCGGAAGTCACTTGCGGCCCGCCCGTGCGCAGCGCCGTTTCCAGCGCCAGTGCGGCTGCATGCAGGGAACGTGCCTCGATCATCCCGGCCGCACCCTTGAGCGTGTGCACCAGGCGCTGGGCCAGCGTCGGGTTGCCGGTCTCGAGCGCCGTGCCGATAGCGGCGCCGGCGCTGCGGTAGTCGTGGCGGAAACGCGCGAGTGCGCGCAGGTAGACCTGCCGGTTGCCCATCAGGCGCTCGACGCCGGCCTCGACGTCGACCAGCGGCGCAGGCGCCTTGCCCGCTGGCGCCGGCCCCGGTACGACACTGGCAGCCGCGGGCGGCTTCTCCATCCCGGTCAGCGGGTCGTGAACGACCAGCTGCGGGTCACCGCAACGCCGTCGGCCGTGCCCGTGAAGGTAACGTCGTAGGTGGTGCCCGCCGCCAGCGGCTGCAGCGGCACGATGGCGGCCGACGAACGTCCGGTATGGCTGTCGTTGGCGTTGCTCAGCAGGCGCGTGCTCAGGTCGGCGCCGCCACGCGGACGCACCGTGAAGCTCGTCACCGCAACCGGCACGTTGATGTTGGCGTGCACGCTGATCGGGTAGCCGACTTCGTTGCGGTTCGGGACCGGGTCCGGCGATTCGGTGTCGCTGAAGAAGTTGCGCGGCACGCTGGTCTGGGCATCGTAGGGCCAAACCGCCACCTGGCCGCGGCCGAGGCCGGCGCCGTAGCCGTTGTTGGCGGTGAAGTTGGCGGTGAAGTAGCTGCGCCCGTTACTGGCGGTGGCGGCGCCGGTGCCGATTTCCTTGAACACCGGTTCGAAGATGACGAAGCGGTGGTAAATGGCGGTGATCAGTTCCTCGGCCATGTACTGGCCGGTGCCGCTCGAGGTGGCCGAAATCACTTCGCCATAGGCGCGCGCGGCGCTGGTGTTGAACACGTAGCCGGCAGCAGTCAGGCGATCGCTCACGGTGACGCCGGTAAAGCCCTGGCGGCCCGCGACCTGGTCGTGGGTGATGGTGTTGTTCAGGCGCTGGTAATCCGAGTGATTCTGGGCGGCCATGTTGATCACGCTGTTCTGGTTGAGCGTGGACAGGCCGACCTGGCTGCGCCGGAAGTTCAGCCATTCGCGGCCATCGACGGCGATGTTGCCGGTGACGGCGGGGCCGCCCGGCGCGGCCGGTGTATCGGGCACGGGCGGGCTCGGCGTGAGCGGGTTGGGCAGGACGGGCGGGCTCGGGTCCGGGGTAGGAGTGGTCGGCGTGGTCGGATCCGGTACAGGCGTGGTCGGATTCGGCGTGTTGCCGGTTGGCGGGCTGGTTGGCGCCGGGCTGTCGTTGCCACCACCGCCACCGCCACAGGCAGCCAGGGCCAGGGCGGTGACGCATCCCGCCAGAATCGTCCTCGCGCGAAGCAGTTCGCTCATCCTTCACTCCCGATGTCAATCATGTCTGTGGATGCACATTTTAGGGCAAATCCCGAATGCATGACCGCGGCGGCGTGCGCGACCGTGCGCTGGCCGCCACGGTAGAATACGCCCAATCACCTCTCTTGCGGACACCAATTGAACCAGCCCCGACCCAAGCGCCTGGCGCGCGCCAAGTTTGCCCTGCCGAGTTTTGTCACCCTGCTGTCGATCGCCTGCGGCTTCGGCAGCATCGTCATCTCGGTCGACAATGCCCAGGTCGGCGCGCCGGGCGACTTCCGGCTGGCCGCCATCCTGCTGGTGCTGGCCGGCGTGTTCGACGCCCTCGACGGTTTTGTTGCCCGCGCCACCAACACCCAGTCCAGCTTCGGCGTCCAGCTCGATTCGATCGCCGACGTCATGAACTTCGGCTGCGCACCGGGTTTGCTGCTGTACTGCTACGGTTTCGCCCAGCTGGGCGCGGCGCACCCGACCATCGTGCGCATGGGCGGGCTGGCCTGCTTCATCTTCGTTGCCTGCGGCGCCCTGCGGCTGGCGCGTTTCAATGTCTCGGTCGGCAAGACCGATCCGCGCTACTTCGTCGGCATGCCGATTACGGCCGGCGCCGCCTGCGTGGCTGCGGTGGTCGTCGCCTGGCCTGATCCGGTGGTCAATATGGCGCAGGCGTTTGCGGTGATGGCGCTGATGGTCGCCGTCGGCACGCTAATGGTTTCGACGGTGCGCTTTCCTAGCAGCAAGCAAAAATTGACCAAGGGAATGTACATCGTGCTGGGGGTGGCGGTGCTGTTGTTGGTCATGTTGCAGACGCGTTTCTTTGTGTTGTTCTTCCTGCTGTACATTTGCGCGACGCTGTTGCTGAACCTTGCGTGGCAAAGCGGCTGGCGCGGCATTGCGCCGCCGAAGGTGTACGAAGACGAAGAAGTTGCTGTGTAGGGTGGGCATTCGTGGTGCTGGCATTTAGCCAGCCCCACTGCCCACGCGGTCTCATCAGTTGATATGCCGCGCCGTATGATATTGACGTAAGCAATGATTCACCGCCGTACCGCGTGGGCACAAGTGCCCACCCTACAACGGCGATCAGGCAAACTTATCCAGCAAAGCCGCGAGCCTGGCTGCCGTGGCGCGCGCTTCTTCCACATCGCCGGCCTGCGCGCTGCCGGTCACCACCGTCGCCATCAGCAATTGCACAAACGACCGGTCGAGCGCCTTGCGCGCTGCCGCCATCTGCTGGGCCACCGCGTCGCAATCCGAGGGATCGGCGGCCATGGCGATCAGCTTCTGCACGCCGCGCAGCTGGCCTTCGATGCGCGCCAGGCGGTTCAGCAGGTCCTTCTTCTGCTGGCCTGTAAGCGCGCTGCCCTCGACGATCTTCAGCTGCTCGGGCATCTTTATGCCACCTCGTGCCCGCGCGCGGCGCGCAGGATGGTGAACCAGTCGCTGCGCTCGAGCGTGAAGCCGGTGGCGGCCACGGCGGCGGCGACTGCCTCGATGCGCCCGCTGCCGGTGAGCGGCATCGGGCGGCTCGGCAGGGCCATGATCCAGGCGAACACCACGCTGGCAAACGACTGGCCAAGGCGGTCGGCCACGTCCTGGATGGTGGCGCGCAGCTTGGCCACCTGCGGCTCGTCCGAGGTGAACAGGCGCCCGCCGCCCAGCGGCGACCAGATCATCGGCGCCACGCCCAGGTCTTGCAGGCCGTCGAAGGTTTCGTCGAACAGCGGCGCCACGTGCAGCGGCGAGAACTCGACCTGGTTGGTGGCCAGCGGCACGCGCCGGTTCAGCGATTCGAACTGGTGGCGCGTAAAGTTCGACACGCCCACGTGGCGTACCTTGCCGTCCTGCTGCAGGCGGGTGAAGGCTTCGGCGACCTCGTCGAAGTGCATCAGCGGGTCGGGGCGGTGGATCAGCAGCAGGTCGAGATTGTCGGTGCCGAGCTGGCGCAGCGATGCCTCGGCCGAGGCGACGATGTGGTCGAAGCTGGTGTCGTAGTGCTGGATGGTGTGGCCGGGGCGCTTTGCGGAGAGGAGCTTGATGCCGCACTTGCTGACGATCTCGATGCGCTCGCGCAGGCCGGGCTGGGCGCGCAGGGCTTCGCCGAACAGGGTCTCGACGCCGTAGTCGCCGTAGATGTCGGCGTGATCAAAAGTGGTCACGCCGAGGGCGATGCATTCCTCGATGAAGGCGACACGCGAGGCCACCGGCATGTTCCATTCGCCCAGGCGCCACATGCCGGCAACGATGCGCGACAATTCGAGGCCGCCCTGGCGGGTGGCGATGCGGGGGCAGGGGCGAACGGGCTGGGTCATGGGGGGCTTTCTTGCTTGAACGGTAACAAGCAATTATAGCTGGGACGAGCCTGGTCGGCGTTCGTAGGGTGGGCATTCGTGGTGCTGGCATTTAGCCAGCCCCACTGCCCACGCGGTCTCACCGGTCGATATACGGCGCCACACGATCTCGCCGCAATCGATGATCGACCGCCGTACCGCGTGGGCCCGAGAGCCCACCCTACGCAACCCATCACGCCGCAGGCCAAATGAAAATACCCGCCGGCCAAAATGAAAATGCCCGCCGGGCGCAGGCCGGGCGGGCATCTGATCAAGCACGCTACGCGCTTACTTCATCCACAAGCGCATCGAATCCCACGCGCGGCCGAAAATGCTGGCTTCCGGCACTTCTTCCAGCGCCACCACCGGCAGCACCAGCAGCGGCTTGTTGTCGACCATCATCTTGAGCGTCCCGACGCGGGCGCCGCGCGCCAATGGCGCAACCAGCGGGTCCTTGCGTTCCAGCACAGGCTTGAGCTTGCCGGCCACGCCCTTCGGCACGGTCACCAGCACGTCGTTGGTGAAGCCGAGCTTTACGTTCGACTGCGAACCTTTCCACACTTCCGGGGTCGCCACGGCCTGGCCCTTCGAGTACAGCTTGACCGTGTCGAAGTTCTGGAAGCCCCAGTTCAGCAGCTTCTGGCTTTCCTGGGTACGCACGCCGTCCGAACTGGCGCCAGACAGAACCGAGATCAACCGGCGCTCGCCGCTGTTGCCGTTCGGGCGGCGTGCCGAGGCGATCATGCTGTAGCCCGAGGATTCGGTATGGCCGGTTTTCATGCCGTCCACGGTCGGGTCCAGCCACAGCAGGCGGTTGCGGTTCTGCTGGGTGATCTTGTTGTAGGTGAACTGCTTGACCGAGTCGATCTTGTAGAACTCGGGGAAGTCGCGGATCACGCGGGTGGCGAGCGTCGCCAGGTCCTGCGCGGTCGAGAAGTTGTCCGGGCTCGGCAGGCCGTGCGGATTGGCGAACCGGGTGTTCTTCAGGCCCATGCGCTGGGCTTCGCGGTTCATCAGGGTAACAAAAGTACCTTCGTCGCCGGCCACGGCTTCGGCCAGGGCGACGGCGGCGTCGTTACCCGACTGCACCATCAGGCCGTGCAGCAGGTCGCTCACGCTGACCGGGGTCGCCGGGTCGATGAACATCTTCGAGCTGCTCGAGTCGACTTTCCAGGCGCGGGTCGAGACGTTGACCATGGTGTTCAGGGCCAGCTTCTTGTCGCGGATGGCTTCGAAGGTCACGTAGGCCGTCATGATCTTGGTCAGCGATGCCGGTTCGATGCGCATGCCCGGATCCTGGGCGGCGATCACCTGGCCGCTGGTGGCGTCGAGCAGCAGCCAGGATTTGGCTGCAATCTGGGGCGCTGGAACGGTTTGCGCATTGGCCGATACCACCAGCAGGCTGGCGGCAAGTGCCGCAATCAGTTTTTTCATGGGAGCGTAAGTCTGTTCAGTGGGTGGGTGAAGCGCGGGCCATGTTGTAAAGACATTGCCCGGGGAAAAAGAGGAGACCCATTATAGGCCAGTGCTGCGGCCAACTCTACCGTCTTCAAGCCCGCAAATCTTAATGCGGGCTTAAACCTTGCGGCGATGGTCTCAGGCGTCGCGGCGCCACATCTGGGTAACAAGGTTTTTGATCGGATTCAGGCGGCGGTGGAAGAAGTGGTCGGCGCCCGGAATCACGATCACCGGGATTTCCAGCGGCCGCGCCCAGTCGAAGACCATTTGCAGGGTGATGGTGTCATCCTGCTCGCCGTGGATCAGGATCGTGTCTTCCGGCACCGCCGGCATCGGCCACTTGCCGGCTGCGGTACCGACCAGCACCATGCGCTCGATTGCCTCGCCCTTGCCCTCGGCGGCCAGGCGCGCATGCAGCTGGGCCTGGACGAAGGTGCCGAAGGAAAAGCCGGACAATGCCACCGGCAAGCCTGGGTACTGTTCCTGCATGTGGTTCAGCATCACCTGCATGTCGTCGACCTCGCCGTGGCCACGGTCATGCTCGCCTTCGGATTCGCCCACGCCGCGGAAGTTGAAGCGGGCCGTGGCGTAGCCGAGCGAGACGAAGGTGCGCGCCAGCGTCTGCGCGACCTTGTTTTCCATGGTGCCGCCGTACAGCGGATGCGGGTGGGCCACCAGGGCGATGCCGCGCGGTGCGTCTTCCGGCAGATCGAGCAGGCATTCCATCTTGCCCGCCAGGCCGGTCAGGGTGAACTTCTTCGAAAACTTGTTCATGTAACGGTCAAATCAGATCTTCAGGCGCTCGACGACCTGGCCGCCGAGGATGTGGGTGTCGATGATGTCGTCGATGTCGCTGGTGTCGACATAGGTGTACCAGGTGCCCTGCGGGTAGACCACCAGCACCGGGCCTTCCTCGCAGCGCTCCAGGCAGCCGGCCTGGTTGATGCGCACCTTGCCCGGCTGGTTCAGGCCAAGGTGCTTGATGCGTTTCTTGGCATGCTTTTGCGCGATCTCGGCGCCAGCCTTGCCGCAGCTCTGGCGGCAGTTCTCGCCTTCGCGCACGTTCATGCAGAAAAAGACGTGGTGTTCGTAGAAGGGTTTGTCGTCGGTCATATCGTTCTCGTGGGATGCGGGAGCCATGCGCCATGATACGCGTTCTTCATCTTGCGCTCGTTTCCGCTTGGTGCACATGGATCGTACGGTGGGCACTCCGTGCCCACGCGGTTACGGGCGCGTCCTTTCCCCTCCAGCGGCGAAATATCGCTCGCCAGCCTTGAACGGAGCCGCTGGCCGCCGCATGCGTTTCGAGCGACGCTTTACCGTTATCGGCCTTCGGATACGTGCGTACCGCGTGGGCACGAGTGCCCACCCTACGTTGCTGCGCCGTTCTAATGCCGATTGAGTTTATGCGAGGGCAGCAGCAGGAACCAGAGCGCAAAGAAGGGCCAGGTAATCGAGAGGAACTGCGCCGCCCCGTTAAAGTTCAGGAACTTGCCCTGCACCCAGCCCTGCAGCGTGGAAGTGAAATAAGGGTTGGCCGGAATCGTGTTCACCACGATCAAACTCAGCACCAGCGTCACCACGGCCAGGCGACGCTGGGCGATCTGCGGCGCAAAGGCCAGCCCGGCCAGCATGATCAGGCCGATCAGGAAGCCGCCTTCGGCGCCCGGCGTTACCCACACGTAGGCGTTATCCGGCCGGAACAGTAGCGAACTGGCCAGGGTCTTGAGCACCAGGGCCGCCACCAGCATCAGCATCACCAGCGTATAGCGCGGGGCGCCGCGGCGCAGCAGGCACAGCAGGGTGAGCGCCGCGCCGGTCATGCCGCAGGCGGTGATGATGGTTTCCGACAGCCAGTACTGTTCCACGCCCATGGCCGGGCCGGGGCGCAGCATGGCGACCAGGTCGATGTCTTCGTCGAACAGGTCCGACAGCCAGCCCGACACCATGGGCAGCACCTGGCCATGGCCGAACAGGAAGCTTTGCGGGTAGATCTGGGCCAGCGGCCACAGGGCCAGCAGCACCAGGCCCTGGCTCGCATGCGGCGCGAACCAGCGCTGGCGCAGGCGTTGCAGGCGCCCCTCCTGCAGCAGCCCGCGTGCCAGGAAGGGGCCGATGCAGGCGCCGACCAGGCAGCCGACGCTGTTGGTCAGCAAATCGAGGTTCGAGGGCACGCGGCTGGGCAGGAAGTTCTGCACCGCTTCCATGCCGCCCGAGACCAGCACGCCGAGGATGGCGGCCAGCAGCGCCGCCCAGATACCGCGCACGAAAGGATACAGCGCCAGTACCAGCAGCACGCCCAGGGGCACGTAGCCGACGATGTTGACCATCACGTCGAAGCCGGTCCAGTAGCGCTGCTTGACCAGGTTCAGGAACGAGAACACCGGCAGGCCATTGTTGCGCCAGCCGGTGAAGGGATACCAGCTGGCGTAGACGATCAGCAGGAAGTAGGCGAGCAAGGCCGCGCGCGCTACGGGCGAACCACGGCGCGGCGCGGCTTCGGGCAGGTCGGCGCCGGAAGCCGTTTCTTTTACTTCCTGGCCGGTCATTTTGCCCGCGTATCGATTCCGGCCAGCCAGGCGGCGATGTCGGCGGCGGCGGCGTCGGTACTGGCGGCCAGGGCGCGCACGCCGCCGGCGGCATCCGCGCTCGGCGCCGGCGAGGCGCGGCTGATGGTCTTCTGGTCGAGCAGGGTATGGCCGCGGAATACCGAGGCGCGCAGCACGACTTGTCCCTCGCTCTGAGCGGCGCTGGCAAAAGCATGGGTGAAGTCGTCGACCTCGATGCGCAGGATCGGCACGTTGTTCATGGTGTCGGTGGCCGACAGCACCTTCACGCCGGACTGGGCCAGGCGCGCCTTGATGCGCTGGGTGACCAGGATCAGCGGGTTCGCGCTCCAGCGGCTGTTGGCATAGGTGCGCGCCTGCAGCGGGTCGGCGTAGTTCAGGCGGTACAGCATGCGCTCGTTCTCGAGCGCGGGCGAGCCGGTGACGTCCATCACGACCACGGCGGCGATCGGCGCCTGGGGCATCTGCACGACAGGTGCGCTGAGAGGTGGACCCAGAGGGCCGAAGTCGAACTGGTCGTTGTTGGCCTTGGATTTACTCGACGAGGCGCAGCCGGCCAGGGCAAGGGTCATGGCGAGGGCGGCGGCGCCGAGAATGCGGGGCGAAATCATGGAGGTCCTCATTTGGTCGGGGCGACGAAGCCCGGTTCGCCGGGGCCGGGTTGGGCGTCGGGTGCGCCGAACAGGATGCTTTGCGGGCGGTCCGAGAGCGAATCGGCGGTGCGGCGCACCGAGCGCAGGGCCGTGCGCGCTTCGTCGGTCATGCGCACCACGTGCGGCAGGGTTTCCGCTTCCAGGTCGGCGGTCACGCCGGTGAGCGAATCGATGGCGCCGTTCAGGCGGTTGAGCGGGCCGTCCGGCGCCTGCAGGCCGGTGGCCAGGCGGTCGAAGTTGTCGGCGGTGGCCTTGGCGCTGTCGGAGAAGGCGCCGAAGGAATCGGCGCTGCGGTCGATCTTGTCGGCCAGGGCCGGCAGGCGGTCGATGGTCGGGCCGAGTTTTTGCGGAATCTCGCCATACGCGGCGGCTGCCTTGCTGATGTTGTCGAACGCGCCGATGATGGTCTTCTGGTTGTCTTCGCTCATCAGGTTATTGATGCGCGCCGTGATTTCCTCGGTGCGGTCGAGGATGGCCAGGCCGCGTTTTTCCAGCTGGTCGAGCAGGCCGGGACGCAGCGGGATGCGGCCCACATGTTCCTTTTCCGTCTTCAGCAACGGCGAGCCGGTGCGTTCGTCGTCGAGCTGGATGAAGGCGATGCCGGTCACGCCCTGGTAGCCCAGCGAAGCGAAGGTGGTGGTGGTGATCGGCGAGCCGTCTTCCACCGACAGGCGGATCAGGATCTGGCCGGTGACCTTCGGGTCGAACACGATCTCGTCGACGCGGCCCACTTCCAGGCCGCGGTAGCGCACCGTCGCCTGCGGGTTCAGGCCCGGGATCGACTGGGTGGTGACGATCTCGTAGGGCGAGAGTTCGGTTTTGTCGCGGTTCAGCCAGAGGCCCACCAGCACGGTGGCCACCAGCAGGGCAATCGTGAATACGCCTGTCATCAGGGCATAGGATCGGTTTTCCATGTCACTCCTTCGCTTCGTCTTCGGCGGCTTCGTCGCGTTCGTCGAGCACTTCGAGTGCCCGGCGGCCGCGCGGGCCGAGGAAGAAATGTTTGATGAACGGATGGTCGACCCGCAGCACGTCGCGCGACGGTCCCACCGCCAGCACATGCTTCTCGGCCAGGACCGCGATGCGCGAGGAAAGCGCGAACAGCGTGTCGAGGTCGTGGGTCACCATCACCACGGTGAGTTTCAGTTCCCGGTGCAGCGACTGGATCAGCGCCACGAAGGCGTCCGACAGGTCCGGGTCGAGGCCGGCGGTCGGCTCGTCGAGGAACAGCAGGCGCGGCTCCAGCGCCAGGGCGCGCGCCAGCGCGGCGCGCTTGACCATCCCGCCCGACAGATCCGACGGCATCTTGTTCGCGTGCTCGGCGCCGAGGCCGACCATGTCCATCTTCAGCAGCACGGCGTCGCGGATCACGTCTTCGGGCAGGGCGCGCAGCTCGCGCATCGGCTGGGCGATGTTGTCGAACACCGTTAGCGCCGAATATAGCGCACCTTCCTGGAACAGCATGCCCCAGTGGTTGCGCATGCGCTGCAGCTGCTCGGGGCCGGCCGCGCTGATGTCTTCGCCGAACACGCGCACGCAGCCGCGCGTCGGCTGGTTCAGGCCCAGCATCTGGCGCAGCAGCACGGTCTTGCCGGTGCCCGAGCCGCCGACGATGGACAGGATTTCGCCCGAATAGATTTCCAGGTTCAGGTCCTGGTGCACCACGGTCTTGCCGAACTTGGTCCACAAATTGCGGATGTCGACCACCGGCGGGCCGACGTCTTCTTCCGGCTTGCGGTTCAGGCGCTGCTGGCGCGGCTGGTCTTGCATCTTCTCGTCGGCCATCAGAAACCCACCCCGCTGAAGATGATGGCGAACACGGCGTCGGCCAGGATGACGACGGTGATCGAGGTGACCACCGAGGTGGTGGTGCCGCGCCCCAGGCTTTCGGTATTCGGCTTGATGCGCAGGCCGAAGTGGCAGGACACCAGGGCGATCAGCATGCCGAAGGTCATCCCTTTTAATAAGCCGATCGTGTAGTTCACCAGCGGCACCGCGTCCGGCAGCTTTTGCAGGAAGTAGCGGAACGACAGGCCCAGCTCGATCTTGGCCGAGGCCGCGCCGCCGAGCAGGGCCATGGCGTCGGTCCAGACCACCAGCAGCGGCATGGCGATGCCGAGCGCGATCACCTTCGGCATGATCAGGCGGTAGCCGTGCGAAATGCCCATCACCAGCATGGCGTCGAGTTCCTCGTTCACCCGCATCACGCCCAGCTGGGCCGTGATCGAGGAGCCGGAACGGCCGGCCACCAGGATCGCCGCCAGCAGCGGGCCGAGTTCGCGGATCACGGCCATGCCGAGGATGTCGACCAGGTAGACGTCGCCGCCGAACTGGCGCAGCTGCTGCGCCGACAGGTAAGACAGCACCACGCCGATCAGGAAGCCGACCAGGGCCGTGATGCCCAGGGCCTGGAAGCCGGAGTGGTAGATGTTGGCCGAGATTTCACGCCAGGGCCCGGTGTTCGGGCGGCGCACCAGGCGGCCCAGGTCTTGCACCAGGCGCCCGATCAGTTCGATGAAGCTGTGCAGGTGCTCGAAAAAGGTCAGCAAGCCCTGGCCCAGCACGATGATCCAGTTCAGCGCGCTGACGCGCTGGCGCGGCATGCTGATCTCGCTGGCCTTCTCGATACGCGCGAACAGTTCTTCCTGGCGCGGGTCGAGCTTCAGGTGGGCAGGGCGCTTCTTGCCCCAGGCATTCCAGAACATCTGGGCGCCGATGTGGTCGATGCTGTCGACTTCGGTCAGGTCCCATTCCAGCGTGCCGGCCTTTTTCAGGGCGGCCAGGGAACGGTTGATCCCCTTCAGCTTGCCGCTGGCGGTGAGGGCGTGCACCTGCCAGACGCCGCTCGCCATGACAGATTGCCCCGCGCCGGAGGCGGATTTCTGGATAGTTAATATTGGCGCATTATCAATCTGCATTGTTGCAGTGTAAAAGGAATCGGCCAATTTTGCTGAGACGCGCTCCTGTAGAGTGCTCAGGCTGCCAGATGGCGTACCTGGCGCGCCGGGGCGGCAACCGGTTGCGGCGCGGTGTGTGCCTTGGCGTCGACCTTGCCGGCGTAGTCGCTGGCCAGCAGGCGCGCGGCCTCCTCGCGGCCCATGCCGGTCTCCACCAGCCACTCGCCCACCAGTTTCGCCAGCTTGTCGAGGGCGATGCGGTGGGTGGCGTCGGTGCGGCTGTAGATCCAGTCCGAGAAGGCCATGAAGTTCACAAAAGGCTGGTCGCCGAGCAGCACCTTCACCGTGTGCGCGAAGCGGCCCGAATTCGCCACCAGGTCCCAGTAGCGGGCAAAGCGCACCAGGCGCTGCATGGTAGTGAAGTCGACCGTGCTGGTGGCCAGCACCGTGTACGGCGGGTAGGGGTCGTAGACCATGGCGAACGGCCCGGTGTGGCGGATGATCGGCGTGCCGCGCAGGCGCTTCAGGATGCCGAACTGGATCTCGTGCGCGCCCAGGCCCACCAATTGGTCGAAGCCGCGCGCGAAGCTGGCCATGTCTTCGCCGGGCAGGCCGGCGATCAGATCGACGTGCAGGTGGGCCTGCGACTGCTCGCATAGCCAGCGGATATTGTCGGCGGCTTTCTCGTTGTTCTGGCGCCGGCTCACCAATGCCTGCACTTCCGGGTTGAAGCTCTGGATGCCGATCTCGAACTGCAGGGCGCCGGCCGGGAACTTCGCAATCGTTTCCTTCAGCGCTTCGGGCAGATGGTCGGGCACCAGCTCGAAGTGGGCATACACCGGGTCGTCCGGGTTGGCTTCCAGCTTGTCGAGGAAGAACTGCATGATGCGCAGGCTGGTCTTCACGTTCAGATTGAAGGTGCGGTCGACGAACTTGAACAAACGCGCGCCTCTAGCATGCAAATCCTCCATCTGCGCCAGGAAGTCGTCCAGGGGGAATGGCCAGGCCGTCTTGTCCAGCGAGGACAGGCAGAATTCGCACTTGAAGGGACAGCCGCGCGAGGCTTCTACGTAGACCGTGCGGTGCGCGATGTCCTCCGCACTATATAAAGAGTAGGGCAGGGCGATCTCCGCCATCGGCGGCTGCACGCCGGCGTGGATTTTCATCAGCGGCTTCGGGCCGTGCAGGATCTCGCCGCACAGTTTCGGGAAGGTGACATCGCCCCAGCCGGTGACGACATAATCGGCCAGCCGGCAAATCTCCTGCTCGTTCGTCTCGAACGACACTTCCGGGCCGCCCAGCACGACCGTCACCTCGGGCGCCACGCGTTTCAGCATGGCGACGATCTTTGTTGTCTCTTCCACGTTCCAGATGTAGACGCCAAAGCCGACAATGCGCGGCTTGCGCGCCAGCAGGCGCTCGACCACCTCGGTGGTCTTGGCGCCGATCACGAATTCCATCAATTGGGTCTGGTCTTGCAGCGGCCCCATGTTCGCCAGCAGGTAGCGCAGGCCCAGGGATGCGTGGGCGTAGCGGGCGTTCAGGGTGGCGAGCAGGATGGTCATGGCGGGCGGCGGTTCAGGCGAAACCGGCATTTTACGCGCTGCCGTGCACGATGGTGCTGGCTTATTGGTTTATTGCCTGTTAGAATGCGCTCCGGAATTCAGGAAGCCTGTTGCCCAGTTGAGGAACAGTTTTCCAGCAAGTTATGCCTGATGACCATAGCAAGTCGGTCCCACCCCTTCCCATCCCGAACAGGACCGTGAAACGACTTTGCGCCGATGATAGTGCTGCAACCAGTGTGAAAGTAGGTTATCGTCAGGCTAGTTATATAGCGAAGCCCGCCAGTTGAGACTGGTGGGCTTTTTGCTTTCTGGCCTCCGTTCACGAGGATATGCTTTCCGTATTGAAATTACCAAACGAACATGCATAGAATGCATGTTCCGCGATTTTTCATGAAAGCAGATCATGTTCCTCAGCAATATCGAAACGATCCCCGGCAAGACCATCACCGCCAGCCATGGCGTCGTCTCGGGCAGCACGGTGCGCGC
>Ga0265780_10002943_pt1 | contig 22746 bp, 23 predicted proteins | sample P1T30metagenome_FD_192432 | JGI IMG/M metagenome (GOLD analysis project Ga0265780, IMG submission 192432) | Plant litter microbial communities from East Loma Ridge, Irvine, California - P1 T30 | ecosystem: Environmental > Terrestrial > Plant litter > Unclassified | place: USA: California...
CGCCGCACAAAAGAGGCCCCGCGCGGCGCTACGCAGCGTAAGTTCGAGTGTCCGAGGCCAATGGGCGAAGAGGGGACTAGTGCGAATCGGCCGTTGGAGAAGCCGTTCGAGGTGGATACGTGGGCGCTGTTTGAGACGGGGAAGAGGGGAGAGGAGGGGTGGGGGCCGTTTATTACGGTGCCGGAGAGTCTTGGGGGGGAAGGGGGAAGTCGGGGGAGTGGGGGGTTGGAGTTGGAGTTTGAGAAGGCGTATTTGCCGTGGCAGACGGTGTAGCCTGTAGGAGTGGTGCATGGGAGGAAGTGGTGATTGAATGGTCGTTTTAGTTGGGCGTGGAGCGATTGGGGAGGGCTCGTGTCAGCGTGGTAGCTGGCTACTGTGCTGTTGCTTTGGATTGATGATACCCATGGTATGTTCTCACGGTTGCTAATGTAATATCGATCGTACGAGTCTGACCGCTTGATAGACGTTTTACAACCTTTTTGCACAGTTGAGCTGAGCTGAGCTGCAGGCCGGCGCCTGATGAGTTGTTTTTGTGAAGTGCTTACATATTGAGCACTGTTCAGCCAATATTGCGAAGGAAGCAAGCGGTGTACAATGAAGCCACAGATAGTCAGCAGACGTCTTGCCTTCCTTGGAAGGACTCGTGAAATGTCTGGTGGGTCAGCTTGGTGGTACAATGGGTCCACCACATGCACAACAAGCAATAGACAGTGCAAATGCAATCACCCTCTCATATTTTTCAATGCTTGAAATCGTGGTGTTTTTCTCAGACGTCTGATGTTGCACCATGTCCGGGACGGCGGAACCATACCCGAATCAGCAAGACGGCGGAGTCGAAGCGGGAAGCGGGCGCTGCACGTCAGCCCAGCTCGGCATCTTAGATCTGTTGTAAGAGGTGTTCACATTTCGAGTTCGTGAGAGAGACATTCCAATTCGATCCACTTGCGCAGTGACCAATATCACGATACCCCGCTACTGTGTACACCGCCGCTCGCACCTACCCCACATGACATAAACCACGCTGGCTTCCTCACGCCGCTTCCTCGTCGCCCTCGTCATCGCCCTCATCGCCATTGTGGCTCTCTTCCGACTCGGCGCGCGACCTCCTCCGTCCGTGTTACAATACCTTAGAAACCCGCCCATACGCAATCCCTTCCGAAACTCATTCCGCCCACTTACCAATTCGACCATGGCGCCCTCGCAGTACAAGACACCACCGCAGCTGCCGCCCAAGTTTACGGCGACGAAGGAGAGCTTGATTGCTGATACGAAGAGGCTGATTGAGAGGAGTCGTGGGGTGCAGGATGGGGTTGTGAGGGACGTGAAGAGTGGGGAGGCGAGGTTTGCGAACGTGGTGCTTCCGATTGCCCGTGATGACAACCAGATGGTCAGTCTTGCGCGCACCTGGGGAATGCAGGATAGGATGGGACGTGAAGACGGCTGACTAAGATACAGGCCATCGAGTCGCACATCATCGGCTTCTACAACGCCGTATCCACGAACAAGGAGCTGCGCGACGCCTCCAGCGAAGCCGAGCAGCTCCTTGACGACTTCGGCATCGAGTCGTCCATGCGCGAGGACGTTTTCAATCTCGTCGACGCGGCGCTCAAGAAGAAGGAGCAGCTGGACCCCGAGTCGCAGCGCCTGCTCGAGAAGGACCACAAGTCGTACATACGGAATGGGCTAAGTCTGCCTGCGGGGCCGAAGCGCGACCGCTTCAAGGAGATCAAGCAGCGGCTGAGTCAGATCAGCATCGCCTTCCAGAAGAACTTGAACGAGGAGAATGGCGAATTGTGGTTCTCGGCTGAGGAGCTGCATGGTGTGCCTGAGGATGTTATTGCGACGCTGAAGAAGGGCGAGGGCGACAAGGAAGGAAAGTTAAGGTTGACGTTCAAGTACCCGGATCTGTTCCCGACGCTGAAATATGCGACCAATGCGGAGACGAGGAAGAAGGTGATGGTTGCGAACGAGAATAAGTGCCACGACAATGTGGCTTTGTTCCGCGAGGCAATTTTGCTGCGCGACGAGGCGGCACGTGTGCTTGGCTATGATAACCATGCCCAGTTCAGGATCGAGGACAAGGTAGGCCATATACACAGGGGAATTATACAGGCTGAATACTGACTACAATTACTACAGATGGCCAAGACTACCAAGACCGTCGATGACTTCCTGGCTGATCTGCGACAACGCCTGGCTCCTGGTGGAAAGAAGGAGATCGAGAAGCTCATGGAGTTCAAGAAGCAGGACGTTAAAGAGCAAGGACTTACTGGACCTCTCGCTGACGGCTACTACCTATGGGACCACCGATACTATGACCGCCTGATGCTCGAGAAGGACTACCAGCTGGACCACCAAGTGATCGCCGAGTACTTCCCTCTCCAAACCACCATCCAGGGCATGCTGAAGATCTTCGAAGAGCTCTTTGGTCTTGTCTTTGTCGAGATCGCAGGCGAAGAAGACCGCGCTGCACTCGCAGAAGGCGGCAAGGGCTCAGATATTGTCTGGCACGAGGATGTCCAGATCTTCAGCGTGTGGGATGACGAAGGCGAAGGAGCCGGCTTCGTCGGGTACCTCTACCTCGACCTTTTCCCACGGGACGGCAAATACGGACACGCCGCCAACTTCAACCTGCAACCTGGCTACATAGACGAGTCTGGCAAGCGCCGCTACCCGGCCACCGCACTCGTCTGCAACTTCTCCAAACCCACGCCCAAGAAGCCCTCACTCCTCAAGCATGACGAGGTCGTCACGCTGTTCCACGAGCTCGGCCACGGCATCCACGACCTCGTGTCGCGCACGACGTACTCGCGCTTCCACGGCACCAACACGGTGCGCGACTTTGTCGAGGCACCGTCACAGATGCTCGAAAACTGGTGCTGGACTCCCTCACAACTACGCGCTTTATCACACCACTACTCGTACCTCTCTTCCGACTACGAGAAAGCATACATTGAGTCCTCAGGCGCGTCCAAGAAGCCCTCCGAGCAGATTCCCAACAGTCTGATCGCCAATCTCATCAACACCAAGCACGTCAACGACGCGCTGTTCAACTTGAGGCAGCTACACTTCGGCACCTTTGACATGACGGTGCACGAGCCGGCAAGCCACGAGGCGCTCGAGAAGCTGGATATCACGGAGACGTATAACAAGTTGCGGAACGAGATTAGTCAGTTAGACGGGCCGGAGGCACTGGACGGCGAGTTCAAGGGCGATTGGCATTGGGGGAATGGGCAGGCTACGTTTGGGCATTTGATTGGGGGCTATGATGCTGGGTAAGTCAAGTCTGCTTGTAAGATGCCGTGTGTGAGTGTGGGCTAATGTGCATCAGTTACTACGGTTATCTTTCCAGCCAAGTCTACTCCACCGACATGTTCTACACCGTGTTCAAGGCGGACCCCATGAATGGCAAGGAGGGACGCAGGTACAGGCATACGGTGCTTGAACGTGGGGGGAGTAAAGAGGAGATGGAGATTCTGGAGGAGTTTTTGGGACGGAAGCCGCAGACTGAGGCGTTCTACAAAGAGTTGGGGATTGGCGCTTAGGTGGAAGGGGGTGAGTGGGAAGTATGGGAAGGAGTGTGTAAGGAGGGAAGTTGTGAAGGGATGAAATGGACAACATGATGTTCAAGTCCCAGTAACTTATGTGGTATGATATGAACAAATATTCAACTTCACATTCGACATCCCGGTTGCGCTGCAATCCTCGGGACGTGTGATGCGATCCACCAACGTCACGTCACACAAAAATCTCTTGACAAGTACGAACATACATAACCACTCCCTCCCCAATTTCCCCCTTCTCCCTCCCCTCCTCCTTCCAACTCCAATGTCCATCGCAAATCTCACCGCCCTATTCAGCACGTCACACAGCTCCAAGCACTGCGCAGCCGCACATTGCAACCGCAAAGCCAAGTCCAATCCCGCTAACAGAGGCGCGTTGTGTAGGAGACATGACAAGGAATTGAAGTGGGCGTGTAGAAAGATGGTTGGGGTGTGGGTTGGGGGCCAGGTTGGGTGGTATGAGGCTGAGGGTAGGTTGTGGTTAGGAGATGAGTGATGGAGGAGGAAATGGAGGAAATAGGGATAGGGGGCGTATCTTTGAGTTCAGGAGAAGTTTAGGAGAAGGGGATTGTGAGGGAGAGATCCGGCACTAGGCAAAACTACTAAAATCCCACCCAAAACACCCACATTATCACTGAAAGTTATCATGTGCCCAATTAAGTAAGCACTTTTGAGTAACTAAGTAAGCAATACCTCCTCCACTTGGCTTGCTTACTTAATCGAGTTGCGACTATGGAGTCAATCACACCACGTCCAACAAAGCGATGCCACTTCCGACTCAATGGCAACCCCGGAGTGTTTCCCTTCCTACGACTTCCCGCCTACTTCCAGAACCAGGTCTATGACTTCCTTCTCGCTTTCAAAGACCAGCAACCCAACTGTCGTCCCTTCGACCCTCGAGCTCATCAGTGTCTTGCCTTGACTCGGGCCTGTAAGCAACTGCAAGAAGAGTTCAGACCCCTGTATTGGAACAATTCCAGTATCTACCTGCGGCTCGCCAAACCCCCGCCTTCGCAGACACCTTCACCAGCCAACTTTTGCCCCCTCTTCCTATCGCGGAAATCTGGGTAGACATCTGGAGCGTTGACGTTCTACACGACAAAAGCGTGGACATCCTACCACTGCTCTTAGTCAAGGCGCACGCTCGAAATTTCACGTGGCACGTCGGGCGTCATTTCACCTTGAATCTCTACACGAGAGGCTTTGGCCTGCAAGGCGTGGGCAATACGCTGCGAAAGATTCTGGAGGAGGCGCCGCGCCGCCTCCTTGGAGACGTGCGATCCGGTGTCTTCAGCGAGCTGTGTCTGCGTCGCATTGTGTACTCTCCTCCGGATTGGTCCAGCTGGGATGGCGCATCATCGTACGCAAGAAGAAAGGAGGGCTGAACCAGTGGGAGAAAGATAACATGGCCATGTATTGCGACATGCTTGTAAGCGCTTCAAATATACCTACTCGCACGGCATCCAGACTCAGCCACCAGGCGGTGGTCAATATTGAGGTCAAGAATGCAGAAGGTTGCGTGGTGGAGGCGTATCGATACACGATGGCAAGGGGGCAATTGGCGTTGGTGGGGAGGAGCAGCAAGGCGGTGGGACGGAAGAAGTAGATGTCAGCGACGAAGCGAGGGAAGTGCGAAGCATCGATGAGAACGCTGCTTGGAGTGCGTTGTTAGCACTGAAATTTGGGTCCGGACTAGGATTGAGGTAGGCATCCTTGGAGTACATGGTTCAGACAGATATCAGCACTTTCTGTAGAATTTTTCATAGAGCTCTCAGGCTAGACTGGGCGGCGGCAGATATGGAGACAAGCTTGAACTGATTGAACGTTTCCATGACCATTAAGCTTCCTTCAATATTTCACAGCTCGAGGGGGGTGAATGTGAAGTCACGTCCCCCAATTTTCTCCCCCCGGCCGATGGCGTCTGGAACAATTGATCGGTGTCGTCATAGCATCCACGTGCTGGCACGCGACGATTACCCGGTCGCTCATCTCGGGTATGGAAAGCACGGGCGTCTAAGTGAAACATGCTGCAAGCCCACGTCCGAAGTGGGCCTTAATTGAACGACCGTGCCTGTTAACGACAGTGGTTCACGCTTTCAATCTAGACCTGCCAACAATTGGAAGACGAAGTGGGTCAATACCAAAGCGCTGACCTTCGACGGCGGCGTGTAAACGATTGCAAAATTATACGGAGACCCTTGGTCGGTAAAGATTCAGTATTCCTGCATCAGAGCTGGAAAAAGATAGATTTAGGATGCCAATATCATGCCTTGAGCTCGTTTCCGATGTTCGCATTGCCACCTCCTCGCGCCTCAGCCAGTAGCTGTGTCCCGACAACTGCTCCAGTGCTCTTACTCTTGAACACCCCTGAGATCGAATACAGCCCAGCAAACGGCTCGTAAACGTACTCCTCCTCCCAAACCTCCTGACCGTGGAACGTCACGCTCTCGTTGAAGCCGTTGAAGCGCATACTGCTCAGGTAGTCGCCAACTACGACCGTTCCAGAAATGACGCCGTTGTTATTGAGCGTCTGCTCGACAATGTCGCCGTTCTGTGCGAGAACGCGACGCTTGTTCGTGTTGCCTTCGAAGTTATTGACCGAGTAGAGAATATTGTGGAGCAAGTCGAATTGGTGGAAGTCAAGGTCGCGCTTTGCGTTGGTGGTGCTGTTGCTGCCGCCGGTCAAGCCACCCGCAACGTCGCCAACGAGGTCGGCTGCATCGCCGACAATGCTGCCTAGTCCGTTACCGAGCTCTGCAATTACGGGGTTGAGGTCGATTGAATCCAGGACGTCGCTGATCATGTGGACGAGGTTTCCTAGGCGCGCTTCGAGGTACACTTTGGCGGTCACATTCTGGATTAAGAGCGAGACTTTTTCGATGCTGAGGTCGACACCAGCGTTGAATTGCAGGAGGCTCAGGACTTGCGCGTCGAGGTTGATCTTGGCGGTGAGGTTGTCGACACCGATGAAGATCTCGCCAACGTGAACGGAAGCGTTCAGGAGGACGTCGGGTGTAACAGACAATGCTGAGACGTTGGAGGTCCTTGTGTTCTCGGTCTCGTAATTGACTGCGGAATCATCCCCATCTGCTCTGACATCGAGCCTGTAGCCAGAATAACCATCATTTCCCGACTGGCTGAGCGCGAGGAATGGAAGAGAAAAGAGCGCGAGAGTTGAAAGAATGGACGGCATGGTGTTGACTGGTGATGGTCTCCTGACAATGGCTGGAAAGAATGGACGCAACTCAGAAAGCTGCTGGTAGAACAAGAAGGGTGCGGCGACTTGATGGAAACCGTTGGAAGATAGAAAAGCAGGCGACCATCAATATCACCTAGACGCGATGTGAGCTACATTCAGGGATCTCATACCGAACCACGGACGTGACGCCACATGGCGAGAAAAGCAAATTAAGGAGAAGAAATGCATTATCGCCATTCGGTGGAAGTTCTCGAATGATCAGGTTTTCGTATGCGTATCAAGGTTGTCGATTTTCGAACCCCAGAAATGCCAGGAATAGCGTGTCGCAGCCCTGTCATGATCCTAGCTCTTAGCTAGATAGGGGGTTTTATCCGCCTTACCGAGATGATCGATACCTGAGCACGGCTGTTACATGGTAGTTCGGATCCTTGATTTTCAACGGCATTTCTTTGGCTAGAGCGTTCTTCTTGACGACACCTGCCGTTACTTGTAGTGAGCATCGCGCTGTTCCGCAGCTTGCACCTCGTTGTCGCCGCTACTAACATGTCGCTCTCTACCATTCGTTTACTGCTCATCAGCATTTTCTTTACGCTCGCTACTCAAGTTCTCGCGCAGTCTGCCACTTCTCAAGCAACACCGCCTATTACAAGCAGCAGTGGTGTGCCTCCCCGTGGTAATGGAACTGGAACCGGCACGACAAGGCCCCCTTCAGTGAGCACCGGTGGCCCTCCAGATGTTCTTCTCCAGGTTCCAGAACTCCACGTTGGAAGGATCGAGTTGGTTGTAGAGAAGCTGCAAGCAGATCTCAACCTCAATGCCAAGGTCGCAGGTCTCGTGCAAGTCAATGCTGGTGTGCAAGTTTCGGTCGAGAAAGTCAACATCACCATCGCAGATGTCGATGTGAACCTCGAGTTGGTAGTCAGACTGGGTAACCTCGTGGACATTGTCGAACGTGTGTTCGATTCGCTGGATCTCAATCCTCTGCTTATTGGCTTGATTGGCAATGTGACCAATCTCGTAGGCGAAGTCATTGGCGCAGTCGATGGTCTTGTAAGCAACATCCTCCACTCCATACTCGCGAGCCAAGTCTAATTCTTTGTAGCTTGGATCCATCACCCAAAACGGAAAGACTTTGAGCTTCTTGGTAGATAACCTTGGCAATATCGTACAGGAGGTTGTTGGCGGTGGAACCGAGGCTCTGTCACAGATTGTCGGCAACTACAAAGTGAGTTCCTTGCACTGCCAACATGACGCTTGGAAGCTGACAGAGTCCTAGTTGAATATGACCGAAGTTGCCGGAAGCGTGAAGCAAGTCGGTCAAGGCCTCACTCAGAAGACCTTCAAATACGACGCCCTTGGTTCGCTTGTGGACATCATCACCAACTCCGCAGGTCAAGTTGTGCAGGCCGTTGTGCAGAAGGCGACTGGCGGTGGAGGCGGTGGAGGTGGCGGCGCCGCAAGCAGCTCTGTACGCCCATCAGCGACACCGACGCCGGGACCAGTTACTCTTTCCGATAGACCCGCCGCTTCAGGGCGAAGGTAGACAAGGTAGCATTTCAATCTTCATTCTTGACTTTTCACCTCGAGTGTAGACATCAATTTCAAACACCCGTGATAAATTCTTTCCACGCGGCTAAGATGGTAGTGGTATGTGCATAACAGCACTGTCAGTGACGTGGGTTTTCGAAAGAAAAGATAGTTGATGTCAGCGAAGCGCAAGCTAATGTAATTGATGACGTGGGTTCGCGAAGGACACAATTCCGCGAAGTACTGTGGTGCGGTGATTAAGCCGTGCTAGCAAAACGCGAAACTCTCGCGTCCTTTCAACCACCCACTGGATACTCTGCGCGCCGGACCGTGAGACTGATCTTACGCATAACTTATCTCACGCACGAGCTGCTTGTACTTCTACGGCCTCCTTTGCTCTTTTCTTATCGTCTTTGGACACGAAGAACCAGCTTGTCAGCACTGCACCCAAACAAGTTGATAACAGTGCAATTGAGCAGATGTAGCTGAAGCGATAAGTGGGACCAAACTTGGGCTGATATATTTGCGGTCCGACAATGCCCATCAACTGACAACTGGCGTTAGTCAGCCCGATGGCGAGACCAGCAGTTGTCGTGCCTCTTGCTGCTCGAATGCGCTCAGGCCAGATGATAGCGAAGAATGATTGCGATGCGGCGGTTGCGATCATAACGAAGATGTACTTCGCTATCGGCTGCCTGACCGTGATCAGTAGGATATAGCAAATGATCTGGACGATCTCGACGCTCAATCCTGCTACCCACGGCGAAAGGCGCTTCGTGTGAATGAAGAATGCAAGACCGCATAGGATCACAAAGACAAGCGTGAACGGTGGCATTGTCATTACTTGCGAGATTGCGGTATTCGAAACGCCAAGCTCGTAAATGACCGTTGGGAGGACGAACGAGATGCCCCAGCCGCCGATACCATGCGTAATCCAGATCATCAGAAACGGTAAAAACGTGGGGCTTTTGAAGAGGCCCTTTATCTGACCCAGATCGAATGTTTTGGCGCTCATGGTAGGTGCCTGCTCTGGCAGATCGGCGATGATCATGTCGCGCTCATCCTTAGATAAGAACTCGACTGCCTGGGGATAGTTGGGTAGGTAGAAGAAAGTGTACACAGCGCAAAGCATAGCTGGTATGCCCTCAAGAATGAAGAGCTGGAACGACGGTCAGTATCGGATACAATTCGCAGGACGGAGCACACATACCCATCTCCACCCAGCAAGCCCGGCGACGCCATTCATGAAGGAGATCACGTATGCGAGGAGTCCACTGATAGTTCCAGAGAACATGCCACAAGCATAAAAGAACGCAATACGGAGTGGAAGTCGATCGGTCGGATACCAGAACGACAAATGATACAAGACCCCGGGGTAAAAGCCAGCTTCCGCGGCGCCAAGAAAGAATCTGCATGCCAGTATGCCGGAGTAGTTTTGCGTCGCGCCCTGGCACATGGATATGATGCCCCAGGTGAGCATAATCCGACTCATCCACAAATTCGGACTGAAGTGCTTCAGCATGAGCGTCGCAAGCGGCTCGAAGAACATGTAGGGGTAGTAAAAGATGCTCAACGCCCAGGCCCACTGTGAGGACGAGAGGTTGCCTAGTTGTTTCTTAATACCGGTGCCTTGCTCCAGGTCTGTCGAAGCCATTAGCTAGCAAAATCGCGGACTTGAGGAACTCGTTACCAACTCATAATTGCTGTGTTACTTATATTGCTGACATGTATTCTCATGATCAGATAGACCAAGGCATACCAGCACAAGAGACGCTTGTCGATCTTACGGTGCGCAGCCTTCAAACTCGTCTCCGATGGTGTCTGCGTGCTTGTCTCGGATGGTGCATCCTGTACCTCTTTGGTCGGCGGACTGTCAAGCTGCTTTTCGGAGGCCATGACGAGAGGGGTGAGTGAGCAGGGATGAAGTGTACGAAGGCGCTGAGAACGAGCGGTCTCTTATATCTTCATGCCGGAATCTCGTACTCACGCTCATGCAAAGGCTTGCGTGCTTCAAGTCTTAGTATGCTCAACTTGTCCAAGTCTACAGGATTCTCTTGAGAGCCTTGCAAGCACGCCATGTGGTCCGCGGCCACAGGCCACAGCATGATCAAATAATGGCCTGAGTAACGAGCACAAACGCTCTCCGATGTCGCCCATGCTCCAGTAGCTCGTGTTCTGTCACTTGAACCCATCGGCTTCGTCCTGCCGATATACAATCATGAGTCGCACAGCAAGAGGCTGAGACGTTCGGTAAAGCAAGCACCGAATCTTGGCAAGGTATTGCGTGCTTATTACCTCCACTCCTGTGCCGTTGCACGCAATGCGTCACTAGTACGACCGATGGCGGGGATAATCCCGATGATGTATATCCGGACGGGTAATCATACTCGCAAGGTCTGACCACCAACATTAGCTGTTGACAACATCAAAAATGCCATCAGCAATGTACGCGGAACCACCAGCTATACCGAAATGGCAACGATCGGACAAGACCTCAGAGTCACTGGATTGGGCAGATATCAAGATGATTGATCTCTCCATCTTCGACGAACCAGGAGGCAAGCAACGACTAGCGGAAGACCTACGCGATGCGGTACGCTATGTGACAATCCAGATAAGAGAGGATCTGACACTGGCTTTTAGGTCCATCACACCGGTTTCTTCAGTGTAGTCGGCACTGGTTTCACCCAAGAAGAGGTTGACAGACAGTACGACATTGGCCAAGCGTATTTCAACATTCCTATCGAAGAGAAGGGCGATCCAAAGTACCGATGCGATTTCGCGAAAGGAAACTACTTTGGATATCGTGCAGCGCATGAGAAGAAGATCATGAGCAGCGATGTGCTTGATAACGTGGAATCGGTCAATATCCCAAAGTTCATCCCAGCGAACGAAAAGGAGCCTTTCCATCCATACTTGCGCCAATTTCATCCAGAGATCGAGGACTTCTCGCGTCGGTCGCTGGAGATAGCATCGAAAATCTTCACTCTCTTTTCCATCATACTTGAGTTGCCAGAGAACTACTTCTCGAAGCAGCATCAATACGATGACCAGTCAGAAGATCATCTGCGATACATGATATACCGTCCGCGCTCAGCTAAAGAAGACGCAAAGGTGCAAAACACTTGGTCGCGTGCGCACACAGATTTTGGAAGTTTGACTCTGCTGTGGAGTCAGAACGTTGCTGGCTTGCAGCTCAAGACACCGGCTGGCGAGTGGAAATACGTACCGCCAGTCGACAACGGCATAATCTGCAACGTCGGCGATACACTAGACTTTTGGTCAGCTGGGTATCTGAAGTCGACCATTCATCGCGTACAAAGGCCGCCGGAGGATCAGGCGCACATTCATCGCTTGGGTCTTTTCTACTTCGTCAGGCCCGGAAACGAAGTCGATATAAAGCCTGCGCCATCACCGCTGCTGAAGAGGCTAGGACTTGTAAGGGAAGACGCTGAGAATGCGAAGCCGGTGCGAGGGCTCGAATACGTTCGGGAGCGCGTGAAGAATTATCACAATCACAATGACTATGCGGATATGAAGGGGAAGAAATTCAAGGTTGGTAATCTTGAAATTGAAGACGAGGCTATGTAGAATCGAAGCGTTTTTATGCGATACTGAAACTTTGTCTTGAAGATGTGCGCGGCTTGAAGTTGAGGCTACCAAGAGCCGAACAACCAGGGGTCTGGGTGCTTTGCTGAAAGTTCGCCCTGAAGGTCGACGTAGTCTGATGTCCGACGTTCTGAGTCGATAACGGAGTGATTTATCTGCGAATCTGAAAACTCGTCCTGGAGGTATACGCGATAGTGGACGTTTGCGGCTGATTCAGCAACGAATTGGTCGAGTCGCGCCGCTGAAAACTCCTCCTGCAGGTCTTCGCAACCCTCAGCCCATGGTACCGAGTCTTCACAAGGCTCGCTACCAAACTCGCTTCCATATGCCTCATCCTCACTCCCACCCTCCACTACTAACTCCCAAGCCAGAACCCCATCCTCAGCCCCTTCATCCACGTTATCACCCCAGTCCCCATCCTCGCTCCACTCAAGCGGATCCTCAACCGCCATATCTTCCACCACCACCTTCTCCTTCCAAGCCAGCACGGTAGGCAGCCTCCCTTTCTCTTCCCCAAACAGCTCAACTGCCCTCTCCAGATCCTCAACAAGCGCAGGCAAATGCCTCTCCAAAATCCTCCACAATTTACTTGCCGAAAACTCGTTCTCATCTTGTGCCAGGTTATCATTTTCGCTATTATCAGCTAGATAACCCTCTTCGTCCTTGTAGAACATGCCCGTGCGGAAATTATGCGCAATGACGTTCCGCATCAATCTCTTCTCGCAGCTGCCCTTCTCATCCGTGGGACTGACCCACTCGCTAATCACGGGGAAATGTGCTCGCTGGACTCTTTGGTTTAGGTTCCATGGTGTGCGCATCTTAGTGCCCACTAGCTCGTACAGCGACTGGTAGGGGTACACGACTAGCTTGAATTTGTCGGAGAGGGGGTGTCCCTTGTCGTGTAATGCCTCGCAAAAGGTCTTTTTGGTGAAGAGGGCGCGATTGGAGGTGATTTCTGTGGCGAGCTCGTGGGCGACTTGGCAGGAGGCGTGAAGGGAGGATGTGAGATGGCGGCCGAATGTGGTGAAGTTGAGAGGAGTGGTGGTGGTTGTTGGTGGTTGCTGAAGACATATTGGTGTTGTTGTGAGGTTTGAGTTCCGTGAACTTGGTATATGATGATGTGGAGTGGATGAAGAAGATGCAGAAGAGAAGGGGTGGATTCTGAAGTATTTATAGGAAATCAGGACACTAAGAGAGTCTTTGAATTCCCATTAGGGACCCATAGTCTGCTCTCAGTGCACCTCAATCCAGGGTACTCGCTTTCAAAAAGGAGCATAATTCGCAAGTCCTAGCGCCGGTACCAGTACCAACCCAATCTCAGCCACCTCACACGACCGGATTTTTTTGTGTCGACCTTCACGACACACTGAACGTCGAAGTTGATGACTCAAAACATACGAATAGAAAGACTTTATGTACGTACGTCGAATTTGATCCGATTCAATCCAGCCACGGCAGGAGGAAAAACGATTCCAAAACACCACCAACACAACTCCCCAGACACTAAGCCAGCTACTCCAACTCAGACCCACTCTCATCGAAACTCTCCACCTCCTCCACCCCTTCCCTACCAGAACCCTCCTCATCAAAATCGCTAATCTCAGCCCTCTCGCACTCCCTCTCCTTAACCCACGCTCCCCCCCTCTTCTTGACCCAGCTTCTCCCCATCGACCCAGCCACTGTATTCGCCCTCCTCGTTGCGCGCTTCCAACTACTATTCCTTTCCAGCCCTACACTTCTCGTCCGGCCCAACTCCCCTAATTTCTGCACTTTCTCTTCCCTCGGCTCCGCACTCTTCCCGAAGCTAAACGTACGCTTCAAGCTGCCCGTAATGCGGTTCGAGAGGCGGCGCATGGGTGTCGTGGCCCCGAGTTCGGTAGCGGCGGCTGCGCGGTCGAAGTAGTCTTCGAGGTCGGCGCGCGAGGGACCGTAGCGCTCGGGTGTGGGGCGAGTGAGGAATGAGGGAAGATTGTGGTGCGAGAAGGAGACTTGGCGGGTATAGTAGGTTCGGCCGGAGATGTCGTCTTGCTGGATGTAGTTGCTGGGTCGCTTGCAGCCTTTGCCGGAGCCGTATCTTGGGATGGGATTGTTGGGGACCGTTGGGTGCGGAGTACCATCTAGAGGTGGGGATTCGATCGAAGGGGGTGGGTCGTTGAATGCAACGCGGCGCCTGGAGAGAGCTGGGCGCGAGACTGATTGAGGGTTCTCTACAGCCAGTGCTGATTCGATACGCAGCACACTCGGCTTTTGCGTCGACGAATTTGATATGCAATTTACAGTGCTATCAACCTCTTCGGTAGGATAATACTCCGGCACGACTTCGATATGAGTGACTTCTGGTCCCTTGTCCGTGGTCGCATCATAACGAGACGCATCCTCAACCTCAGTAACCTCTGGTATTTCAGCCGCTTTGGTAGACGACAGCGGCCGCAAGACTCCCAAAGCTTCCGTTGCGAACTTGGGACCTGATTTGAATAGGCATGCGTTCAGCGTGACCTCAGCAACAGACGATAACGGCTTCCTTGATGTTTGGAGCGAAGTCCATCGTGATGGGCGGGGATCGGCTTCTGCGGTTGAAGTGTCGAGTGATGGTCGAAGGGGAGTTGCTTGGAGGAGAGGTTGACATTGCGGGTCCTTACTGTTGAAATATCCTGAGGTTGCTGTCGAGAGTCAGTACATGTGATGCCAGTGTTGCGTATTGGGCTGGTGTATGTGCTCAATATAACGAAAACAAACACAAACCTTTCCTCAACCGACGCCTCTGTTCCTCCAGTACCATATCTCCGACCGACCAAACGCACTCCCTACTAGAGCAGGTTTCTCAACCCAAGAATAAACGCACCCATAGCAGAACCATATACTCGTCCAACCCTTCGGACATTACTGCGATTCCATACGCCCAATCCACGGTCCCCTCCCTGCATGTAACATTTTCAGGAAAAACGATGCGAAGCGTAGATCTGGGCACTGGAGAACGTCTCCACGCACGGCATGTGAAGACCAATCGCGATGTTTCTTCGGTGTAGTTTGAACGGTACGCTCGATTTAGCGCGAAGATTTGCGCTTCTGTACCGAATACCGTTGCCAACGGTTTTTAGCGGGGTAGTCACAAGGAACATGCTATTGTCATATCTGCATCGCAGGAATCGTGGAATTGCTTCGTGATCGCAAGCGGAAAGGAAGTTTATCGTGGATCTGTGGGTTTGCTAACATGAGCGATACTTATCCTTATCGGCTACCTCCATCAGACTCGTTCCTGCACCTAAGCAGTCATAACATCCACACACATACAAGTACGCCTTCAAATCCCTCGAACCCGATTGTCCGCGCATCTCCGCCCTTGCACCAGAAGGAGCGTTCAATCCAATTCATCGCCCACCGAAAGAAAAAAGAAGAGGCTGGTAACAACACGCACTTTCATTTTCATAGTTCCATCCAACCATGGGACTGGGTCCAAATCCGCGTACAAATCGCTGCAGAGTTCGGAGTCAGGTCCGGCTTAAAAGCGTGCAAGTCGAGGCGTGCGAGAAAATGGCGTTGATCAGGCTGGGAGATAACAAGATAACGTGGACAGAGGAAGGTGTCTGTGCAACAAAAGCGAAAAGCGGATGGTTTGAGTGTGAAGCAAGTATGTAGCCTAAAAAGATCCGAATGAGGACTGAACGTACAACTCACCACCCCCCAAACCCCACCCTCAGCACACATCCTCACATCTTCACACCATCACTCACACACACCACTCCCTCAAGCACATCCACCAAAAACGCATAGTATATATAATAGTTATACCATTCGAACTTTTCTCTCTCTCCATTCATTTTCATATCATAAAAAAGATCCCACACAACACAACACAACACAAGCAAGCAAACAAACAAACAAACAAACAAGCTAACCACTCCTTCCCAAATGCATTGCATCCTCTAAATCTACCTTTCCTTTCGCTCGCGCCATCCATGCAGAGACTATTTCCGAAAAGCAAAAGCAAGGGGTACAAAATAATAGAGAAGCATGTACATCGAAAAGGCCAGCTAGTAACAAAGTTCCTCCTTTTTCTGCAATGTCGTGCTGCCATCTAGAGATGCAGCGGAGATGTGGTGATGTGTCGTCTAACGTATTTTCAAGTTGTTGTGTAAAATCGAGCGGGCAGATAAGGTGGACGATGTCTAAATTTTTCGTGTGATTGTATTCGTTCATCGTGCTTGCGTAGCAAGCTAATAGTGACTCCGAGAACGCCGTTGTAAATGCAAAAGCGAGAAAGGTGTGTGCTGCGATGTAGGCATGATTCTGATATGTGTGGTTGGATTCGGTATTGGTGTCGTGACATGATGATGATGGTGACAATGATACATTGTTGGTTGTGTAGTTTCGGTGAGTGCGGTGGTCGTTCGTTATCGGCAAGAGTCGTAGTCGTACGCTCGGCCACTACGATTGAAGCGGAATGGTATTCGCATACTGCGTTTGGGGCGCATACGTAGAACTCGTCTCTGGCGGGTCATTAAGCGGCGCAAACAATCTCCGCATATTAAGCGTAAGATCCGTAATCGCGTAATCGTCCGCGACTGTGTTTCCAGATCCCAGATCGATGCCCTTCTGCGCCGAGTCATTCGCGACATGCGAGCGTATCTGCTTGAGTAGATGAAACACCTGCCTGCACCGGAGGTCTGCAGGCGCGGCCCATTCCTGGGGTCGGGAGTTGCGTAGGAAGATCTGCGCCAGGAAGTAGAAGTGGACGCCGTCTCTGCAGAAGCCGTGGCGACGCTGTTTCTGGGTCTGGGTGAACTGCATGGCGAGATCCGCGTCCCATACGTGCTTCCAGAGCTCGATGGCGTTGAAGGTTGATCGGAGTAGTTGCTGGGTTTGCTCGGTCACGCCGCCCAATTGACCGGTGACGCCGTCCGGTGGTGTGTTTGTGCCATTCGCGGAGCTTCGACGCAGTAGCTGACGTTGGATGTTGTAAATTTGGCTGTGGATGGCGTGTATGAGTACTGCAGTGAAATTAGCTACGAGTGCTGCTTGCCACAAGACGTGATACGTACTGAACTTCCCAAAGACATTGGTAGCGCGCTCTGGGAAGCGACCAGGACCAGCCCCGTACAACACATGCAGTGCTTCTGCCATGCCCAATTGCTTTGCTCGACGACTGCCCGAAACATTGCTTTGTTGCGCCGCCTGCCCTCTCAAACCCAACGCACTGGCGCAAGCCTCGGCCGTTCTCGCTTCCCATGCAGCATCATCCGCTGGCAATGGAGCTGTTATCTCGTAGACATCGAATTCTGGCCGATTATTGAAGAAAATGGTTGCAGAGGCATCGATCAAGAACACATAAGCCATCAGTCTTACTCGCTGTTCATTCTCAATCCAAGATGTCCAGCTCCAGGTATCGACCTCCTCTCCAGTAATCGGACCAGTTGTGTGTAGGAGACTTGAGCGCGGGTCACTGCGAGGCAAAGCTTGCAACAGGCCCGCACGACGAGCAATGTTTGCGAGAGTGCCAAACTCTTCTCGACCCTGCTGGCGCTGTTGCTGAGAACCATGCCATACGAACAGGGAATGAAGCAACACCAAGGACTGAAGTTCCTCCAAGTGGGTAGACATGATTTGCGCAAATTGATCTGTTTGCTCCGGAAGCTGTAACAACTTGTAGATATAACTAGAACGCAGTACGGCTCCGCGGACAACTTCCATGAACCAGCGCAGATCCTTTGGACTCAGCTTCTCCGAGTAGACAGCACCAATGCAACACATCGTCAGAACCAGGCCAAGATTTGCAGTTAATGGGTCAAAAGTAGGCGCGTGTATCAGCGGCCAATGCGAGTGGTAGTGTCGATATTCGTGCAAAAATGCTTTTAAGTTGTCGCCTGCCAAGACTCCCTTCAACATACTGCGCGCATCTCCAACACCTGGATCTCTCGACGAGGCCGCGGACGGGAAGCAAAAATCCAGGAGCGATTGTGTTTTATGCTGCAAGGGACCGGTGGATGGTTGAGGAAGTGGCCAACCGTCGGTGGAAGAGTGGTCGACGAATCCGGGCGCGTGCGAATACAATCCCAACAATGTATCATGTGTCGTATCATCTGGTGTCTACAAAGATCCAGTCAGAACACCGGAAGCTTTTGGTAGGTATGGGCCACCTGCCGTACTGGAGGTCATAAGGTGCGAGTCCCCGTTGAACGTACCACTTCGCCATACATCCTGTCCAGTAGACATTGCATCCACATTTGGCAGCGATGTGACGCCGTAGCTCGCTGCATCGGATCCCTCGGTCTTGACGGGCATACCACTTTGAGCCATACCGCCGTTAGCGGCAGCGGGGTGCTCATAGTTGTAATGGTTGCCGGCACCTGGCATGCCGTTCTGGTTCTGCTGCGCAGCTGCCGCATAGTCGTTGGGAATGTCGCCGCGGAAGTCGCCGTAGTTCGTCATGCCGCGGTTTTGGAACTCCAAAGCCGACAGACTGCGCCTGTTCTCATCCATGCCACTGCCAGGGCGAATCAAGCTGTTAGAGCGCGAGGTGCGGGCAGACATAGACTGGTGGTTTGCAAGCGAGGGCAGGCTGTCGTTGAAGCCATTGGGGCCCACAGCAGGCATCTGGGGCATGCCCATGGAATACGCTCCGTCCGAGTAAGGCATCGAGGTGTTGGGCATGTGGTTCATGTACGAGTTCTGCTCCGCTCCGCTTGGCTGCCTGTTCTTCAGGTGGTTCTGCGCGTGCTGGAGGTGGTTGGCTCCAGTCGGGTTACCCCTACGGATAGAGCATTTTTGGAAGTGGCGCTTCAAGATGTCACTTCGACTAAAAGTGTCCTTGCAAAGATGGCAGGAATAAGGCCGCTCGCCCGTGTCTATGAGACGTTAGTGCTTGACTGACTAGTCGTGGGTTGATCGTGAAACTTACGTCGCAGCAGATGGCGCTTGAGGTGCTTGAGATGGAGATAGGTTTTGTTACAGTGCGGGCATTCATACTTGCCCTCCGCGTTCTTGGTCGCATTCGTGGGCGTCTTGCCAGCGGCAGGAGCGGGACGACCAGGATGGGTGGGCAACACACCGCGCCGTCCTTGCTGTCCCACAACATGGAGCGGCTCGGGCTCCTGGTTGGCGAGCACAGGAGGATGAGGATATAATGATGGGTGTGACAGGCCCATGCCCTGCGAGGGCGCTAGCTGCTGGTGTGGGTTCGAGTGTGCCGACGCGGTCGAGGACAACGGAGGTTGCGAGTAGGCCGACGACATGGGCATGTACGAGGGCGACGGCTGTATCGGTCTCAGCGGCGCCGGTTGCGACATGGCGGAGCTGCCATTGGGCGCAGAGGTTACAGGCGTCTGCGGGTTGCTATTGTGGCCGCCGTACAACGACTGTGAGAAGGCACCGTTGCCGTGCAGCGGTGGCAGCGTGGGCAGCTGGCCTTGTGAGTTGCTGTAGCCGTGCTGGCCGATGGGCGGGTACTGAGGCATGCCTCCGGGTTGGCGGAACGAGTCTCTATGGTCCATTGCCGGGCTTGGTGGGATGGTTAGGTATGTTGGGAGAGGTATCGTCGAGAAATGCGCGACCAATTGTTGCCCGTGTAGGTACTCTCATCCGTCGATGCTAGTAGATTGAGGCTCGACCTTGGGGTGGCGTGCGGAGATGCAACCAGACACAAGTAAACGGTGAAAAGCTGGGAGCGCGGGCGTGGTAGAGAGAAGAAGCTTTGTGGATCTGTGTGGGGGAGTCGCGATGGTCAGCTCGGGTCGCGGCTATCTCCAAGTGCAGTGGAGTTGAGGTTCCCACAAGTTCGTGGAGAAGGAAGAGGGAATGGGAGGGTGGTGCAGGACTCGGTCTCGGATGTGTGGCGACGCAATGACCTGCTGAGAAATGTGTCGTGATGATGGAAGCTGTAGCCGCGCTAGAGGAGGAGTTTGTCGGCGCTTGCTTCGCGTGCGGGCGCCGCGCGAGGTGACAAGGTGTTATGCAGATCAGAGGCCCACTCACAATTCAGCCTCAACCGATTATTGCGGATAGCCCAAGTGGAGAGTCGCAGCACGAGGCAACCAGGTACCAGGAAATTGTCCCGTTAAAAGAGTTTGACAGCCCAGAGAAGAAGCGTTTTGGGGGTGGGTGGAAGAGCTTCGGCGAAAATTTGAACGACTGCTGCAATCGCTCCCGCCCAGGCTACCTTGCTTTCGATCGCTGCTTTATGCCGGGGCTTGCCGGAGGTTGGGAAGGGCACAACTCGTTATTCGTGAAGAGTGGCTTTGTGAAGCCTGTGCAAGAAAGGTTGGAAATAAGAGGGGCCCGCTAGAGGTTTGTAGTTGGAGGATAGTTGTCCGAGATCATGCACGACAGCAGATGGGGGAGGAAGGAACGAACAAGAAACTAGTCCGGCCACGTGATTATTCATCTTCAAGTCGATCGCCTGGGCAGTGTTCATCATGATCAGTTTCTACAAAGGCATTCGCTGTGCCGTGAACCCAAGAATATTGGTACTGTTGAATCGACCTAGCTGCCTTCTGAACCAAATTCTGTCCTCGCTATAGTAACCGCCCGACCTTCTTCGACCTCAATCATGGACTGTACGCACCTCTCGCGCTGCCACTGCCATGAATCGCGATCCGCTCAGCTTGATCAAATGCCGATGGCCATGTCCTGTCTTGCACGTTTCAAGCATCCATCTCAATGGATATGTAATCGATAAGCTCAGCAGTCATTCCTTGCCATCGCCTCTATCGATTCTTTTCTACCTCAAGGCTCTTCCTAGAAACTACTTCTGAACAGTTACAGCATGCTCATCAAAGCGGCATCTTCTTGCCACAACTGTCAGCGGAACGATTGCGCCTTGTGCAAGCAACTCACCCGAGCACCGTCCCGAGCGAGGCCGAGCTTCATCCTGCGCTGGCGGCTGTGGCTTGCGATATCTTGCCAGGGTCGTTGTTTCCGCCGACGCGCCTGCTACGTCCGGTGAGCATCCTTTGTCCAGGCTCCCATCTCTCCCAAATTCCAGTGCCCAGTTCGCCTTGCCCGCCGCGTCCTCAGGCCACGTCGAGTTTTCCTAGAAACATGTTGAGGCATGCCGCGTCTCTGGCGCCGTGGTGGTTGGACGTCGTGCGAAAATCTTTTGGTGAAGCGTGACGTAGGCGTCGCGACTAGCAGGGGAGCCCCGGACGATAACACCAACGGCGTTACGCTAGAACTTCGGCTTTTGTGAGCAGCGGCAGCGATACCCTTCGAATCAACCACCGGGCCATGAAACTGTCTTCGAGAAGGGCGCGAAGAAGCTCGACACGCTTTCCTTAGGATTGAAACGGCATCTGCTGCACGCTTGGATAGCATGCTCATGCGTCTGATCTTTTTCGCACACACAAGTCCGTCCTTTGGCTAGCAATTGTTGTTGAACTCGTGTCGTCCAGTCAGCTTACGTATCGCCCACGACTGGCACGGACTAGCGTTGCTCAGGAAGCTGACAGTGAAGACTGCTCAAAGCGGGATACCGACCACCGCTGCTGACTCGATTATCAAAAGTGACACATCCGATGTGCACTCCCGAAAATTGAGGTCGCATTCTGTCCAAGAAAGATCGTGTTTGCGTTGCATCTCTGCTCGGCTAGGCGGGCTATCATGTCACGCCGCTGGCTCGTTGCGGTAAACTGAGCCGAAGCTTGTCGCATCAGACGGCAAGGCAGTTCCGTTCAGCAGGTGCAAGTTGCAACAGAGATTTCTTACAGGAATAATGGCGACGATTCCGCTGGCACGTATGTATCTTGGGTTGATAGACACGATACAATTCGAAGCGAAAGCGCCGTGCAACTCCAGCCACCCACGTGTTTCCCCTTCCCATCCCACCTTTGCACCAAGTCTGCACATAACGCCATGCCCTTTGGCGCCGCGACTTACACTCATTTCCAAGCAAAGCACTGAAAGAAGTTGTCACAATCACGAGCATCACATTCCCCCACCCCTATTGCACCCCATTTCCCAGTGCAACACTCCAAGATTCTACTATCCGTCGTTCACACGATGTCAGAATAAGCTCAAAGTCCCACACACGCGGGAGTGGGAAGGTGCGATGGGGCTTGCCAGACGAGAAAAAGTGGTGCATGTGCCATGTCATGTGTGTTGCCCCTCTTTGGCCATCCGCCCAAGCGGGCAAGAAGCGCGATCATTGCGACATCGAAATCGAAATCGAACATGCGGGAAAAATGTCGTGCAGCTTCGGCTCTCTTACTCATCGCCGAGGCTGATGAAAGTCGGTGAAGCCGCTGGAAAGTTGAAACGATTTCGAGATGCATGGTCTGGCTGGGAGACGCTGGTCGGATCTTACCGGCAGGGATAACTGCAAGTCAAGTGCCGATGTTGGTGAGTCGCATGCATGTTCCCGACAAGGAGCAAAGTCGGCGAAACGAAAATTGTGTTTCGAATTGTGCAAGCCTCGCGACGAGGGAGGAGCAGGGCGGATGTAGAGCCTGAAAGGGATTAGTGTGCTGGTGGCGTTTCTGCGATGTCAGAAAGTTGATGGTGTGTGTTTTGGGTTCGAGTCAAAGTGAATGCGATGTCGTAGTTATTCGTTCGGAATCATGTGTTATTTTCTACGAAGGTGTTCGAATTTGTTGTGTTGACCTTCAGGACACATGCGACGCCAAAATCGTCGACTCGATAGATACGAACTTCTTCGTACAGTAATTGTACTGAGAACCTCACATCCCCAACCCTTCACTTCACTTCCCCCCCTCCCCCTCCTCCATCCCACCGCCCAACGCCTCTCTCCTAGCTTTATTCCTCCTCCCCAGCACCCTCAACGTATTCCCCTTCTCAATCTCGCTCATCTGCGCCCAATTCGTGATGCGCGACAGCGTGCCGTCTTTGTTGACGACGAGC
>Ga0265780_10002944_pt1 | contig 22739 bp, 19 predicted proteins | sample P1T30metagenome_FD_192432 | JGI IMG/M metagenome (GOLD analysis project Ga0265780, IMG submission 192432) | Plant litter microbial communities from East Loma Ridge, Irvine, California - P1 T30 | ecosystem: Environmental > Terrestrial > Plant litter > Unclassified | place: USA: California...
CCTTGGTCTCATCATTCCTGGCCTCAGTATTCCTGGGCAAGGTGGCTCCCATCGACATCAGCGACGTCACCGGCATGAACCTCTGGCACATTGCCAAGGGCGACTGGCACGACGATTTGCTGGCACTCGCCGCCGGCAGCAAAGACGGCGCAGCCGACCTGAAGCAAAAGCTCGGCCCCGTCCACGAAGACGGCGGCAAGAACTTCGGCAACATCAGCAACTACTTTGTGAACCGCTTCGGCTTCAAGAAAGACACGGGCGTCATCGCATTCACCGGCGACAACCCGTCGACGATTCTGGCACTGCCGCTGCGCCCCTCGGACGCCATGGTGTCCCTGGGCACGAGCACGACTTTCCTGATGAGCACGCCCGCCTACAAGCCCGACCCAGCCTACCACTTCATGAACCACCCGACGACCGCCGGCCTGTACATGTTCATGCTGTGCTACAAGAACGGCGGCCTCGCCCGCGAGCACGTCCGCGACGCCCTCAACTCCTCGGCCACAAACCCCACGAGCTGGGACACCTTCAACGGCACCGCACTCGCCACGCCGCCCCTCTCGCAGGCCGACGCCAACTCCCCCATGCGCCTAGGCCTCTACTTCCCCAAGCCCGAGATCGTGCCCAACGTGCAAGCCGGCCAATGGCGCTACGCCTACAAGCCGCAGACGGGCGAGCTCGCGCCGCTCCCCGCGACCGAGTCCCCCGACGACGCGAGGAACATCGTCGAGTCGCAGATGCTGTCTCTGCGCCTGCGCTCGCAGAACCTGCTCAAAGAGGAGCCGGACCAGGCCACGGGCGCCATGCTGCCGCCGCAGCCCAAGCGGGTCTACCTGGTCGGCGGCGGCAGCGCGAACCCCGCGATCGCGCAGCTCTGCGGCGAGGTCCTCGGCTCCACCGAGGGCGTGTACAAGCTGGACATTGGCGGCAACGCGTGCGCGCTCGGGTCCGCTTACAAGGCCGTGTGGGCGTGTGAGAGGAAGGAAGGGCAGACGTTCGAGGACCTGATTGGGAGCCGATGGGACGAGGAGAAGTTCGTCAAGCGGATTGCGGACGGCTACAAGAAGGGTCTGTTTGAGAAGTACGGCGAGGCGGCCAAGGGGTTTGACAAGATGGAGAAGCTTGTTGTTGGTCAAGGTAAGTCCGACGTGCCCACGGACGGCGGGGTGGTGTTTGCTCATGACAGACACGATGCAGTTTCGAAGTAGGTAGATTGTGGGTCGCGGTTTAGGTTTACGAAGTGAAGACTCTCTGAGGCAACATGAAACGGTTGCTTTGACCATATTGCCAAACCCCCTTTCGGGCTTTCATTGCCGTAATGTTTGATCGTACTCGTTGCCGTTGAGTCTGTCGAGCCTCTACCCGACCGCCGTAGTGTACTTTCAGGCAGCTACCATACTCTCTCCCCAGCCGGCCCTCATGTCCACATAATCCCCTCTCATCTCCGCCACAAGCAGGATCCCATACCCTCATGTCCAGTCGTGTTCCCTACGGTATCAACACCCCAAGCACCTTCTTCCCCCATCCCTACTACACCCTCAATCTTTCCGATCCCCTCCCGCGAAATCACGCAGGCGGCGGTGCGTCGCGTGGCCTTCGCGAACATCCCAAATCGTCCAACTTTTGTAATCATGCACCCAGCACCTCGTCAAACAAAACCCCAATAGCTCACATCCATGCTCCCTTCATCCGCCTCCCTCCAACGTAGCAATCTGCCTCGCAAGCACCGCAAAGAAAGGCTGATTCGAAGCCGTAGTCGTCTGCAAGTCTACGCGCACCAAAAAAAAATCAGTCCAAAGTCAGCCTAGGTAAACATTTCGATCCTCCATCTTTTTCGCATTGAAATGCGTCCCGCCCCGTTTACTCACACTTGTTGTTATTCCCGGCCTTTGCACCTCCTCCTCCATTCCCCTTGCCACCACCACCAGCAGCACCACTAGTAGCACCAGCAGCAGCAGCCTCTTGGACTTTATACACAGCAGCGGAAGAACCCGCCCCCGGCGCATCCCTCGCCAGAAAACTCCTCACCTCCACCGCATTGAAACCGACATTCGTCGCGGGACTTGCTACAGTAGTAGTAGCAGGACTTTGCTGCCGTAGCGGCGCAGGTCCATTGCTCGACTCACGGCTTTGAGTTGTAGTGGTGGTGGTGGCGCGCTGGGCCCAGAAATTGCCGGGCGGCGGCTGCGAGGGTTTGGAGGAAGTGGAGGAGGCTTGGGAGGGAGTAGTGGGTTGTTGTTGTTGTTGGATTGCGGGGGAGGGTGAGGCGGTGTTGGAGCGGGTTTGGGGGGTTCGTGAGGCTGCTGCTGGGTTTTTGGAGCGGTTGTTGCTGTTGTTGTTGTGCCAGGGGCTGTGAGGGTGGGGGTTAGTTGGGGTGTTTTTGCGCAGGATTGGATTGGTGGTAGGGGTTACTTTTGTTGCTGGCTCGCCATGTTTGTGGTTTGGGATGGGCGTGAGGGAAGATTGGTGGTGGTGGTGAGAGGTTTGGGAAGGGTGTTTGTTTTGTTATCTATCGACTCGGAAAGTGAAAGCGCAACTCGTGAAGCTGTGCCGAGGCTGATGCTGTAGAACATTCATATTGGAGGCATGTGGAAATAATCGTAGAATCATTGGTTTAACAGACTCAATACTGCAGAGAGAAGGTCTGCTTGGTCTCGCATTATAGGCTTTCCTCCGCGTGGGTATCACAAATCACAACGCCAAAACCCCATGACCGTCCAATTTCTCGCATACCGTAGCTCATGTGCTCATTATCCTCCCATCATACTCATGCCTGCACCCTCAAGTCTTCATCAACCTCGCGGGCCTCGTCCACAAGCTCCTCAATATCCTCAGGCTTCAGTGCGGCGGCGGACTGGTCCAGATCGACGACCACATTTTCAAGGCCCTTCATTATGCTTTCAATCTCCTTCCTCTGTTGTAGCACTCGTTGTAGGATCTCGGCATTCTCGGCTTGTAGGGCTTCCTGTCGCTGTTGAAGAGCCTCGGACTGCTGAGAGAGTGATGGTGCCAAATGCGAAAGGTACAACTGCTGGGCAGGTAGCGCGTGAGGTCTGTGATGGCATGGGATCAGCTCATGCGAGGAAAATCAGATGAATCGTGAAAGTGACTTACGGGACTGGCGTCTGAACAGGCTGACCATCCGCATCCTCCTCAGCCTTCAACTTTCGCTTCTTCGCTTCCTCGATCAATCCATCAAGCTCATTCAAGCTGGGCACAACGTTCCGCTCAGCGAGGATCTGCTCAAAGTTCATGCGCATGCTCGCACCCAACCGATCTGTGAACTGCTCGTGGAGATGTCGCAGGCTATCGGGTACTTGTTTGGCAGGGGTGGGAAAGCATGAGGCGAAATTGCTATAGCTGCACGTCTTCAACACGTGGGCTATCGCGTCGCCGTATAGCTTCTGCAGCGCTGTTGCGCGTGGACCCGGTGCTGCTCCTACGGGCGGAGGTGGAGCGGGAGACGGTGAGCGCTCGTTCTCAGGTGCCAATGCACCTTCCATGGGCTGGTCTTCGGTAGCCATGCTGAGGTTGATGGAATGCGCTCCAACTGTTGTTTGTCGCGTGAAGGTGCTTTGTCGCAAAGCGCTAAACAACACACTTCCCGTTTCGGCGTTAGTCCAAACTCACTTCACGGGACGACGTGATGCTTGGCATGCGAGCTGGACTTTGACTTTCAACACAGTGAATATTGCTGTGACTAGGTCAAGTAGAAGAAGACAAGGTTGACCGAAGGATACACCATGGCCGCCCAGCTCTTGTGATGCCTCTGAGGATGTTTCACAGTCATCACGAGCACTCTACTAGAGAATGCCGCCTCTTACCGAAAACACGGCTCAAGTCGATCGAATGGGCGGCTAAGCTCTACAAAAACGCCCCCAATCACAATGAGTTCTATCTAAAGTATAGACATCGAGTCTTTCGAGAGAGATAATCGCCGCCTGAAGACGGCACTTCTACAATCCGCAATTATTCCAACACTCCGATCTTCACCGGTCGCTGCTCAACACAAGAATAGTCCCGCTCTATCTTGTGGCACAAATAGCCGCCGAGTCTTCTCGCGCGCGCCAGAAACTGTTCGAGTTGGCGAGGTCAACCGTCGCTGTCGAGCCTGAAATAGTCCAGATAGCCGCGTTCTGCAGGTCAGACCTCTATCTTGCAGGAAATGCTGCCCTTACATCTAGGTACCCGCCAGAAGGGCGGCAGGTCGGCCTAGGTGGCCGCGCTATTGCGTCCGGTATGGTGTAGCGCCGGCCTGAGTGTCGACCTCTTGTTTCAGGCTTTCGACTGACGCTCTTTTCTGAATCGCTGACATGGCTGCCGCTGGGAAGGCAAGAACATATCCTTGTTTCAGAGCCTTTGCCGCCTGAGGATCACCTCTTGAAACACACACAGGTCTGTTCGTCCATGATCGGCGTCAGTGTGGCGTTGGAGAGGGTCTTCAAGGTTGATATAAAGCGGCCGCTTTGCCATCGTAAGGCGAAACATCAGAAAGGTCAACAACACCAGACCATCAGCTTCACGCCCTATTTCCTTATTTTCATTTTTCCCTATTCCCTAACGTCTCTCCTTCGCTTCGTCTCAGTCTGGCACTCGGCGTCCTACCGTTCTTGTAATCATTAATTTTCACTCCCTCCGGTTCCTCCTTACTCTGTGCTTGACGCACAGTGACGACTGGATACCGTCGCCCTCCCACCGATAGATCATAGTTTCTTGAACACTCTTACGACTCAGTACTCACGACTCACGCAACTTCCATACATGCCACATTTTAACAACCTACCCATCATGCCCAAAGAGGCACGAACGTCCCTCTCATTCTCCGCAGCTTCGACAACGGCGCCGTACCCACAGGTTGGAGGTGTATCTCAACGGAACGCTGCCATCTGGTCTACATCGGACGACGAGATCCTCCTTCGTGCTCGGGCATCTGGACTCAATTGGCAACCAATCGCGAGCAAGAACTTCCCGAACAAGACTGCCAACGCTTGCCGCAAACGCCACGAACGGTTGATTGAACGTCGTCACGTCGACGATTGGGACAACCAGAAGCTCGAGCTCCTCGCGCGCGAATACCTTGCATGTAGAAAAGAGATGTGGGAGATCTTGGCCGCCCGCCTTGATGAGCGTTGGAACGTCGTCGAAGCAAAGGTTAGTCCAAGACCTGCATGCAATGATCTGGCAACAACGGCTGACAGTCTCCCCAGTGCATGGAGAAAGGCATCAAGACCCTACAGACCACAGCCCGCACCGCGCAACGCAAAGCATCGGCCGACCAGAACCAGGCCTTTTGCGAAGATCGAGGTATTCCAGACCACAACAGCGACTCCGGCATTGTGCTGTGTTCGGGCTCCGAACCTGATGTCGAGTTAGACGAAAACGAGACTGCTCCGTCCTCCAGAATCGGACATGGAGCGAGCGCATCCTGGTCAGAGTCGTACAGCCGGCAACAGGAACGCCTGCACCGAGAGCACATGAGATCGCGCAGCTTGCCGTTGCCGCTGCCCCAGTATCAACCGCCAGCTCCTCGTGCGCCCAAGACTTACGGCCACGAAGTCACTGGATCAACCTATGCGACGAACTTGGGGGCCGTGTCTTATGATCGGCCAACGTATGCTTCGAACGAACATTCGCAACGCTACTCGCCCGAGACCCAACAGCGATTGAGCATCCAGTCTGTCTTGATTCCAGAGGAGCCAGAAGAGGAAGACCCACATGATGAGACGACGCATGTCGAACACGGCAGACAAAGCAGTCGTCTTCGTTGACGACTAGAAAGGCCACAGCGAGTTCTTGAATTGTTCGTTCTCTAACGACCGTCAATTGTAACAATGCATGTTGGGTTTCATGCCCGCGGGTTTGCTTTCCTGTATACTATTCGAGTCTGCTGGAGGGGTGGATGCTATTTTTTTGGTAACGAGACATGAATGAACGGATGAATGAAAATGTCAAACTCAACCAATAGCTCGTCACGAGTCAGCCATCACTCTCAAGTCTTCTCAATGTCCCCAAGGCCACGTATGTGTTCGAGTGAAGTCGTCGTCGGCGTCGCGTACCCATCCTCCCAAACATTTGATTTGCAGGGCGCAGCAGAATCCGTCGTCATCAAACCCTACCTTAGCCACACTCCGGAAAGCCTCCACCGAGGTCCAATAACACCGGACTCGAAGATTATTATTATTATAGCTGCCACCCCTGCATCACAGTACAGTAATACTCCGGACGTGCGCCTCTATTATTACCAACATTCCCTACCTAACTCTCAGACTACGTGGCGAGTTGGGTGCGTACGTCGGACCGTTGTTCACTCCTTGATGAGGCTTCCAACACGCGCACGCCTGGGTTCCACATGCTCTGGCAGTTTCAGCGTGCTATGTAACACCCCCAAGACCTCTTTATCTCACAACCCATCTTCCCCTCTCCTATCTTCCACAACAGAGACTCGAAACCCTTCCGTCGGCCAGTCACGTGTGCTCCTGACAGCAGCCCTCAACCCTCGCCTCGCCAACAAGACCGCCTCGAGACTCCGCTCGCCATTACAGTGGTCTCGCATTGCACACGGAGCTCGCGATCCAACCTATCTCCCTGGACTGGGAAGCATTGGCAAGATGGAAGGCTCTCAGCAGGTTCGAGCGCACTCGCACGGCCATGGAGGACACCATCACCATCACGACACGACCTTCCTCACCAGCGCGAACAAGAGCGACCCCGGCGTCAAGATCACAAGAGTGGGACTGTATGTGAACTTGGGCATGGCGGTAGCAAAGGGCGCCGGAGGATACATCTTCAACTCACAGGCGTAAGACTTACTTGGAACGGACGAGAGCCCTGTCATCGGACAAACTCACTCCCAACGGAGCGCTGACCATCGAGGTACCACAGACTGACCGCAGACGCCCTGCACGCTCTCACCGACCTGGTCTCGGACATCATGACCCTCGCGACAATCTCCTACTCGCTCAAGCCCGTCTCCTCGCGCTTCCCAACCGGCTACGGCAAGATCGAATCGCTCGGCGCCCTCGCGGTGTCAGGCCTCCTCCTCTCCGGCGGAATCATGATCGGCCTCCAAGCAATCATGGCCCTGAGCCAGCAATTCTTCCCCGAAATCGCACACATCCTGTCCCATTTCGAGATCTTCGGCCACGGACACTCGCACAGCCACGGAGCAGAGCACTTTGGCCCCAACATTAACGCCGCATGGCTGGCAGGCGGCAGCATCATAATCAAGGAATGGCTGTACAGGGCGACGATGAAAATCGCGAACCAGAAGCGGAGCTCCGTGCTAGCCAGCAACGCATACCACCACCGCGTGGACAGTCTCACGGCTTTCGTCGCGCTGTTGACAATCTCGGCCAGCCATTTCTTGACCAGCGCGGCTTGGCTGGATCCCGTCGGAGGGCTTGCGATCAGCGGCATGATCGTGCAAGCCGGATGGGGAAACACCAAGTCCGCCATGCTGGAATTGGCAGATGTGGCCATGGACGAGGAGGTCAAGGGTAATGTGGAGAAGGCAGCTAGGACAGCTCTGGTGGCACAAAACGGCGGCAGCCAGGAGGCCGAGATCAGAGGCGTGCAAGGCATCAAGAGCGGGCAGAACTTCCTCGTCGACATCGAGGTCAGCACCCCGAGCCACTACACGCTCGGCGAACTGGACGCCATCAGGAATGCAATGAGGGAGAAGATCTCCGCTGACGTGAAGGGCGTCAAGCGGGTTTCGGTGCGCTTTGTTTCGAACGTTTCTTCCGAAACGACGCCTTTCGCCGACGAGTTCCTCGCTAGCAAGGAAGGCGATCTTGACGAACACGACCACGATCACGACCACGACCACAGTCACTCGCATTCCGAAAGCCACACCACATCGTCACAAACAAACGGCAGCGCCACGAAGAGGAAGTGATCCCTGAAAATAGGACGGGGGCACAACATACATGGCGCCAACCACGCCCATCTTTCGTTCGAAAATCGCGTTTCCCCGTTTGTGCGAAGCGGCGGAATCGAACGGAGTTATCGAGTTTGTACGATCACGATCGCCAGGCTTGTCCCACGTGCTCGACTGCTACAGTCAAGTGGTTTTGCAAGCCCGGTTGCCTCAATGATGGGGCATTCGAGACGTTCGCTTGAGAACAAGTCATAACGCTAGCGCGAGCGGCTCTTGTTTGTTGAGGGTAGTGGAAATACCTGGACGGTCGCTGCAGAGTTCAGGAAGCGAGCCCGAGCGCACACGTTCTTCATGCCTCGAAACTGGAAATCGCTCAGTCGCTGGAGGTAGAAGTAACTGTGGGATGGTTGGATGACTCGAATGAAGTCTACTGTATTGTTAAATGACAGCGTTACAGCGCAAATCAAATCGAAGCGAAGTGAAGTTCTAACTCCATCCTTCAGCAAACAGACAGCTGTCTCAGTTGATCAAAAGGAAGAAAACGACCTGTCGAAACATCTCTCTCATCGCCGCCCATCGCTCCCGTCGACAACGAAACTACACCCCGCATCTAGAACCTCAATTCAAAACTTCGCAGTCCTCCGAACCCATCATCATTGTCTTCTGTCTCGAAGTTATATAAATCCACTGGCAAGAATTCCTCAAACTCATTGGTAGGTTGGTTTCCATATTCTCGCTCGACACTCGCGTTCCGCAAACCGCATACCTCTCCCGTTCGGGAGAGAGAGAAATTTGCACCGTTGAGGCTCAAGTCTTGACCAGGAGTCGTCTTGCTCGGAAAGTGCGCGAGATGTTCCCCAATCAAGGCGGTCGGAATTTTTGCTGCTTGTGCGAGAAGCTGGTAGTACCGACTTGCCATCCATCACAACAAGCACACGTCCTCACTCGTCCTCGTAGGTTCCTCGCAACTGCCATGCAAACCGTACATAGTACTTTTTGTGCAGCTGATAACGACTCAAGAACGGGTCGAGCTTCTTCAAACACTCCAGCAGGTCGCCGACCCGGATGCCTTCAGGGACGCGCAAACTCGCCACTCCGGCAGACACGGGAGCACCGGGCCCGCACATCGTGACTTGCGTAATGGGCGGGTTGGTGATGAACTCGCGTTGATGCATGTAAAGCTTCTTCGCGTTGTACAGACCCAATCTGTCTTCTTTAAGGCAGGGGAAACCAGGCCCGGACTGCCCGGGAATCATGATAAAACTCCACTGCATCTTCAAGGCAAGGCCGGAGAAGTGGTTGGGTTTCAACTGCGACTCCGCTAGGTATGAGGGGGAGTCCAAAGTGTAGCCGGCGGGCTCGAGCACATATCCGATTTTGTTGACGGCGGCTTGCCAGGTCTTTGAGACTCGGCGGATCGAGGCTCTTCTGTCGAGGGGTACTGCTGCGACTATGAGGAGGAGGAGCTCGGTGATGCCGAGAACTGCTGAGACTGTCGGTCCTGCTTCGAGCATCTGCTCCTGTGCGTGGGTTTGTGCGCTTGTGAGCGAAGCGAGCGTCGGCGTGGGGTTGATTTGGTGGTTGACTTGATCGTGCGAGAAGCCGTCGTTCACTGAGTCGGCCATGGCTTTTCTGGTCGACGGATCTTTGACTGTTCGAGCCTCGAGGACATAATAGACAGCTCGTGTTGATGTGACACGAGGCGTGTGTGTGAGCGCGAGTGGTTGCGGTCTGCGTGAGAGGTCGCTAGTTGAAGAGGGAAGTATATAGTGGAGAGCAGATGCGAAGCAAAGAAAAGGTGAGAGCGGGATCGAGAGCTCATGATCCTCTCTTACGTGTGGTACTGTTGAATTGGTTATGAGGTATGAGTTGCTCGGTGTATCTACGTTTATCTACACCTAAAACTCCCTTTGTACCTGCGCGGGTGGTCTGTGCTGACTTTGCCTGTCAAATAACTGACCTAGTGACGCATGTAAGTGAGGCGGGTGTGAAACACTTCCTACTCAGCGTATATTGTATGTGTAGTCTCAGGTATCAAACGATCTATCATTCACTTATCAAGAAGGGAGCTATCCATCGAGACATTATCGCTCTTGGCGCAAAAACAGAAACACTAAGTTGAACGCAAACTGGCTGCCAGCTTCTCAACCAATTTCAACTATTAGTATCCTTGCTATCAGTCCTTCCTACCGTCAAAGTTTCGCTTTTCATCATCAGTCACATTCCATCGATTCTATGAGAATCAGCTCTCATCGCCATCTGGTCTCCGCCACACGAACCGTACATAACACTCGTGATGAGAAAGACTCGAAGTGAACTTCTCGAAACACTCCAGCAGATCCACGATCCGAATGCCTCTAGCCACGCGCAGACTCCACGCGCAGACTTGCCGCTCGTTCATCCCCAATCTCTGTGGATCCCTTCGGATTGATGCATGCCACAACCTGCGTAACAGGCGGATGCGTGATAGACTCGTGTTGATTGCAAATAAGCGTCTTCTTATTTCTCAACCTGAGAACGTCTTGTCCGTTATGGTTTGGTCTTGTTGTAGTGTCATGACGCCATGGGTGAGTACTGCTGCGAGATAGTTTGCGCAATACGACTCGAATTAGGCCAGAGTAGCAATTGGGCCTCAACTCGCAGTCTTGTGATTCCACTAGGTACACTGGCACACTAGGAACCCTCTCGTACATCCAGCAATCGTAGCCAACGGGCTTGAGCGTATGACCTGCCGTCTGATCCTCGACCGCGGCCTGCCACGCTTTCGAGACTCGGCGGATCGAGGTTCTGTCTTGGGGAGGCACTTGTTTAATTATCAGGCGTAGGATCTCGGGAACGTTCAAGGCTGATGAGCCTGATGTCGCTATGGTCGTTGCTTCGGGCTCCTGTTCTTGTGTGCTGGTGGAGGAATTTTCGGGATTGGTCCGATGGTCAACCTCATCATGCGGGATGTTGATTTTTGTTGAGCTATTGGCGAAATTCGTGATGGTTGTCGAATGACAGCTCAAGACTTGGACTCGGCGGTATCGACTGGGTGGATCATAGCTTTTGTGTTTGTCCGATCCTGGACGAGCTGTGAAGACCGCCAATAGTTGGAATCGATGATTTGATGGCCCATCAAGCGTCCGTGAGTGTGTGTGTGGGGGTTCGAACGATCACGTCCAAGGCGGCAGACCAGAGATGGTAGGCCGAGGGTCGAAGTTCTGTACAAAGCGAAGGAAATGTACGAGATGATTCGGAGACGTTTGTTTGTTATTGTTTGTTGATACAGCATGTGGAATCCGTTTGTGTAACGTGAGATGACTAGGTAGCCTTTACTTACAAGAAAGGGGTAACCGAGCAATCAACCAAAGAAAAAAAAAACTTCCATCACCCTGACAACTAAAAGAAACGCAGTGACAACACCATAGTCTAGCATAGGCTCATTGAACCAATCGAGCCTGAGCACCTTGCGTCCGTACCATTACCACTTTCTTCCGTCAGACTCGCCATCATCCATGCTCGAACCTTCCTTCCCCCCTTCATTGATCAGTCCTCCGATTTGTTCAAAAGTTCCTTGGATGACCACGAGACGCGACGATGTGGATGTGAACGACTCGGCAAAATCTTCTTAGGGTAAGTTATGATGCCAAATCCTCGAGTCGGATCCCTCCGTGTACGCGCAGGATAGCGGCATGTTTTCCACACCCACCCGTGCGCATCAACACTTGCGTGATGGCGGATTGGTGATGAATTGCTGTTCGATTCCGGCAATCTCTGAGAGGCTAGGCATGAATCTTTGGTAGTACTTGCGGCTCCACTTCCAATCTTGCCCAGGAAGCCGGTATTTCCATGATGCGCCAACGTCGATAGACACCTGGTTGATTCCGAAGACTGCAGCCGATGACAGCTTAGGGAGACCCGCTCGATATTCAAACGCCAGAGTCTGACGAAATGTCACATCGGCTTTGGAGTCGGGGCGGCGCTGTTGGTGACTGACAAGCTCAAGTGTGAACCCAATCTTCATCACGGCAGCTTTCCAAGTCTTTGAGACACGACGGAGCGAGCATCTGTACTTGAGAGGTACTTCTGCGATGATCATGTGAAGAAGTTCGTTGGTGTCAAGGACCGCCATGGCTGCTTCGATGCCCTGTTGTCCCTCAGCGCTTGTGATTGATGACAGAGATGATCCTGGGTCGGCTTGGTGGTCGGATAGGTGGCTCTGGTCCTGCGACACACCGGCGTTGTCGAGGTTGTCCATTGCGATTGAGTCGGTGGGTTATCGGGGAAAGAAGAGAGACTTTGGGTGTTCAGCGCTGTCGTGTGCTGTGTTGTATTGGCGGTGGCGGTGTCGGTGGCAGCAACCCAGGCGGAGGTGAGTGCCTGTTTGCGGATGTGAGCGCTCGAGCTTGTCGTGGCGAGTCGAAGATGTTGGTGTAGATGCAGGGTAGACGAAGGTGCAGTCGAGGTGGTTGTTTGTAGAGCAAAAAGGAGTCGTTGTGACGGGAAGAAAGACGACGCGGAAATCCATGCAGAAAGGGAGGTGAGGAGGAGGGGGAGTTAGATAAAGTGAAGGCTTTGTGCACGTGAGTCCATTTGCATGTGATGATGTGACGCCGTTTGTGTGTAACGCCAGACGACAAAATCAAGTTAATCAACCTCATTCACCTCACCAATTGAAGTCCGACATCATCCGAGACCAGTCAATTCAATTCAATTCATTTAGCATTCATCACGCCAACAGCAAGACAACAGCGAACCTGCACGCATTCTCAACCAAAGCTTTTTCATTTCCTCCAAACTATTCAATCCAGCTGGAACTCGCTTCCGTGATATTCTAGCTTGGATATCAGCAAGTCTCAATCAGCTATGAACTTCGGCAGAGGTTCTTGAATGCAGCTCTTCGTTGCCAGGAAAGCAAGTGGTGGGAAGTCACCCACCCTGAAAGGATTGATTCGCTCAAGCCCACTCTTTCTCTTGTCCTCCATCAACTTTGCCAGGCTCGACGTCAATGTTCGTCGTCGCTTGAAATGTTTGCTCGATCTTTCTGCTCCACCGACCCCAGTGATCAGCATCCTCCTCATTCACTCTTTCACTCTCAAGTCGTTGCGTCTTCAACCGTGTCGTGATCTCTCATATCTCGCTTTCGTGGCCTCCCTCGCTCGTACCATGTGCTTCCAAGTCTCAAGCAAACTCAATGACATCAGCCTCATGCTTCTTTTGGGCGTGAATAAGCCGCCCAAGTATCAAACCCGAATGGTGTGTTGTTGACCTTCGAAAGACACTCTCGTAGATGACCGACTCGGATGCCTCCTCGCACCTGCAAAGAAGCAACGTGTGGGTCCCGGGAAGAGCAAATGGCCAGCTGTGTGATTGGTGGGTCAGTGACGAATTCGTGCTCCATGGCAGAACCATCGCGCTGTCTGGACATTAAAATGTTGTACGCCTTCGGGTCCTCCGGGGAAACCCAAGAGGCGTAGCTGTAGAAGGCGCTGTTGATCTTGCAAGTGATGATAGGTAGGTACAGAGGCATCCAGGGGCGCAGGAAGTCCGACATAACGCGGTAGCCGATGGGTTCAATGGTATGACCAATCTTTGATACGGCAGCTTCCCATGCTTTCGAAACTCGACGAAGCGAAGATCTGAGCTCGCGAAGCACAGCGGAGATGATGAGACGAAGAAGTTCGTTGGTGTCGAAGACCGCAGTAGTCGCTTCAAGTGCGGCGGATGGCGAGAAAGATCCGGAGTTGACCGGCCTGGTCTCCAACGAGTGGGTCGACATTTTTGCGTTCTTCGAATATCCAGTCGCGTGGAAGAGAGTGGTCAACTCTGGTCTATGATGGGACGCCAGACCTGTGGGGAGAATTGAGTTAGTGTCTGTGTACTCCTGTTTGAGGCAGCAGATCGTGAAAGCGGATTGGGCGAGAACGGACTCAGTGGCAGCCGTAGAACAAAAAGTTATGATCGCTCTCTGGTCTGCAACGGAGTGCCGGGCCTAATCGTGTGAATGGGTTAGCGTCTGTGTGTTCCTGTCGATAGCGACGGGCTGTCAAGGCAGTCTATTGGCGAAACGGACGTAGTGGCAGTGGTGAAGTGAGGAAAAGAAGGAAGGCGCCGTGAAGCGAGGGTGCCGCTGAGGGCAAACATCATTTTGGTGCGACGTTAGATGATGACGAACAATCGACCCAACCTCACTGACCTCCGGAAACAGTTCCGTATCATCACCCACTCACCGCCCATTACTTCCACAGCGATATTCCCGACATCCAATTGAGCATCAAACCTCAAACCAAACTAACACTCTTCCCATCACTCCTCACAGTCTCTTCCGACCCCTCCGACGAAACCCTCACCTCACTCCCCAACGTCTCAGCACTCTGCCTCGGAGTATTGAACCCCGAAGTCTGAAACTCGCTCGACTCCCTCGCGTTGGCATCCTCATCCCCTTCATTCCTCTCGGAGAAAGGAGGTTGGTAAATCTCCTTGACACTGCGCGAGTGACCAGGACCACCGCCCGCCGACACGATCTGGACCTGCGGGTGACATGCTGTGTGTTCTTGGTCGTCCTCGTCCTCTTCAGTAGGCAAGGCCACGTGGCTGTGCTGCCGCCGCCAGCGGGGGAGGATGGACTTTGAGGGTGAGGTGTAGTTGCAATTTGGGCAGGGTTCGGGTTTGAACAGAGAGGGGAGAGCACAGAGGGCGAGGTAGGTGTGGATGCAACTGGAGAGTTGAATGGTGGTTAGCATTGTTCCCGGCCTTGGTTGGGTACATCGACGGCTTTAGTAACGTACAAGTTGACCATCATAGTCGTTATACCATAAGCACAAAGCATGGCACTACCAGCGCTGAGCCAATAATTCTCTGCGATCGTGACCCAACTGAAACGATAGAAAACCATGTCAGTACTCGCGCGCAAGGTATAAGATTCTACCCTTTCTTCTCTTCTTTCAGCAAGGGGAAGGAACCAACCTGAAGACCATAACAATCATCAACGACGAAGCGACAACAGCATCAGCCGTTGGTCTGATATTAACCGCGGACTTCTTGCTGCTCAAAGCAGCCATACTGACTACAAGAGACATTGCCATTGGAACCAGGCCAATTGCAGGCAATGGCTTGGCCGTGACCACGCCGGAGGGGATCAAGAGGGCGAGAGCCGGGATGAAGGCGACAATGGTGATGATACGGAGGGTGCGGTCTGGGCGGCCGTTGGATGCTTTCGAAGAGTTCGCCATGTTGGCGGTATAGATCTGGAGCTGAATGAGCAATGTTGTCAAGGTCAAGGTCAAGATGGTGACATGAATGCAATGAGAAGATCGATATCGAGACAACACAAACCGTATCATCTACCTAGCGATTACCACTATATAGTATACCTGCTATAATGGCAGCCTAAAGTTGGTAAACAAAACTCTGCGGTTCAATGGAGTGCAGTGCAGAAGTGGAGTTGCATTTAGCGCTAGAACCCTGCGGGCAACAGGCGCCAGAATTAATCGTGCCGTGTCATTGGCTGGCGGCTCGTGTTCCAATGGCTGTCAATAGTCGACTATAGGTACACTATTTTTGGTTGTCCTAGACCGATCTTCACACTGTCTCTCAGACCACTTTTACAATGACAGTCTGGCCATCTTTTCGATCGACTTGTCCAAAATGGCTAATGATGAGAATTCAACTCAACAGGTCGGATACTCAAGCGGAAACTCGTTCAAAAAAAATGAATGACATACATCATCATGTAATTCGTTGACTCTATGAGTTGAATTGTGAAGACATGGGACTCGACATACAATATAGGCCTCACGTTTAAAAAGTTATAGATCGACATTGAGATCAATATAAATACTCAAACTTAACAACCGACTCGAGTAGAAATCGATCATTCCCTCGTCCAGCTACAATGCCCACTACACCTTCAGCCGTCCTCAGAAGTGCTTTACCACTGAACACCTCGAACTAAACCTCTCTCTCAATTAGATACTCCGAGAAGCCCAAGTCATCATGGACTTGAGAATCACACTCGGTCCTGGTCATTGCCGGCGTCCACAGGCAAGGCAACATGAACGTGGCGGTCCTGCTGCCAACGAGGAAGGATAGAGTGATTGCAATTAGGGCAAGCAGACGGTTCGAAAGTCGATGGAAGGACGGCGCGGAGGGCGATGTAGGCGTGCAGGCAACTTGATGCAAAATGTGAGCGTTATCATTCAATTGACAATACACGGAAAACGACGCTGCTGCTTCTGTTGTCTTGAAGCAGGAACCAAAGGCACTGTAATCGAGCAAACTTACAAATTCACGATCATCGGCGAAATCCCATAAGCAGAAAGCATAGCGTCCTCAGGACTGAGGTAGGCCCCGTTGGAAAGGAGAATGTTCCAACTAAAAAAATCAAACAACACATTAGCCTGTCATCTCAACAAGAGCCTAAGTTTCCTTCCCCATCCCCCGGAAAGGGTGTCCAAGAACGAACCTCCAAGCCATAACAGCCAACAACGCCAGAGCAACGATCGCATCAGCAATCACATTCCGCCTGACCAGAGACTTGGGGTTCTTCAGGGCGGAGATGTTGATTGCGAGGGATATCGTCATGGGAATCAGCCCGATGGCCGGGAAAGGCAACCACACGATGCCCGCGGCTAGAAGGAGGGGGAGAGCCGGCACAAAGGCGAAGAGCATGATGATTCGGAGCGTGCGGTCGGCATAGCCGCTGGGGATCTTGGGTGGGTTGTCCATCTTTGAGGTGAGGTGTGAGTGAGTCGAGGATTGTATCGTCGTTGAGGAATTGTTAAAGTTGAAGTCAGTAAATGTCAATGATCGATGCAAGAGTACCACAAACCTTCCCACCTAACGAAGATTGATATATACCGTACACTATAATAACGGCAGCCTAGAACTGATAAGAGAGCCCCGGCAATTGTTACAATGCAGTGCAGTACGTCGAGTCGTGCGTCTAGCGTCCAAATCCTGAATCCTTCGGTGCCACCAGGCGCCAGAGTTCTTCGCTATATTATTCGCCAATGACTCGCACTTCACTGGCTTGGCTACATGCACTTTGTCGTGTGATTGTATGTGAATCCACTCCAACGAAGGATTTCCGATAGTGCTGTCGAGATATGGATTGTTGTTCGGAAGTTGCCAGTTCGGCAGGTGTGATGTTGCCAATTTAGAAGGCGGTTGAGACTTGACAGCTGGAAGTTGGAAACGTTTTGTATCAGCGACTGTACAGATATGGATCCAAGCTATCATACAGAAACTGAACCTCTGCATATAGCGATAGCCATGGTAACTCCGTTCACAAGAGAGCGACCAATACTCCCCACAAGACCCACTCCCACGTTCACCGGTACCAACACCGCCACGAACTAGGGATCCTTCCCGCTGCTCTCGTCGTCTGCATCATCCACATCTCCCCTCCTGTCAGAACCGCTCGACGAAGCAATCGCGCACTCGTCGTTTGCGTCATTCGCATCTTCCCCTCTTTCCGAACAGCTCGACGAAGCGATCGCGCACTCGTCACCTCCCCTCACGTCTAAGATGGGATCAAGCGACAGACTGTGCTCCGTTGGTCGGCTCTCACGCTCTGTAGTGGGAGGGGGGACCGCAGCAGTAGCCATCCAACTTGGCATGGTAACTGCCTGTGCCGGGTTCCCATAGCCGCGAGGCTCCTCAGCCATCCCTAACCTGTGCGGAGGTCGGTGGGTGCCATTGCTTTGAGGTGGCGCGACCAACTGTTGTGTCGGATTTAGATCTCGAGCCTGGTTACGAGGCGGCAACGGCGCACGTATATCTGGGAGAGGGGAGCGGCGGCGCTGCTCTGGAGTTCTGCCGTCAACAATACAGGGCAATTCGTCTTGTGGCTGCATACGCGCACAAATGTTAAGAAGAGGGAAGCGGCCACGTTGCTCCGTTGTCCTGTCATTCACCATGTAGGGAGAAACATTTGGTGGCTGCATGAGCATGGGCGGCTGCATGGGTGGCGGCATAAGCAAGGGCGGATATACAAGAGGATGGAAATATGGCGTAATCAGACCAGAAGGCAGAGGATGGTGTGGCACTGCGTCCGGGGGAGGATAGAAGCCGTTCGTGCCAGGGAGAAATTGACCAGCGGTGGGGTTAAAGTTCGAATGGGGTTGCTGGAAGCCCCAAGGGCCACGCTGAGCAGGATGGTCGTTCGGAGTGGGCGGATGTCCATGCGGGTTTGGTAACGGGTTGCCGGGACGCGGCCCTCGTCTACTGCCATAAGGAACAGTACTCGACACAAGACTATTGCTGAGTGGATGAGACGTTGGACCGTATCTTACCATAGATGTGACGGCACGGACCAGAGCCGTCTGCGTATTCGGCGCCTGGCGAACAGGTGATGGCGGCGCGTCCGAAGTCATTGCGTCCGAAGTCATGGAAGAGTTCCCAGGCGAATCGGTTGGCACGTCGATCTCTCCGAGATTAAGAGAAACCCGGTGGGCAGATTCTCTTCGGTCGGCTTCAGCATTGAGTGCCTGTTGTTGTTGGGCCGTCGTATCAGTATCAGCTTCCGAGGTTTCGTTTCCCACCTGGAAGACAACATGCCGCAAGTTGTGAGGAGGTGCAGCCTGCTGTTGCTGGAGGGCAGTCTGGGCCGGCGATCTCAGGGAGACGGCTTCATTGAGTGCTACTTGCTGTTCGGCCGTTGAATCGGTATCAGCCTCTGATTTTTCGCTTCCCAGCTGGAAGATTACCCGCCGCAGATCGTGAGCAGGCGCAATATTGACGTGATGCTGTTGCTGACCGCTGGGCTGGACAGACTCTCCCAGGGTGGCTTGTGCGTTCAGTGCCAGTTGTTCTTCGGCTGTTGCATCGGTCTCAACGTCCGAGGTTTCGCTCCCGAGTAGAAACACCACACGCGGTCGTTCGCGAGGAGGTACGGTGTCACCATGCTGCTCTTGCTGAACACCGGATGGGTGCCGCTCCGGTGGTGTTACAGCAAGAGGTGGATCTTGTTGAACACCAGGCTGAGGCGATGCGGGAGAGATTACCTCAGCAGGCTCAACTTGTTCGACAGATAGGTCTCGTTGAACACCAGGCCGGCGCGGTTCCGGATTCGTGACCTCAGAAGGCTCCTCTCGTTCAACAGCTGAGATTCTTCGCGTTGGGGATGTCATGGCAGAAGACGAGCCGTCGGCTCCAAACTCAATACGTTGCTGCCGAAGAGCAGAAACCTGCTGTACCTCCGCATTCTGATCTCGTCTGGCTTCTGCAAAGTTGTCGAAAGAAGATTCTTCCGGTCCGGAGGAGTCTGAGCGTTGGGATGGCAGACGTGGATGGTCGTCGCCGGTGATGAGGAAAGTCGCATGATGCTCTACGCGGGGAGGGGGCCGAGTGTCGGAAGCGTGTCGCGATGTTACAGTGTCAGCAGGCGTTTGTCCAGTTGGCTCGGTGGCCACCGGTGGTTGATTTTCCGGCCCAGCAGTCTGTTCGCCTTGCGAGGTTTCCGAAGTTTTTTGAGCGCTGTCGACACTGTGCTCTACATTCGGATCCGGGCGCTCAGAGGCCGTCAAGAGCGCAAGTAATCTCTGACTATGCTGCTCACGCTTCTCTTTCGCGTCCATTTCGAGTCGCTCTTGGTCTCGTCGTGCAAGCCCGTCGGCCATCAGTCTGTCTAGTTCTCTTTGTTTAGCGTCTTGTTGTCTACGGTCGTTCTCCCGCTGTTTCTCTCGTTGTGCCGTCACCCTCGCATCGTACGCCTCCACCTCGCATCGGTCTGCTTCTTGTCGTGCGCGCACAGCGGCGATTCTTTTGTCTTCGGCTTCTTGTTGAAAGGCCTGCTGGCGCAGCTTTGCCTTTTGATCGTCTATCGCCTTCCGACTCTCCAGTTCCAGTTGATGTGCTTTCTTTTGTACTGCTTCTTGTCGTGCTACTTCTTGTCGCATTGCTTCTTGTCGTGCTACCTTTTGTAGTATTGCTTCTTGTCGTGCTACGTCTTGTCCTCGTTGTAGGACTGACGTGGCCAGTCGTTTGTCTTGGGCCTCTCGTTCTCTAGTCTCTCGTAGCATGGCCTCTCGCTTCCTGGCTGCTCTCTCCTTGGTCTCTCGTTCTTTGGCCTCTTGTTCCTTGGCCTCTCGTTCTTTGGCCTCTCGCTCCCTGGCCTTCCGTTCCCTCGCCTCACGCTCCCTTACCTCCAATTCCTTAGCCAACTCGTCTTCCCGGTGCGCCTTGGCGACCATCTCATTGAAACGCTCCAATTTCTCCAATCTCTCCTCCTCCGCCCGTGCAAGAGCGTCGGCAGCGTTCCTGTCTTCGGCCTCCCGCTTCTTGGCCTGCTTGTTCTCCCGGTGCGCCTTCTTCTTCGCCTTGGCCTTTTCCTTCTTCTCTGCTTTCGCCTTCGCCTCTTCGGACTGTGCTTTTGCTGCGGCGGCGTTCTCGGCAGAGAGCTCGGGCTCTGCGGCTTGTGGGTTTGCGTTCGCGTTCTCAGACTTCGCGTCTGTTGCGGCAGTGATCTCGCGAGAAGTTTCGGGCTCTGTGGCTGGCGGAATACTCGAGGTAGTTGCGTGTGGTCCGCTTGCGGCGGTGGCAAGTGGCGATGGCGCTTCAGTGGGTGCTTCGAGGCCAGCGGATGGTATGTCTCCCGGAGGCGCCGGACTTGACGACTCGCTTGCTTGTTGTCCAGACTGGCTTTCCGCGGCTCTCCTCTGCTCCATTTCCTCCGCGAGCTGCTTTTTCGTCTTCAAGGCCGCCCTTCGCTTGCCGTTCCGTGCCGGCCTTTTCTTCTTCCCTTGCGTTCCCACATCAGGCGACTCGTTCGAATCAGCGTTCCGTTCTTGCACAGGAGAAGCAGGGGACTCGGTGTCCGTAGGTCTGTAGAGGCTGAGTGTCCCTTGCGCAAGAACTTTTCTGTAAGCCTCGTTTTGAGTCTGGAGTTCCTCGATCCGCTGGATACGTTCCGCGTCGGTTTCAAAAGCTTCCCACTCGGGATCGATCGGACCGCCAAGCTGGTGCTGCAATACTGCGTCTTGCCACTGTTGGCGTCTACCTTGTCTTATGCGCCCCGTTCGGTGCTCCAATTCCGCAGCCCGCTGGAGGCACGACTGCATGGCTTCGACTTGGGAAGGTCTGACTTGCGGGTTGTCAATGTATTGCGACGCTTCTTCGAGGAACTGTTTCCACCTTGCGTGCATTCTGTAGAACTCGGCGAGAGCTTCCAGGTTCGCAGGCGGGAACTCGCTGGCAGGCTCTGAGTTTCTTCGCGGATGCGCCTCTGGATGTGGGTCTTCGTCTTCTGCTGGAGGACGATCGTACGATTGGATGAGCGCCTCGAGACGGACTTGCCAGATGTCCTCAAACATCCGTCGCTGAGCAGCCAGACGGCGTTCTTCAGCCACCCAAGCATCAAAGACCTGTCTCTCACGCGGTGATCTCGAAGCCATATGCCTATGAGTGTGCGGGTGCCCATGGAGGAGTAGAGAATGGATCAGGACTCGATCGTTGGCCTTTGCAGGTCGGTCGCCTGCTACACTACCATCATCATCGTGGGTGGTCGAGAGTTCGGAATCAGGCGTGCATGCTCCGTCTGCACGGGCCAGCATATTTTCCAATTCGCTTGCACGAGCTCGTAGACTTTCCAGCTCGCGCGTGGATGCTGCATCGGGGAGAGAATCGGTCGTGTGGGCGTTGCTGGACTGAGCAAGATGGTATCTTGGCGAGTTCATGTGAAATCCGGGCGGAGGTAGCGGGTTGAATTGTCTACTCGCTTGTGGAAAATCTGCAGGAGGCTGCCCATCAGAAGGTGTCGGTGGCCGGTCAGAGAGCATCTCTTCCATCTGCATAGAAGCAAGGATTTGGGCGGCATCCAAGGCTTCATTCATCGATGCTAGTCCTCTACTGGGAGCACTCAAGGCCGCAGGGCTCGCTTCAGGCCTCGGTGTCGACCTTGCTTGATCTTGTGTAGCAACCTGGGGCACTGGTCCAGAGGCAGGTACCGCTTCGGTCTCTCTGGGTTCATGATCTAGAGTATGCGAACTAGCTTCAGAAAGCGTGTCAGAAGAGCGCAACGCTTCATATTCGCTCCTGATTTGATCTTCGGTTGGGACAGTAAGCTGCAGCCGAAGCTCAGGCCTAGGACGTGAAAATGGCATCGCTCCGGTTTCTGTTGTGGCTTCGGTTTGGTCCTGCGCAGCAGCCTCAGTTGCCAGGCCAGAAGGTGGCCTCGCTCCAGCTTCTGCCACAGGTTCATCCTGAGTTGGGACATCGGTCTGGGGCATGAGCTCAGGAGCACGGCTTGAAGGTGGCACCGCTTCGGTTTCCCTCGGTTGAGATTGTTCATTTGCAGCAGCCTCAGACGTCGGGCCAGAAGATGTCAACGCTCCAGGTCCTCTTGCGGGCTCAGCCTGGTCCTGAACAGAAACACCAGACGCTGGGCCAGAAAGAAGCGACTCTTCAAGTGCCCTCCGAAACTCACCTTGACTTCGAGCTACCGAATCAGCAAGGCGCATCGCTTCCGCTGCCGTCCCAACTCCAGCAAGGCCTTGAACGACAGGCGAGCGTACAGACATAGGTATCGGACGAGGCAGCATGACAGTCCCCGGCACATACGCCGCAACAGCCGGATGGCTGAGATGGAAAGCCGCCATCGATCTGACCATCCAGAACAAAAACGGCACAATCTGGGAAAAAGCAGCAACAGCGGGCGCCGGCGCGTCGTTGCTCTGGTAGCGTTCCATGAAATCCGCGAGGACCAGCTGAGAGAGTCTGCGCGGTAGGGTGCCAGCGAAACGGGTCACGTCTCTCATTGTGCGTTCGAGCTCCTCGTACTGTTCCAGTCTCTCCACAACGTCGTCATCTTCTGCCTGTCGGTCCAGAAGATCCAGCACTGCTTCGATCGGTGTCGATACGCGGGACTCATCATACTGGA
>Ga0265780_10002945_pt1 | contig 22736 bp, 19 predicted proteins | sample P1T30metagenome_FD_192432 | JGI IMG/M metagenome (GOLD analysis project Ga0265780, IMG submission 192432) | Plant litter microbial communities from East Loma Ridge, Irvine, California - P1 T30 | ecosystem: Environmental > Terrestrial > Plant litter > Unclassified | place: USA: California...
TCTATTTAGTAGTTGTTGAGATAACAGTGCCAAGCAAGAGCGTTTTTTGGTGCAAAAAGAACTGTCCGACGTGATGGGTTGTCCGACGTGATGGTGGAATACGTTAGTTAAGTTAACGTTAGTTAAGTTAAGTTAATAACTTATTAATTACATAAGCTTAGGCTTAGTACTTCTAGGATATAGGAGACTATATAGATGCAGCTCTAAAGTGAATCTTTTAGAGAGTTTTACTAAGTTAATGTTAAGATATTAAATTCTAGATTATTGATTTTCTAGTAGGGCACGGACTGTCCGACTCACCCGTGTGGCCGACTCGCCCGTGGGGTACGTTATGCAGCTTTACAGTTTGAATTTCAGACAAATCTACTAAGTAGTTATCGAGATAGCAGTGCTAAGAAAGGGCCTTTTTTAGTGTGAAAAAAAGTGTTAGGTTCGCTAATGTGTTGGGTTCGCTAATGAAATACGTTATAGTAAAGAGGTGGAGCTATAAGGTTATTATAATAGATTTAAAGCTACTAGGTAAGAGGCTTACGTGCTGCACTACTGCTAAGCGATAAGCGAGCTTTTAGCGTGGAGAGATAAGCTGTAACCACAAGTAACGTTAGAACTACCGGAAACTCTGCTGTACCAGCGCAGACTTGTGTAGCGCATTACCAACGGAAGGGTATCCGGACGTCGAATAAGAAACGCTTGAGCGCTCTGAACCAGTGAGAAGCCATCGGCCCTTCCGACGGCAGGCCACAACAAGACCGACAAACAAAGATGCATGTGGTTCGAGGCGTCTTTGTGTCTCTTTGTAATATCCTCGGCGATTTAAGACTTTCGCAGGTAACCGAGGGTGACGAAAACTTCTGTCGAAATGATTTGCAATTCATGCAATTGAATACTCAACAAACAGCCCTGAGGAAATTGACGCACTGGAAACACGAGCTACTGTATTGATGCCTCGGGTGAGGATCGTGTCGGTCGCTCTTCGAAGCAGATTGCTGACAATGATGACATTCGATGTCGATTGCGTAGCGATTTGAGTAGTCGACTGTGAGCTTTTTTTTGAGTTGGTGGACATTGGTCCCAGACTCACAAGATCCTACACGTCAACCACGTTGTATTTCGTGAGACGACATCTAACGGCCTCCCAACACTCCACGATCAGTGATCGCTGGAATTGAACATGTAGCATGTTAGTAAAAGGCAAGCCAGAGCGTTAAGGCAAGGACGGTATGCGCGGAAAGGTAAGCGAGAAAGAGGAGTTCGCTGGAAGTGCTGTAGATGGAGTCCAGTTTCATGGCCAGCGATTTGAGCACTGTGTATGCTGTAGCGGTACGGCAGCCTGGGTGTTGATTACTTTTGTATGTGTTGGCATGGAAGTGTTGTTGGTCAAAAAGATATGGAAGATGGAAGCTTGCGGAACCAAGGCACAGCCGAAAAGATATTCGGCACGATGCGCCGTCAACCCTAGAAGGTGAAGTTAGCAGGACGTCGAGAACCCATGACACTCATCGGCTGGTCTTGTATGATTGAAAAGTGCTCCACCGGAAAATCGCAGCACAGTAGGCTCTCGTGTTGGTGCAAGCTTTTTGTGAAGATGAGCAGTATGTTGTGTCTATGGCGATGGCTGACTGGCACGAGGAAGTACCCGTGTTGTTGTTTGCCAATGAAGCGAAGCAAGAGGGAAGAAGTCGTAGCTGCGTAATGCTACAAGAGCCCGGAGAACGCATCATTGCCATAATAGAAAGCAGCCATATTATTATTCATCGACCTACCTGAATCAGCAGATGCAAATGATTTCACTCGTGTTGTACGTTTCCAAATGTTGTTGTTTCCTCAGGCGCGCTAGGACCGAAAACGGACCTAGTCGGGAAACCGCGCACGGACGACCACAAACCATTTCGCTCAGCACTGGAGACTGCTTCGTCTCTCGAGAAAACAACTAACTCCCAGCACAACCACCCGGATTCGACAACATGTCCACATTCGAGCCGGTCATCGTACGTACCTTCCGAATGCACAGAACACGCGTCTCCGGGATTGGCAGTCGCATTCGACGCTGCTGCCAGAAGTCGTCTCCGCGCACACAGAATACCGCACAGGACCATCTGGCTGACTTTTGAGCAGGTCATCGACGGCAAGGGGCACCTGCTCGGTCGCCTCGCCAGCACCGTCGCCAAGCAGCTGCTCAACGGACAGAAGATTGTCGTTGTGCGCTGTGAGGCCCTGAACATCTCCGGCGAGTTCTTCCGCGCAAAGCGTACGTCACCCATCCACCGCGAGCGACGAGGAGAGCAGGCACATTGACAGTTTCGGACACTGGAAGGGATGGGAGTAGTATGGGGAATATCTGTTGTGTCTGCTCTGCTACGACCCGCGCTCTTGGAATCCTGGAATGACCTGACAGAAGACTGACAACTCCATAGTAAAGTACTCTGCGTTCATGCGCAAGCAGACCCGTTACAACCCCACCCGTGGTGGTACGTACCCTCTACAATCTTGAACTGTTCCCCATCGAACCTGGCTGACAAGATCAGGACCCTTCCACTTCCGCGCCCCCTCCAAGATGTTCTGGCGAACCGTCCGCGGCATGATCCCTCATAAGACCGCCCGCGGTGCCGCCGCCCTGGAGCGCCTCAAGACATTCGAGGGCATCCCTCCCCCATACGACAAGAAGAAGCGCGTCGTTGTGCCCCAGGCTCTGCGTGTCCTTCGGTTGAAGCCCGGACGCAAGTACTGCACTGTCGGCCGTCTCGGACACGAGTTTGGCTGGAAGTACCAGGACGTCGTCGCTCGGTACGTACAGGAGTTCTCGACAGTGAAAACCCCATACTAACAGATGGCAGCCTCGAGGAGCGCAGGAAGGTCAAGGGCGCCGCATACTACGAGCGCAAGAAGGCGGCGAGAAGGCAAATGGCCGAGGCCAAAAAGACCGCCACCGTCGACAGCAAGACCCAGGAGCACCTCACATCGCTCGGTTACTAGATGTCGGCAGATAATGAACAGTGTCGGTGTCGGTGACGAGGTATGGCGTGGAATGCATTGGGCTCGTGGGATCTTTTCTACCTCTACTTTACTTCGACCAGTCCAAAAGGTGTCCAGGGTCAAAGAGTGCACCAATACCAGGGTGCTTACGTGTTCACGGTTCCCACAGCGCTCGGTTTGTGTCTTCAGGCACTCTTCGGCTAGAAGAAATACGAATTGAAAACCCCAGCGCTGCATGCAAGCATTGTGATGGCGTTGGTACTTCATATGATTCACTTTGCTTGAGTTGTTTCTCTACACCATCATGGGCATCCAGTCTCCACTTCCCAGTGCCCAGTATCTTGCTATACTGAGTGTCTGCTATGACGATGTCTCAAGACTAACACCCGACGGTGCAGCGGATGACGCCGAATTGACCAATCACGATATTAGCCTCGGTTGTGCTTTCGCGCTCTACACCAGATTCTCCCCTGCCCTACCATCTAGTCCAACGTCAACGCCTATTTCCTCATCTGTGTGAATACATACTACAATACTATTTACGACCTCAGCTGCGTTGCCAATCGTTCGCACCGTACCAGCATCCTCCGCTCGTCTTCCGAACCTTCTCCGCACCTCGGCGTTCATAGCTCAAAGCTAGCGCGGAAGGCTTCCGTGATCGTCAGATAGACAGCCTGATACAATTTCTGACTCCTGCTTCCTCTTCTTCGGCTCCATCATTCTTACCCCAGGAAACCGTCATTATGGTGGGCGCAAAGGACCGTCTCAAGCAGCTCGCGTCGCATTTCACCTCGGCGAATCCTGTCCCTGGCCCGGTGCCCGTCCAACCAGGAGACAGCCATGAGTACCACCATCGTAACAACTTCCACACTTTGAGCCCGACATTCTTCCTTCCTCGCGCGGCGCAAATCGAGCCGCAGGCGACAGCCATCTACCACAAAACCGCCAATGGCAAGATTTTGCGGCGCTCGTATGAAGAAACTGCAGATAGAGCACGTGGGCTGGCCTACTACCTGAAGAAGCATGGCTTTAAAAGAGTTGGAATCCTGGCAACGAATACTCCAGCATTTCTGGAGAGCATCTTCGGTATTGCTGCGGCTGGAAGCGTGAACGTGGCTATCAATTACCGCCTCAAGCCCGACGACATCAGCTACATTTTCCAGCATTCGGATGTCGACATGATCATTGCAGATTTCGAATTTGCCGACCTGCTAGACGACTACAGGAAAGAACGACCAAACGTTCCAATCTTGGTGGATACCGACACCGACGCAACGGAAGGCGAGCTCTCCGGTCCTTTTGACGAAGCAGTTCTAGAAGGCCTGAAGTATGACATCGAAACTGGTCGTAAGGGATGGGCAGATCTTGAGGCCCAAGCTGGTGACGAGGAGAGCGTGCTCTGTCTTGCGTACACTTCTGGAACCACCGCGCGGCCAAAGGGTGTGGAGTACACACACCGTGGCGCATACCTCGCAGCCATGGGCAACGTTATCGAGTCCGGGCTAAACTACCACACCGGGCGCGCGAAGTATCTCTGGACACTACCAATGTTCCACGCGATGGGCTGGACATTCCCATGGTCTGTCACCGCCGTGCGAGGCACGCATTACTGCCTGCGCAAGATTGATTACCCCGAGATCTGGCGCGTGCTGAAGGAAGAAGGTGTAACGCACTTCAACGCTGCGCCGACTGTCAACACGCTTCTCTGTGCCGCGAAGGAAGCAGAACGCTTGCCACAGCAAGTTCGCGTCACAGTCGCTGCGTCTCCGCCCTCAGCATGGCTTTTCGAACAAATGACCAACCTCAATCTACAACCCGTGCATGTCTACGGTCTCACCGAGACGTATGGTCCCATCACCAAGGGCTATCACATGCCAGAGTGGGATGCTATCCCCGAGAAGGAGAAGTACGACCGCATGGCAAGACAAGGGCATGGCTTCATCGTGGGTCTGCCTGCCCGCGTTATTAAGACAGAGCAAGAAGAGGGCGTGCTCATTGACGTTGAAAGAAACGGCGAGGAAATCGGTGAGATTGTGTTCGAAGGTAACATTTGCGCGAAGGGATACTACAAGGATGCTGAAGCGACGCGCAAGTTGTGGGCGGGAGGTGTGAGCCATAGTGGTGATTTGGCTGTTTGGTTTCCAGATGGCGCGATCAAGATTTTGGATCGTGCGAAGGACATTATTATTTCTGGTACGTTGACCCTCCCCGTTTCTATTCATCCCTCTTACTGATTCGATCTCACACAGGCGGCGAAAACATCTCCAGCGTCGCCCTCGAAGCCATGCTATCCACACATCCCTCCATCCTCGAAGTCGGCGTATGTGCCGTCGCCGACTCGCACTGGGGCGAGCGGCCCAAAGCATTTGTAACCACCAAGGACGGCACGAACAGCGAGAGTCTGGGCGCGGAAGTGATTCAGTGGGCGAAAGACAATAGTGCGATTAGTAGATTCATGGTGCCGAGGGAAGTGGAGGTTGTGGCTGAGCTGCCGAAGACCAGTACAGGGAAGATTAAGAAGAATGTACTGAGAGAGTGGGCGAAGGGGAATAGGGATGCGAAATGAAAACGCGGATTAGAGCAAGGGAAAGAGTGAAGAACCATGTGAACGGGAGTGGATCTGTGTACGCTATGTCAATGCTTGCCGCTTATCTACCCAGGCGATTGTGATTCTTGCAGTAAAAGTCTGGCCAACTTAAATCGAGGATGTTCTTGTAGCGTGGGAGAATACCGTAAAGCTCAGGGTGGAGGAGAGTTTCGCGATGCTCGTGTTCTCGGCACCTCCACACTACCATGTTGCCGATGAATACCAGTAGCCTGCTCGACAGTTGGTACTCTTGGAAGGTCCAAGCTCTCTTGAAGTACTTTTGAGGTAAAGTTATTTGAACACCAAACGTCTGTATCGACACGGACCCTGCTGAGCAAAGGTCGATGATAGTTTGAGGAGGGGCGGCGCGAGGAGATTGGCCTACGCCGCGCAATTCGTGATTCGCATCTTCGCCATCAGCGGCGACAATTGTGAGATACGCTTCGCTATAGATCGTTGCCATTCGTCCGATGAACAGTGCCTTATGCTCGTCATCATTTTGGATAATCGAAAAAGAGTCCGCCCATAGGCACGTGAAGCGGATTTCGCGGATGAAGAGAATCGCGTCTCTGATGGTACGCGGTATCTCGCTCCAGTGACGGGACAAGGAGTTTGGAAGCAGTAAACTCTCATGGCTCTCACGACGAAGCTCGAAATTGGCAACCCTGCCCCATACATAGGACAAAGCAAGATAGCGCTCACCAGGCAACAACTTTGTTATGCACATCCGTTTCGCATCGATAACGAGTCGGGGTGTACTTGAAGCCTTTTCCCATGTGCTACCTTGGCATATGTCATGCGAGTTGGTGCAATCGTCGATCCATGCGCTGATGTCAGCTTTGTTAGTCCATGCTGAATCTAGGACCTTTGCGCCACCAGAACAGTTGCCAACTGGATATCATGACATATCAATGTAGAAAACTTTGGGTCCTATCTAACATCCACATGATTGTCAGCTTTGTACCTCTTAAGATTTGGAGCAGTATGGACACTAGCCGAGAGTCAATCACGAAACCCGACCCTGAATGTATCCGGATGAGATTATCTTACGTGGGCTGTGAAACACCACCGGTCTTCGGCCATTGAAGTTATTGTGCAATCCACATTGCATTCAACCTCGACCCCAGGCACCGTCAGTATTCTTTTGATGTGGAGGTATATGTTGGTACACATCTGGCATTCGACCCTCTCAGCTAGGTCTGCGAAACTACCAATGCATTGTACGAACGCTGCGTCTGGAGTAAAAAGCAACCTGCTCCTATCCTCTGGCATCTCTGGTTCGATGTGGTTCCCGGCAGTTCCACGTTGATCTTGCGTTGTGGAGCGCGATGGCATGGATTTCCAGCATGAATGCGACATGATCCAGTCTTCCAATGGATTCGAGAATAACGGATCCATGGAGGTGGAGGGTCCATCGTAAACTGCTGTGGAGCCGGGCGCTGGTCGTTCGCTATGTGATGATGAGTCCATCGGAGGTAAGATGCCGTCAGATCTTTTGAATGTAGAGATTCGACCAGACACCATGAAGTTTGTGTAGGCAGTGTCAGGCTTTCGTGTGAACGTGAACAAGACGAGGCAAAGAGATCCGAATTTGACATGGCAGGTATACGAAATCATAAGCCTGACACGTGCCTAACAAGAGACTCGCATCCATTGGTAAACTTTCTGTACACGCCGAACGCCCCAAATGGAGAGTATACAAAGACGGGCATCTTTGTAGGCCTGGCATGTTGTGTGAACGAGTGGTAGTGGGTCTGTCTTCCGCGTCGTCATCGCTCCAACGGTTTGGGGCTCGTGCTTTGGACCTCAGCTGCCTCCACAATCCATTGTCCCTTCCAGCGCCTACCGTTGCACCTCAATCGGGCTGTAAGCGCACTTCTTGCGCGACGACGTGTATTCACCGTTTGACTTTGTGACACTTCACTCGCTGTAATTAACCGCCGCTTCCTGCGTCACATCTACGGTAGCCACCAGGCCACGCTAAACGCTCACGCCAGCCACCAACGTTCCTACCTCTCGATCCAGGCACCCATATCAGAACAGCCTTCACAAGCACTGGGATCACGCAAAGCTAACTACGTGCAATCAACATGGGTCTCTCATACAACATCTACCTAGACTCATCAAACATATACGGATGCAAGAACTGCAAGACACACCTCTCCAACCACGATGACATCCTCAGCAGAGTGAGATTGCTCATATGCGCGAAACATCTTCAAGTTACGTATTGACAGCTTCCAGAACTTCCGCGGTCAGCACGGCAAAGCGTACCTTTTCGATAGCGTCGTCAACGTCACCGAATCCGAGCCCAACGAGCGCAACATGACCACCGGTCGCCATGTTGTACGCGACATTCACTGCAAACAGTGCAAGGAGACTGTGGGCTGGAAATACGACAAGGCATACGAGACCAGCGAGAAGTACAAGGAGGGTAAGTACATTCTGGAGGCTGAGCTGTTATGTACGGTGACGTAAGGGCGACAATGTCTTGGGCGGCGACAACGGATCATCTGGATATGCATTATGAGGTATATTTATTGGCGTTGGATATTATACGGGGAGGGCATGCATATGCTCTGGTTATGAGAGGATATGCTCTGGGTTATGGGAGGACAGCTCTGGGTTATGGATGGAATGGCGTACAGGCAGGGATGGGATCTGGTTTACTTGGGTACGTCGGCTTGCTCAAACGCTCCATCCAACCTCGACGACTATGCGATGTCGCATGCGCTTCGACGTATCCGAAGGCATGCTGATATTGAAGTCCTACCAGGCAATGCGGGGCATTTCAGCTGGGACCATGCCTCAACTGTTCAGCACGTTTCGCACCGCGCAGTACTCAACTGACGGGTGTCCAGAACATGTACACTTGCGTATCATTTTTCTCTGATATCACACGAATAGCACACGATTTACAAACACGATCATGCGGCTACTTGCTAGCTACACTCGCTTTGGTGATGAAGCTACCCCGCTGCCCGCCCAATCGTACCTCGGCGGGACCACGCTTCCTACCATCCGACAGCATCATGGAGCAGCTCCGAAGGAAGCGCGTGTCGTCAGGCGCCGCCATCACATATGTAGCAGCCTTCTCCACTTTGGTCAGCGACTTCGGATGCTTCGATTTTGTTCCTACTTCCTTTTGTAATTCCGATTGTAAGATATTGACATCACATCACACAATATGGCAAAAGACACCATGAAAGCAGTAGTCTTCAAGGGAACAGGCAAGGTCGTGATTGAAGACAGGCCCGTACCAAAGATTCAAGATCAGACTGACATTATCGTCAAAGTCGACAAGGTATCATGCTACCAAATTCAGGAGACATGAACAATTCCTGACATTCGATAGACTGCACTATGCGGAAGGTACACTACACCTACATCTACAATACACCTATAATCCCAACTCACCAACTTCAGTGAACTCCACGTCTATCGCGGCCACCAGCCTTCCAAACCCGACTTTATCATGGGCCACGAATTCACCGGGCACGTATCCGAAGTCGGATCCTCCGTCAAGAGCGTCAAAGTTGGCGACTACGTCGTCTCGCCCTTCACAGTGTCCTGCGGCGAGTGCTTCTACTGCACGCATGGCTATTCGTCTCGCTGTACCAAGTGCTTACTTTTCGGCTGCCCGTTACTCGATGGCGCGCAGGCAGAGTTTGTGCGTGTTCCTCTGGCCGACTCGACGGTCGTCAAGGCGCCCAAGGACATCAAAGATGAGGCATTAGTACTGATGGCGGATATCTTTCCTACTGGTAAGCTCAGTGAAGCGGAGTGGAGATTGTAACCAGGAGACGTGTGTACGAGGAGTCGAAGATGCCAAACATACACCGAACCACATACTAAATCCCACCAGGCATGTTCGCCGCCAAAAACGGGTTTCAATACTCGACCCCCCAAGAAATCGCCGACAGCGTCGTCGTCCTCATCGGCTGTGGCCCCGTCGCCCTCTGCGCCCTGCTCAACCTAACAGACTACAACCCCAAAGCCATCCTCGCCGTCGACTCCGTGCCCTCGCGCCTCGAGCTCGCAAAGTCCCTCGGCGCCGAGCCATGGAACTTCCAGACCGACCGCGCAGGCCTGGATGCGCGCGTCAAAGAACTAACCGACGGCCGTGGGGCTGACGTTATCGTGGAAGTAGTGGGCTTGAGTCCGGCGCTGCGCATGGGGTTCGAGTTGGTGAGGCCGTGGGGCGTGATTAGCAGTGTGGGCGTGCATAATGGGGAAGTGCCGTGGACGGGGAACGAGGCGTATGGGAAGAATATCAGGGTGCAGATGGGCAGGTGTCCGGTTCGGAGCGTGTTTGAGGAGGCGTTGGCGAAGTTGAAGAAGCATCAGGATAAGCTTGGGTGAGTCTGTTGTCTGCTATTTGGGCGTGAGGAAGCTAATTGGTGCAGATTTATGGCGGACAAGGTTATGCCGTTGAGTGAGGCGGTGGAGGGGTATGATATCTTTGATAAGATGAAGGTGCAGAAGGTGGTGTTTGAGGCGCAGAAGTGAACGTTTGCTATCAATTTCAGAATTGAATGACGATTGCTCGAGGCGTTTGGAGGTGGATGAGTGCATTAGTCGGTGTTGTTGGAGAGGCTGGATGTAGTCCAAGTGCGCTTGTGGTGGCAATCAAAACAACATATCAATTTCAACCAGTTGCTGTTGATCAAGCACGCATTTCATGTGGGATAGCAATGTGAACAAACCACGTCTCGAAGTGTTGAGCATCTCGGTTCGTTTGGCCGTTGCTCCACGAGGCTGCTCGTTGTGGCTTCATCTGGCGGACCGTGCTTCTGCGGGGCTGGCAAGCTCTCGACAACGAGCAAATGTGCAGCGCCACTTGGATGCATGGTGGTTGCTCCCACTGTGTGACGGGAGCTGCTGCTACACGAGGCAATCTACACGTATTGTGTAGCTCCAAAGTAGTCAGGCGCAGTCCCATTGAATACGGCAAGGGCCATGTCCGTTCGCCTCGCTAACAACTACCCAAGAAGCTGCGAACCGGAGACTGTAGTCTTCCTCTCTGTCTGCAGTGAACGTGCTCTTCATCACCATCCTCCACCATCGTGTCTGCACTTCGACCACGTTTCCCCCAATTCTCTTCCTCCGCCTCTTGATCTCCTCGTCCCCTTGGTGTTCATCTCTCTCACTTCTCGGTAGTCTACCCGCACCGACCACCTTCCCCGCCACTTCCGCACCACTGTGAGTCGCTGCTCCAACGCAACAACACAATTCCCGTCAACACTCGCAGAACATTGACTGACACGCCAAATTCAAGGCCTCCCTACGCGCCCTTCACCCTCCTCACCTAGGCCCTCTCTCCGTTCTCGCCACTCTCGTAAGTGGTGTGCTGTGTCGCGTCGCAAAGTTACGTCACTGACCGCGTCGGCAGCTCGCTCCCAGGCCATTCCTACACTATGTCCACCGAAGAGCCCCAGCCCGCCGCTGGCCAGGATGCTGGTCGCGTCGCCGAGCAGCTTGACCGCTTGAACATGGACGGTGAGGCCGACGTTGCCCCGCGCACCGAGCAGGAGTACTCGGACTCGCAGCTCACCCTGCGAGCCATTGTGTCTTCGAAGGAGGCCGGCGTGATCATAGGCAAGGCGGGCAAGAACGTCGCCGACCTGCGTGACGAGACGGGCGTGCGCGCCGGCGTCAGCAAGGTCGTCCAGGGCGTCCACGACCGCGTGCTTTCCGTCACGGGCAGCCTGTCTGGCATCTCCAAGGCATACGGCCTGGTCGCCAAGGGCCTCCTCGACGGCGCACCGCAGATGGGCATGGGCGGTCTCGTCCGCACTGACGGCACCCACCGTATGTTCCCTCACACACGCCACAAGCAAAGCTAACGCCCACAGCCATCCGCCTCCTCATCTCGCACAACCAGATGGGCACCATCATCGGGCGCCAGGGCCTGAAGATCAAGCAGATCCAAGACGCGTCTGGCGTCCGCATGGTCGCGCAGAAGGAAATGCTTCCCCAGTCGACCGAGCGCATCGTCGAGGTACAGGGCGCCCCGGCTAGCATCGAGAAGGCCATCTGGGAGATTGGCAAGTGCCTCATCGACGATCAAGAGCGCGGCTACGGCACTGTCCTCTACAACCCCTCTGTAAGGGTGCAGCCAGGCGTTGGGCCCGGCCCTCTGTCCAACGGTGGCGCTGCTGCAGGTCTCAGCGGAGGACGCTCGTACAACCGCACTGGGCACGGCGCCGACTTCAGCGACTCCCCTCCCACGTCGTACAACTCTCGCCGCTCTGGGTCCGACGCTGCGAGCCGACCCCCGCCCCCGACGCACGACGAAGATGGCGTGGAGCTGCAGACGCAGAATATCAGCATCCCCAGCGACATGGTCGGCTGCATCATCGGGCGCGGCGGCAGCAAGATCAGCGAGATTCGCAAGACGTCCGGCGCCCGCATCTCCATCGCCAAGGCTCCCCATGACGATACTGGCGAGCGCATGTTCACCATCACTGGTAGCGCCAGTGCCAACGAGAAGGCCCTGTACCTGCTGTACGAGAACCTCGAGGCCGAGAAGATGCGCCGCAGCCAGGCGCAGGAATGAGCCATGTTTCACTCGATTCGGTCATGACGAATAGACAACCGCGGCATCATCACAAACGCTCTGGCGTTGACGGCCCACCAAAAGCACGGGCTTGTTTGCTTGGTCTTTTCTGCTTTTCTTATGGATACCAGGGGTTGTTCGGGGCATTATTCCTTTATGTTCAGATCAGACATGTGTCGAAATCTGGCTGCAGATTGAGCGTGTCACGAGTGTCATGACTAATGGCTTTTGATATCCGGACAGCGCGTCTTGCTTGCGATGCGGTCGAAGCAGATGCTTGCGTCCATTTTTCCTTTTACTGTCTGGGGAGCTGGTGCGAAGACGAAGGCGAAGAAGAAAGAGCATTCTCACCGACACTCCTATCCGACGACTCCTGTACCCTGCTTCCTAATCACTCTCCCTCACCCTACACCACTACACGACACAACACTACACTACTTGAGGCCCTCCTTACCTACTACTCTCTCCTAAATACCAACAAACAATGATACCAAGTATGATTTGAAGATGTGTTGATGTGACGCTAGGGTATGCAAGCTGAGAAACGTCATCAGGTCCAGACGGAGATCTTTCATCGTCCAGCACTTGCTTGCTTCACGATCTTACACAACAACACACTTCACTTTGACCGTCAATACAATGTCGCACAATAGCCACACGACGAGCAAAGTCTTGCACATCTACGCGACGACGAACTTTCTGCATGCAAAGCTGCAGCTCGCGGTGAGATTCGGCGACAGCTTGGCCCTCGCTTATCCTTCTATGCATTGCCACTCACCGCCAGGGTCACGTAGGGCTAAGTCGTACAAATTGCATGCCCGACTGATTTCCGAACAGCTTTTGCTGGAGGCTAAACCGTCTTTGGATACATGCATGGTTGAATAAAGATGACCTTGACCGCACTTTGTTTCTTTCTCCTCAATTCTGCACGTCCTCTTCATCTTACGATATTACGACTTTACGAACCACAATCTACCAGTTCAAGCGGATTTCTTAAAAGGAGGACAAAATGGCACCAGTCCAAACACAAACCATCACCGCGGTCCATGCATTTCCTACACATTCAGCCCGCGTCTCAAAAAAACGCCCAACCCGCACATCAACACCAACATCCAAATCCACGCCCAAATCTCTCTTATCTTACAGCCCCCAAATCCCCCCTTCAAACCCAGACATCAACCTGCCCCTCCTCCGCAACAAACTCCTCCTCGCCTGCCGCGCCTACATCCCCTCCCCTCTCCTCCATGCCGCCCTCACCGACGGCATCTACGCCCGCGCCACCCACTGGCTCACACCCCAATCGCTCGCCGCGTCGCGCCACGGCCGACGCAAACGCTACTTCATACTGCACGCACACGACTTTTCCTTCCAGGCCGTGAGTTCAGCGTGGGAAGCGCGCGTGGGCAGCGGCAGTCAGGGGATTGATGCGGGGAATGGGGTTGTGTTGTATGTTAAGGAGAGGAGCGAGTGGGTGGCTTTTATGAGGGGGTATAAGCAGCAGGGGAGGAGGGCGGGGGAGTTGTTGGGGGAGGTTGAGAGGGAGGTTGAGAGGGGGTGGAGGGGGGAGTGGAGGGGGAAGTGTGGGTTTGGAAATGATGAAGGGAGGGGGAGTGGGATCGGGAGTTTGAAGGGGGGTGGTGCGGGGCCCGTGTGGGTGCTTGTTAAAGGGGTTGTTGGGAGGATATGTAGGGGTGAGGCGTGAGTGTTTGGGATGGATTCGATGTTGTGCCATTTGTGGCGGAATGGCATTGAGGTTCAGGGAGCGGGTGGGTGCGGATGTATGGGATGGCGTTTTTTGACAGTGACAGGGTTGAGCATTTTCTGCGGTGAGATTTGGCACAATTTCACGACTTGCATGCGCTTTTTCGCCAAAGAATCGAACATCGATGACTAAGAAGCGCTCCTTGGCTGGTTTCTCGGAATCCACGCTATTATTGAGGGCATCCAACTTTGTCTGATCTGCTTGAGTGGTGTAAGGCGAGCATTTCGAGATTTGCACAGACTATCGAGAAGGAAGAAAAAACTTGTCCACCCTTGCTTAAAATCAAAGCCAAGTAGCATCTAATCAAGGCCATGCTCCAGTATTTCTGAATCTTCATCGTCGCTTTCCAATTTGGGTTTGACCACATGCCACCCCACGTTCCTTTAGCGAGGCATGGGTGAGGCTGAATGACGGGAGGCGGGCTCGTGCGCTTAGTTAGCGTTCCCCGGCTTAGTTCCGCGACTTGATGCCACGGTTGACTTTCGATCAAGTGAGAAAGTGGAAGTCACTTGCCAACTGTCGCTCTTTTCAAACCTCACGCTCTTCCCACTCTTCAGCGCATTTGTTGTCTGTGTCAATTTTACTGGCAACCACTCTCCTTTGCTCGACGCATTCATTGCTCGAAAACACCGGCAAGCTTGCCAACTATAAACTACTTTCTCGTACTTGCGATCCCCAATGGCTCGCTCAAAGACAGCGACAGAAAAGACGCCGCGAGACGATGGCGATAAGCAGGCCAATGGCGTCTCGCATCAGTTAGACGGCGCAGTCCATTCGCTCGAGAAGAAGATCCAAGAGGAAGCGCGCAACCCACGAGAGCAGAAGGAAGCCGGCCTCGGACAATTGGTCATTTGCGTAGGCGGCATATATGCCAGCTTGTATACCTCCTCTCCCCCTACCATACAAATAACACCTAACAACTCCACAGCCTCAGCTGGGCCTACCTCCAAGAGCGCCTCACCACCACGACCCACGGCCCCTCCCAAGCGCGCTTCAAATACGCCATCTTCCTAAACACCGTGCAGTCCGCCTTCGCCGCCCTGACCGGCCTCGTATACCTCTACACCAGCGCCCCACGGCACCCTACCACCCGCGCGCGCACCGTCCCGCCCATCTTCCCCTCGCGCGCCATTCTCTTCCCCCTCCTGCTCATCGCAGTAACATCCAGCCTCGCCTCGCCCTTCGGCTACGCCAGCCTAAAACACATCGACTACGTAACCTTCATACTCGCCAAGTCATGTAAACTCTTGCCGGTCATGTTCCTGCACATCAGCATCTTCCAAAAGCGGTACCCCCTGTACAAATACCTCGTCGTGCTCTGCGTCACCCTCGGCGTCGCAGTCTTCACTCTACACAATCCCTCGACCGCGAAAAAGGCAGCTAGCAAGAAAGGGCCTGCCGCGGATGCGAGCAAGAGTCTGGGCTTGTTTTTGCTGGGTGTCAATTTGCTGTTCGATGGGCTTACGAATACGGTGCAGGATCAGATTTTTGGGAGCTTCAGGGGGTTTACGGGGCAGCAGATGATGTGTGCGCAGAATATCATGTCGACGGCGCTCACAGTCGCGTACTTGCTTGTGTCGCCGTATCTGGCAGGCACGTCTTTCGGGTCGTACATCGGCCTGAGCGCCAGCGGGAACGGTGAACTCGCAGACGCGCTGGCCTTCGTTCGCACATATCCCAGCGTGGGATGGGACGTACTCGCCTTCTCCGCGTGTGGCGCCGTGGGCCAAGTGTTCATTTTCCACACGCTCGCGCACTTCAGCAGTTTGTTGCTTGTTACTGTTACTGTGACGCGCAAGATGCTGAGTATGTTGGCGAGCGTGGTGTTGTTTGGACACCAGGTTACGCCTATGCAGTGGGTGGGTGTGGGGCTGGTGTTTGGTGGGATTGGGGCTGAGGCGGCGGTTAAGAGGGTGGAGGGGTTGAGGAAGGCGGAGGCTAAGAGGAAGGCTGCTGAAGCGGGGAGTGGGAAGGGGGAAAAGAAGGAATTGTAGAAGGTAGAGTAGACGGTTTTAGGATGACATTATTGATGTAGAGTTTTACCTGGACAAACTTCTGAGTCTAGACTGAGTGTCTTGCATGCATCAATTGAGACAATTATGAGGTCAAAGTCATCACTAGGCTGAGATATCAAGTGGTAACATGGTTTAAGTTTCGTTCGTACGACATTGGAACATTGTGATCATTCTGGTAGAATGTGTTGAGTTGCCAATGCTAATCATTGCGTCCTTGTCTCATTATTACTAAAGTACCTTTCCTGTGCCCTCTTCCAGGACAAATCCTTCCAGCCGGTTATGTTTCCGTTTCGATAACTTAAGCAGTCGGTACCTTAGTGTCGAAGCTGCTGGCGCCAGTGTCGAGAAGCGCAGGCTTGGCAATCTGCTTGCGCATGATGTGGCGCTTGAAAAAGTACGGCAGCCACACCTTGGTCTCGTACTTGAGGTACACCGATGTCGGGACGGAGAAGACCTGGTCGATCTCTTCGAGCGTGAGCTGCTTCGTCTCGCGCACGAAGCAGAAGATCATGCCCCATGCAATGAGATTGAGTCCGGCGTAGAAGCAGACTGTATCGTTGTTAGCATGTGGTCCGTCAGTGAGAAGAGAGGTGCAGTGACTTACAAGCTCCGGTAGGCGTCATCACGGTACTCATACGCGGGTACGTCAGACCCAAGATACCCGCAAAGGTGTTGTTGATGCACACCGCCCACGCCATACCCTGCTCACGCTGGATCGTAGGGAAGACCTCAGCCGAGTATTGGAAAGCGACTGGCCCTTCGCCCATGGAGTACGCTATCGTAAAGAGATATACAAACAGCGCAACCGGTCCAATCTGCGCGCCAGTACTCGCGGTGTCGGGGACAAGTAGCGAAAGACCGGCGGCAAGCAACGTGATGCACATGATCGGGAAGGTGATGAGAGTCAAGGTACGGCGTCCCTTTGTGTCGATAAGGAACAGCGTTGGGATCGTGAAGACCACTTGGATTGCGCCGTAGCCGAGCGATGCGTACAGCGCTTGTCTGTCGTCGTAGCCGGCATCCGTGAAGATAGTGCTTGAGTAGAAACTAATGATGTTGATACCGCACATTTGCTGCGCAAGCATGACGGTGCTGGCGCCGTAGTTGGCACGTCTTATACGTGGCACAGCGAAGCAGTCCCACAGGCGGGCGAAGTAGCCAGCGCCGCGGGCAAGCTTGAGCTCCTCCTTGTAGATGATGTATGAGTAGTAGTAGTCCCTTGCGCCAATGATGGGGTGGTCACGCAGTCTCCTCATACTTTCGTAGCCCTGGGCGATCTTGCCACTCTTCATAAGCCAACGAGGCGACTCTGGACAGAAGTAGATGCCAACCATGAGGACGAAAGATGGGATGAAGGCTGAGCCCAGCTGCAGGCGCCAGGCAATATTGGGGACATCTGCAACAATGACATTCGCACAGAATCCGAGGAAAATGCCGATGACGACCCATAGCTGCCAGAACATGACCAGTGCGCCACGAATGCGGTGCGGTGCCATCTCTGCGCTGTAGATGGGAACAGTCGCGTTCTTTGCGCCAATGCCGATGCCCATCACAAAGCGCGCAGCAAAGAGACCTTGCCATGACTTTGCGAAGGCGGAGCCAATAGGTGTAGCTGTGAGGCACACCGCAGTGAGGAAGATCTCACCGCGTCTTCCCAGGTACTTGTTCAGCGGGTCGACGATGAAAGCGCCAATGAGTCCAGCAGTCAAGAAGATGATCGCATTGATGATACCAACGATCCACTCATCGCGACCTTCGCCGTCAATACCAAATTCCTTGGGGAAAGAGAGGTTGGCGCCGTTGGAACCAGTCTGATCCCAACCCTGCGTAGCAGCGCCAATAGCGCAGAGACCGATGGAGTACCACAGCATCTTGGGGCCGTGCCACTTGTGGTCGCGTTCATAGATGAGAGCAGCGCGCTCGTCTTCCTCAAGCTCAGTGAGCATCTCGAAGCGCGATGGATCGCGCGCAACGAGCGCAGCGCGTCCGAAAAGAGCAACTTTGTCGGCCATGCCATTTTCTGTTGCGAACGCTGCTGCGTCGGCAACAGCAGCTTCTTTGGAAAGACGCGATAGTGGGTTGTGTACGATGTTGCCAGCGACAGCTACTGACGCACGGCGCGGCGCATCATCAGAGTCTTGGTGAGTGATGCCCTCTTTCTCATCGTGTGGCGTAAGGACTTTCTCAGTATGGTGTGCGTTAGGATCAGTGTAAACTTCTTTCTCGGGCACACCCGATGCCACCTCTTTGCCGTCCATGGTGGTGGTAGTTTGTCAACGAGCTTGGGTGATGTTATTGTTCACGCAAGGGAGAGAAGAAAAACAAAGTGAGGAGACGTGCAACGAAAACGCCAAAGTCCGGGGATCAAAGCACCCTAAAGTACATGCTGGGGAAATGGGCGGCCTAACTTGCGGGTCGCTCAACGTCCTGCAGGCGCTGTCACACCTTCACGCTCGGAAAAGCCCCAAAGGTAACATCCGGGTCGCTGGGTATTGTCAGGGTTGCAATTGGCACCGATTGTGGCGCTCAATCCTCCACCCTCGACACGTCATATTGCCTTGGGAGGAAGAAAGCAGTACAGGGCGCTAGTACTCATGTTCATGATAAACCCCACTTTTTCTCCGCTTGGAGTTGAATGTGGGGACGATCACAAGCTCGTGAACCGTTAGCTCAAGCCATGCTTGTGTTGATGCGCCTTGGCTGTAGCAGTGGAGCCTCGCGCTGCCCGAAGGTCAAGCGCTGAGCTCGGGGTAATGTTCCGTAGTAAGCATAAGCTCTGCACTGTTGCTTGTGAACTTTTCATCAGGTCATGCCTTCGTTATTGGGTATGTGTCGCGAAATGGCGGTAAGTGAGCATGACTGACAGGCAAGGTACTTCAGTACCAAAGCAGAATCTGCTTTGGTTCTCTCGACGTCTGACATGCTGATGGTCTATCGATCGCGTGCGGGGGAGTACAACCAAGCCACGGAAATTGGTGGGGCTTGGCCATGTCGTCACCTTGGCTCGATTAAGCTAAGCCCAAGACGCCCTTGCCGCGTCTTTGCACGTGCTCGGCAGAGCCTTGTCAGACCTCGTCGTGCTTATTCGCACGAAGGCCGAACGAGACGGAGGCGACTGCGAAAATTCTTCGATTTGCTTATGCTCACGAGACGCGCATTTCTAGCTCGACTGTGCTAACGTCCCAACAAACGGGGAATGCTACCCCGCGGAGCCTCACCTTCGAGCGAATTCCAAGGCTAACAGGTAGCTTTTGCCGGCTGTCAAATCGATCAATAGTGTCGGAACCCGATCAAACTCTAGCGCCTCCTCATCATAGACAGGATCACGCCTGACCGCAACAGGTTCGCCGCTTATCAGTCCCTTGTCTTATTGGACCTGAGTTTCAGTCTCGTAACATTTTGCGATTAACTGTTCTAGAATTTAAGCTGTGGATTTAACAGTAAGGCGACAAAGTCTTCTTGACACCTTCTTCAACTCCCACGATCGAAAGGTAAGTTCCCACGCTGATGCTGTCAAGCTCGGGTGTAACTACACGACCACCTCTCAACAAATAGACATCTCTCCACTTGGTTCAATTCAGGAAGTCCAGACTGTCTCGTGAGTCACGGAAAGAACAACCATCTCCACAGTTCAGGCGATGTCCTAGTTCTCGCTCTCTTCCGATTGTCCCCCTCCATTATCCTCATCAATCATTCGTCCACTATTTCTTCCACTGCTTCAGCGCCGCCCTTCTTTTCCTCTTTCGTCTCCAGGATGTTCTTGTACCTCAGCTCACACTGACGGGGTTTCAGTGTTCATGGTGGTAGTGTTGCTGAGAGGACAGCCCACGTGAGAGGTCCACTCGCGGTGAACGCAAGATGACTACATGTACGTCTGGTAGTCTGGCGATGGCCCAAAGCCATCACGCGTCAATCCGCAAACATTGTTGTGAGTAGCAGCTGCTGGACTGGCGTTCATGACCCTTAACATCACTTATCCATACCACAAGCGCTACCAAACGATCTTCTTCACAGAATTCACCGCATGAACGGTCCAAATTTTTGCAATGATCACCGTCAAACTCTAAGAAGCATTCAAGTCATTTCCAAAGAGCGAAGCCCGTGTTCTCCAAACCATCTACGATCCCTCAATCCCCTCGGTACCATTTCCGATCCCCTCATACCGCAGCTGGCATTCGCTCGGACGCATACCAATGGAAAAACACAGTGAGATATCGCTCCATGACAGATCAAAGCCCTTGAGAGCGAGCAACACGGCATCGTTACTTTGACCCTCACCCTCATCATCCCACTCCCAGTTGCGTCCGCTTTTCCTGTCTTGTATATAAGTAAGCGAGCGCCATATCCACGGCCACCCATGGTCATCGAGCATCTGGTGTACTTCCTTCTGCTTCACTTCGGCGAGCGGCAGAAGACTGATGTAGTACGGTCGATACTTTTGGAACAGCGGATCCTTGGGGGCGTCGAGGAACATTCCTGTGGTGTCGGCTGTGTCCTCGATTCCTGCGATATTTCAGCACGTGAGATGTGGAATGCACTTTCAACTTACTCTGATCTCCGGTCGTTGGACTTGTGTCGTGTGCTTGTCCGGAAGCTTGGGCGTCTTGTGCCTGCGTGAGAACAGAGCTAGGTATAACGTAATCTTTCAATTGTGCCATCGCTTTCTCGTGGTCATACGCTGGATTCATGGTGCTGATTCTTCGTAATTCGTCGAATTGAGGCACTTCTGGCGCAGGCTTGATATGCAGTCAACACTATTTGCTCACATGAGGCCCAAATGACATGTCCTGATTGCTGAATGACAGTCGGTCTTCGATTGTCATACTTCTTAATTGTTATGTGGCATACGAGACGTGCAACAAATATGTGTAGGATCTTTTCGGGCACCACGACAACGTCTTGCAAATTTGAAAAAGCTCGTGCGGTTTTAAAAAGTAATGTCTTTTGTTTCATTCACTCGTTGTAGTCCTTGAGAAGATCTTGATCTGATCTTGAGCAGACGCACCCACAGATGACACATGAAGGACAGGACATGCCGAGACCGATTGGGAGCCCCTCATTTGATATGCTTTATCGCACAACAGCTGAAAGTCCTCTTCCCCTTCTCTGGAGACCTACTCCCCACACTTCGAACCATACTAATCATCCACATCCTAATACTCCGCATCCGCATTCGCATTCAGGTTCGCGCCCTCCATGTCCATGTCCTTATTCTCTTCGTTTTCTTCATCGTCCAATTCGTCATCCAACGTCTGCGTCGCCTCGCCGGCGGCGGTCGTTTGGCTCGACGCACTCCTCTCTAAGTCCTTCATCGCTTTCGCGTACACAATCTCGAGGTCCTGTGCGGAGAATTTGCGATCTGGCCTGTCGAACGTGCCATTCGAAGATGTCGTGTCGAAAGTGAAGTGGCTTCTGATGTAGAGGTTTCTCAAAGCATCCGATTTTGAGTCATCCCAGCCTGCAATGCGTTTGGTCATTATCTCATACCATTTGTTTGACATGACCCCGAACTTAGTACCACGGGTCCAGAAGAAGTTGTCCCAGATCATTTCCCGGCCCAGCTGCGTGTGAAGTTTGAGGCACAAAATCGCCCGGAGGCCCCTCTCGGGCCAGAGATCTTGGTTCGGCTTGGAGGGTCTGCGCCGTTCTGCGAGAGTTGCCAAGTCGGTTGACCATCCCAGCGCTTGCATTTCTTCTGCGATTTTCTTGACTGTCTTCTCATCTGCACCCCAAGCGTCCAGCGCGAGGCAGCGCTTGAAGATGAGCGTGCGCGTATCGTCAGTTTCTTTAATGAGGGCACTGTGCAGCAGGGTGTTTGCGGCGGGCTGAGATGATCCAGCGATAGTAGACATGTCGCTTTCTTCGGGCAAGTCCATGATGTTGTGAGCACTAAGTATCAAGTGTGAAAGGCTTTAATACATTTCCTGGGCTGGACATTCCCCGTTAACAACTATTTGCCTAGTGTCATGGTTATTTTTTCTAGCAATTGCGTCCGATTGCGCGGTGTCACGTTTTGGTATAACTTGCCTTCTAACCATGACCACAATTCTTTCACACAAGCGTTCTCGCATGAGCATTCTCGCATGAACATTCTCGCATGAGCAGTTTTGCACGAGCTTTGTCACATTTGCACATCAACTCCAGGCTTTCCAAGCAAGCCATTTCGAATAGAGTTTTTCCATCGAAATCACAACAATGAAAGTCTTCCCAAGAGTTCAGATGGCGCTGAATACCGGTCGTGAGAAATTCCATTACATTACACCAAGAATACTACCCGTCAGCGATCATCATCTATTCCTGTCGTTGCGCGAAATGACCAGATCCAACTTCGTATCGAGCATCATACTCATCCTCAATCTTCTTGAACTGAATCTCACACTGCTTCGGACGCATTCCAATGAAAAAGAATCCTGCCATTACTTTTGACGAAATCTCCCATCGCTTGGTCAGCTTGTAGAGCAAGTGATTGTCCGCCTCCCCCCAGGTCCAGCTCAGGCCGTCTTTGCAAGCTTCGATCTTCTGGAGCGACTCCCACGCGGTCGGCCATCCCTCTCGATCCAAGTGCTCCCGCAAGTCTTCTGGACCATGCTCAAATTGGGGTAGTTGACCAAGAACGTATGTCTTGACCAAGAACGTATGTCTTGTACTTTTCAAGCAATTCGTATTTCTCCTCCTCGGAATCTGCTGGGTCCAATTGCTGAAGATCTTCGTCAGTTTCAATGGAACCGCCGAGATCGGACAGACTTTCCATCGGTTGCGGCTCGCCTTCCTCGTGGTCTTGTTGGACGCTATCGTGTGTGCGTCCAAGCTTGTTCTCGCCAGAAAGATCACAAGCGGTGG
>Ga0265780_10002946_pt1 | contig 22733 bp, 20 predicted proteins | sample P1T30metagenome_FD_192432 | JGI IMG/M metagenome (GOLD analysis project Ga0265780, IMG submission 192432) | Plant litter microbial communities from East Loma Ridge, Irvine, California - P1 T30 | ecosystem: Environmental > Terrestrial > Plant litter > Unclassified | place: USA: California...
CGACGCCGCCGCCGCGATCGCGGCGGGCTATCCCGGGGTCGGCCAGCCAGCGCAGGTGTGGGGCTCGCCGAAGGTCGATGACGACTTCAAGCTGGTCTACAACCTGGGCCTGTCCACCGACAACGTAGACTTCTATCTGTTCGGCAACCATGCCAAACGCGACGTGGACGGCGGCTTCTACTACCGCGATCCCACCTCGCGCTCGGGCGTGTATTCCAACGATGGCGGCGACACCCTGCTGGTCGGCAACCTGACCGGCGCCGGTGCCTGCCCTTCCATCGCCCTGCGCGACGGCAGCGGCACCCTGCTGCCGTACGCCGGCGTCAGTGCAGCGGTCGCGGCCCTGCCCGCGAACTGCTACACCTTCCTGTCCAGCCTGCCGGGCGGCTTCACCCCGCGCTTCGGCGGGTCGCTGGAAGACACCTCGGTATTCGCCGGCGCCAAGGGCACCTGGGAGGACTGGTACTGGGACGTCAGCGGTTCCTGGGGCCGCAACGAGATCGACTTCACCATCTACAACACGGTCAACGCCTCGATGGGCCCGGTGCAGCCGGCTGGCCTGTCGTTCAAGCCCGGCGGCAACACCCAGACCGAAAAGAACCTCAACGTGGATGTCAGCCGCGATATCGCCACCGGCTTCAGCAACCAGCCCCTGCGGCTGGCGATGGGCGCGGAATGGCGCGAGGAAAGCTTCTCCATCAGCCCCGGTGACGGCCCGTCCACCGCCATCGGCCCGCTGACCGAGCAGGGCTTCGCGCTGGGCTCCAACGGCTTCAACGGCTTCAGCGCGCGCACCGCCGGCACCTTCGACCGTCGCAACTGGGCCGCCTATGCGGACCTGGAAGCGCAGCTCACCGAACGCTTCCTGCTGGCCGGCGCGCTGCGCTACGAAGATTACGATTCGTTCGGCAGCACCACCACCGGCAAGCTCACCGGCCGCTTCGACTTCACTGAAAACTTCGCCGTGCGCGGTGCCTACAACACCGGCTTCCGTGCCCCCACTCCCGGCCAGGCCAACATCAGCCAGATCAGCACCGTGTTCGGGGGGACGGCGCTGGAAGACATCGCCACCCTGCCCCCCACCGATCCGATCGCCCAACTCAAGGGCGCCCAGCCGTTGACCCCGGAAGAGTCGAAGAACGTCTCGCTGGGGGCAGTGTGGACGCAGGGCGACTGGCTGTTCACCGTGGACGGTTACCAGATCAAGGTGGAGGATCGCATCGCACTGAGCACCAGCTTCGCGGTGACCCCGGCCGAACGCGCCGCGCTGGTGGCCGGCGGCAATCCGGAAGCGGCATCGATTTCCCAGGTCACCTATTTCGGCAACGCCTTCGACACCACCACCACCGGCGTGGACGTGGTCACCAGCTACCGCAGCGATCATTTCGGTGGCACCACCACTTACTCGCTGGCCGCCAACTGGAACCGCACCGAAGTGGACCGCTTCGATACCGACTTCATCGATGCCGCCCGCGTCTACAAGCTGGAAGAGTCGCTGCCGCGCACCAAGGGCTACTTCAGCGTCAACCACCAGCGCCAGGTCTTCCATGCCAACCTGCGCTTCAACTACTACAGCAGCTGGTACGAAGACCACCTGGACAGCGGGGTGGTCTCCGCCGATGACGGTGGCCTGCCGATCCACGCCGGCAGCGCGCTGATCGTGGATGCCGAAGTGGGCTGGAAGTTCGCTTCCGGGCTGTACTTCAGCCTGGGCGCGCAGAACCTGTTCGACCGGGTGCCCTCCAAGAACCCGTGGGCCGGCGTGGCTGGCGCGGAATACCCGGTGCATTCACCGTATGGCTTCAACGGCGGCTTCTATTACGCCCGGCTGGGCTGGACGTTCTGACCTGAGCGGAACAGAGGGACAGGCGACGGCGTGCCATGATGGGCCGCCGCCTGCCAGAGAACCGCCGCGCGGCCGACAGATTTCAAACGAATGCTTGAAACGCGCATAACTTCGCCGAACTGGACATCAACTCCAGCTTCCGCCAGACTGCCGCCCTTTCCCGTTGTTCGGCTCCCATGGCGAAACTGCTGGTACTGCACGGCCCCAACCTCAACCTGCTCGGCACGCGCGAGCCGGGGGTCTATGGCCACACCACCTTGGCGCAGATCGACCAGGCGCTGCACGCGCAGGGGGCGGCGGCCGGGCACGCGGTGGAAAGCCTGCAGTCCAATGCCGAACACGTGCTGGTGGACCGCATCCAGGCTGCGCGCCTTGACGGCACCGCCTTCATCCTGATCAACCCGGCTGCGTTCACCCATACCTCGGTGGCCCTGCGCGATGCGCTGGCCGCGGTGGACGTGCCGTTCATCGAAATCCACCTGTCCAATCCGCATTCCCGCGAACCCTTCCGCCAGCACAGCTATTTCAGCGACAAGGCGGTCGGTGTCATCTGCGGTTTCGGTGCCGACAGTTACCGTTATGCGATGGATGCCGCCCTGCAGCGGTTGTCCAACGCCTGAGCTTCGAACGGGCGCCTGCGCCCTTCCCACCCCAGATAATCAAAACAGAAGAAGAGGCCCTCATGGATCTGCGCAAAATCAAGAAGTTGATCGACCTGCTGGAAGAATCCAACCTCGCCGAGATTGAAATCAAGGAAGGCGAAGAGTCGGTGCGCCTGTCGCGTGCGCCGGTCGGCACCTTCGCGCAGATGGCCGTGCAGCCGCAGATGATCGCCGCGCCGGCCGCCGCTGCCGCCCCGGCCATGCCCATGCAGTCGCCGACCGAAGCCTCCACCGGTGGCACCGCCAAGCCGGGCAACGCGCTGCCGGAAGGCCACGTGCTGCGTTCGCCGATGGTCGGCACCTTCTATGCGTCGGCCTCGCCGGACAAGCCGGCCTTCGTCAGCATCGGCCAGCAGGTCAAGGAAGGCGAGACCCTGGCGATCATCGAAGCGATGAAGATGTTCAACCCGATCGAAGCCGATGCGTCGGGCACCATCGTCGCCATCCTCGGCGAGAACGGCCAGCCGGTTGAGTTCGACCAGCCGCTGTTCGTGATCGGCTGAGGGGCCGGCCATGCTCGATAAAATCGTCATTGCCAACCGAGGGGAAATCGCGCTGCGCATCCTGCGCGCGTGCCACACCCTGGGCATCCGCACGGTGGCCGTGCACTCCACCGTCGACCGCAACCTCAAGCACGTGGCCATGGCCGATGAATCGGTCTGCATCGGCCCGGCGGCCTCCAGCGACAGCTACCTCAACATCCCGGCGTTGATCGCCGCCGCTGAAGTAACCGACGCCCAGGCCATCCATCCCGGCTACGGTTTCCTGTCGGAGAACGCGAACTTCGCCGAACGCGTAGAAGAATCCGGCTTCATCTTCATCGGCCCCAAGGCCGACACCATCCGCCTGATGGGTGACAAGGTGGAAGCGATCCGCGCGATGAAGGCCGCCGGCGTGCCGTGCGTGCCGGGCTCGGGTGGTCCACTGGGCGATGACATCGTCGCCAACACCAAGATCGCGCGTGAGATCGGCTACCCGGTCATCATCAAGGCCTCCGGCGGCGGCGGCGGACGCGGCATGCGCGTGGTGCATGCAGAAGCCTCGCTGAAGACGTCCATCGAAACCACCAAGAGCGAAGCCAAGGCGGCGTTCGGCAACGGTGAGGTGTACATGGAGAAGTACCTGGAGAATCCGCGCCACGTGGAAATCCAGGTCCTCGCCGACGGCCAGGGCAACGCCATCCACCTCGGTGAGCGCGACTGCTCGATGCAGCGTCGCCATCAGAAAGTGGTGGAAGAAGCACCGGCACCGGGCATCAGCGACCAGGCCCGCGAGCAGATCGGCAAGGTCTGCGTGGAAGCCTGCATCCGCATCGGTTACCGCGGCGCCGGCACCTTCGAGTTCCTGTACGAAGACGGCCGCTTCTATTTCATCGAAATGAACACCCGCATCCAGGTGGAGCATCCGGTCACCGAAATGGTCACCGGCATCGACCTGGTGGTGGAGCAGCTGAAGATCGCCGCCGGCCAGAAGCTGTCGATCAAGCAGAGCGACATCGTGCTGACCGGGCATGCCATCGAATGCCGCATCAACGCGGAAGATTCGGAAACCTTCGTGCCGAGCCCGGGCCAGATCACCGCTTTCCATGCACCCGGCGGCCCCGGCGTGCGCGTGGATACGCACATCTATGCCGGCTACCGCGTACCGTCCAACTACGATTCGATGATCGGCAAGCTGATCGTGCACGGGCCGGACCGCGAGACCGCCATCGCCCGCATGCGGGTGGCGCTGAGCGAGATGGTGGTGGATGGCATCAAGACCAACGTCGCCCTGCAGCAGCGCATCATGCGCGACAAGGGCTTCCAGGCCGGTGGACAGAACATCCACTACCTGGAAAAGCGCCTGGCCGAGCGCAAGACCAAGTCGATCGCGCTGACCTGATCGCACCCAGGCGCCGGCCAGCAGGCCGGCGCCGAGGCTCATTCGTAACGCAGCGTCACCACCATCGCGCCATTGGCCGGACCTCCGCGCACACGTTCCTCCGTCTGGTAGTAACGGGCGCGCAGCGGGATGGTGTAGCGGCCGTTGGGCGTATCGCTCAGCACCAGACCGCTGGCCCGGAACACGCCATAGCCCACCGGAGTGTCGTTCGGCAGGGCGACCTGTATCCCGACGCCCTGTGCCGGCACGGTGCCAGGCGCACGCTGCAGTGCCATGACCGACTGGGCGGGGTCCAGGATCGCGGTCTGGGGATCAACGCGGAAACCGATCGCATTGGCGCGACCCTCGTTCAACCGCTCTGCCGTGCCGCTGTTGCTGGTATGGAAGGAGCGACGCCAGCCGGGAAACACCGGGCATTGCTCCAGTGCCACGGAGAAATCAACCCACGGCGTTGCGCTGCCAGGTCCGGTCAGCAGGCGCGCGGGATGGCTGCCCAATGGCACGCTGGCGTCGCGGACGTTGCAGGTACCGATCACGAGATTGAGCTGCCCTTGTACGTTCGCCTCATACGCCTCGAGCTCCCTTCCCGGACCCCAGCGCACCACCATTCGAGGCGTGGGGAGACTGCTGGCCAGCAGCGTACCCGGTGAAATGGGTCCGGTCTTGATCAGCTCGAAGGTCAGCGTCGCCAGAATGTTGCGCCGGAGGTAACCTGCGCCCAGGGGATCGCTGACGATGACTGCCGGCACCGTGTTGGACGCTCGCCACCAGCGGATCGCAACGCCGGGGATGCGCGTCGCGTAGAAACCAGCCCGTCCAGGTACCGGGACCCCCGGGTCACCGATGTACTCCAGCTGCCAATCGCTGCGCCCCGTGCCGCCGCCACAGACGACCGCCCCGGGAATGGTCGCACTATGGCCGCTGTAGTAGATGACGCTTCCGACGGGCACGTCGGCCCCCACCGTGATGGTGCCCTGCAAGGGCATCGTCACGCGCTGCGGACCGGTTATTCCACCGTCGTAGGTGCATGTCTGCGCCAACGCCGGCCCCACCCAGCACAGGGCCAATGGCAACAGCAGGCGGAGTACGGAACAACGTTTCATGGTCATCACCAGACAGGGCAAGAAGAAATCTTCGCAAAAGGCCCGACTGGATCGAATTCTCCGCCGCGGGCAAGCCATGCAACATCGGATCGGGCGGAATCACGGTGCTGAGGCGATCCTGCAGCGCTCATTCGTAACGCAGCGTCACCACCATCGCGCCATTGGCGATGCCGGGCCTTACCCGCGCTTCGGTCTGCACATAGCGCGCGCGCATCCGCACGGCGTAGGTCCCATTCGGCGTTGTGGTGAGCGTCAACCCACTGTCGCGGAACACGCAATAGCCCACCGGTGTGTTGTCCGGCAGCGCCACCTGGATGCCGAGGCCTTTGGCCGTATCGGGATGGTCTTTGTTGCTGAGCGCCATGATCGACTGGGCCGCATCCAGCACCGGCGTGCTGGGATCCAGGCGTAGACCGATGCGGTTGGCCACGCGGCGGCCCCCCACTTCACTGGCGCCGCTGTCATCCTGGACATACGCCGGCTGCCTGCCGAAGAACGCCGGGCAGCCGCTCAGTGGAACGATGAACAGCTTCCACGCCGTGGCCGCACCTGGCGCGTTCAGCTCGCGCTGCGCCGGGCTTCCCATCGACACGGTCACATCGCCCACCCGGCAGGTGCCGGTCACGATGTTCAACTGCCCGACGATCTGCGCTTCCCAGATATTGATGCCGCCCGTGCCCAGGGTGGACTGGCGCGCGCGTGGAAGCGAACTGCCCTGCAACACGCCCGCACTGATCGGACCGATCTTGTAGAGGCTGAAATCCAACTGCTTGTTGAAGGTCACACGCAGAGGGGAGCTGTCGACGGTGTAGGCACCCGGATCGAACGGGAATCTTGTTCCGGCGTACCACACCGCAATGCCGACGCCGGGAACCGATGTCTTGTAGATCCCGGGCAACGCCGATGGTTCGCCCGGGACCCCTATGTAGCCATTCTCCCGCTGCACACGACCGGGCCCACCCAGGCACCTGATGAAGGCAGGTGAGCCGCTGTTATGCCGTGCGGTGTAGATCTCCGCGCCGTCCGGCACATCGGCTCCCACGGTGATCGTGCCCTGGAGGGGCAGGATTATCTGGAACGGCGTCGGCCATTCAGAGGGATGTTCGCAGCTCTGCGCCAACGCAGAGCCTGCGTTGCACAGCGCCAGCGCGGTCAGCAGCCGGTAGAAAAGAATCTGCTTCATGTCATCACCAGTTGTGAAGGTAGGCCGGGCGTCGACCGGGCCCGCTCATCAGGAGTGTCCCCAACCCCCGCCATACACGACATCGGATGGGTCTGATTCCGCGCTGTTCGTAGCGCAATGTCACCCCTCTCTAGCCCTACGCGCACTCGGCCCGCCCCCCCTCCGGTCTGCCACCAGCAAGGCAGCGTACCGTCGAGGTCAGCCCGGCGCTTGCACAGTGTCAGCCGCTGCCGTGTGGCCTCCCATCAGATGCGTCCGAAATGCGAGGGCGCCGCCTCAGTTGGCCAGCGATGCGCTGGCCGGCTGCACCGCGCCGACGTCGGTGATGGTGCTGTACTCGATGCCGATCACGCCTTGCGGCCGTGTGGCAAGCCCATCCAGCGGGAACACCTGGGTGGCACGCGGCGCGACCATACCGCCCCCGGTATCAGCCGATACCTTGCCGTCGACGGTCAGCGAGATCGCCGCGAAGCTGACGTGCCACGGGGTCGGATTGTCGACCTGCACGGCCAGGCCGCCCGCACGCTGCTGCAGCGACCAGCGCAGCTGGCGGTGGGCAGTGTCTGCCTCGCCGGGCAAGCCGGCGGGACGATAGAACAGCTTGATGCGGCTGCGGAAGGCCAGGTCCAGCTTGTCCTCTGCGGCGCTGGACGGCGGGATCTCCAGCACGTTCACCCAGTACAGCGATTCGCGGTCGCCAGGCTGCGCCGGACCGGTGAAGCGGATGCGCACCGCCTGTCGGGCACCGGCGTCCATGCGCAGCAGGGGCGGCGTCATCACGAACGGGGCTTTGGCCTCTTCCGGCGGGGTGTCCTGGTTACCGTCATCGATCCACAACTGCACCAGCGACGGGCGTTGCGCCTCGTTGTTCAGCCCCAGGGTGACTTCGCGCTCCTGCGCGGGATAGACAAGCCGGGTGCCGGCAATGACCACGCCGGCTTCGGCGGCCAGCGGGCACAGCAGGACGGCTGCAAGGGCAAGGGCCGATAGCGATCGCATCACGACGGTAAGCATGGGTTTCTCCGACGGGCAGTGCCATCGGTTCACCACGCGGGCCGACACTGCAGAGGTCGCCATTAGAGCCCCCTCACGCCATCCTGCGGAATAGGACGCGACCGATGAAGGGCCGCCAACCGGCCGCCCTCTGCGCCGCATCAGCGACGCTCTGTCACGCGTGCGGGAACCTGGCTGCCCGCCAACGGACGTACGCCATTGGGCGAAGACGGGTCGACGATCACCATGGTTTCAGTGGAGCCATCCGGCCACACCACCTGGAAGGTGCTGCCCGCCGGCAGCGAGGTGAATGGCATGGCACTCTGCGCACGGTACACCGCGGCCACCTGGCTGGCGCCGACACGGCGCGCTTCCGGCGTGGACTGCACCTTGGTCAGCTCCACCGCGGACAGTCGTCGGTAACGATCTTCCTGGGTATCGATCAGCAGCAGGCCGACCGCACCCGCCGAATAGGCGACGAACAGCGCCACCCAGAACCAGAATTTCGCCCCGTGCAGGATTCGACGGTACTTCATCGCCTTTTCCTCTTTCCAATCAGTTCTTCGACCCATTCGGTCATTTTTTCGGCACCCTGCCGCGATACCGCAGCGTCGTATACAAAATCAGTGAAGTCCTGCCCCTCATCCTGGCTGCAGATGCCACCGTTGGCGCAGAAGCTGTTCATCAGCACGCTGTCGCTGCCGCACGGCATGCCCAACTCGCAGGCCGCCACGCGCCAGGCCAGTTCGCTCAGTGCCTCCCCGGCCACCATGCCGGTCATGGCCCGGTCGCCGGACGCGCGCAGCCCCATTGCCGGGGCCAGCGCCATGTAGGCTTCCGGATCATGCGAATCGCGCACGCGCTCGACCAGGCCGCGCCGGTAGTCTTCGTCGGTCTGCAGCGGTTGACCGTCGGCCAGCAACGAGGCTTCGGCGGCCAGGTTGCCGCCCTGCGCGGCCTGGCGGCGCTGCGCGAACACCAGCGGATAGCCCAGCCCATCACTGGCCACGAAGCCGCCGCAGCGCGCGGCGACACGCTGGCGTGCGGCGGCCATCGCGGTCGATGCACGCTCGCCCATCCCGGTCAACACACTGTTGTCCAGCTGGTAGCCGCCGGGATCGCTGGCGTACTGGCTGCAGTAGTCGTAGACCCGGCTCAACATCCAGCGCGCCTCGACGTTGCCACTGTCGGCCTGGCCGCGCAGGCGCTGGGCGAACGCGAACAGATCGGTGTTGCCTTCCATGTCGGCGCGGATGTCCAGCGGCAGCCCGGAAGGCACGCCGTTGAGCTGAAGTTCGCTGGCCCCAAGCCGGCGTGCCAGGGCCGCAGGCAATGCCGTGGGCGTGGCCTGCGTGTCCACGGGTTGCGACATTCCTGCGTCCATCGCAGCGGGACCGGATTCCTGCGCATGCAGCAGGTGACCGCCCATGCGCATGCCCGCTGCGCCGAGCAAGGCCACGGCCGGCACCACGAGCAACCAGGTTTTAAGGGCCGGGGCAAACGCCATCAGGGGACAAGCCATTGACAGGCAAGGCAGGAACGCGAGTCTACCAAGGGGATTGCCGCCTGTCTGGCCCGCCGCATTCATTCTCCGCAGGCCTTGAGATGGCTGCCGCCGTCCAGGATCGACTAGCATTCCCTTCTTTGCCGGACCTCGCCTGCCACCATGCCGTTCCTGGAACTGACCCTGCGCTGCACTGAAGCCACCCAGCCCCGCTACGAAAACGCACTGGAGGACGTCGGCGCGTTGGCGGTGACCCTGCTCGATGCCGAGGCCGACACCAGCAACGAACAGGCCATCCTGGAACCCGGCGTCGGCGAGACACCGATGTGGGACACGCTGGTCCTGAGCGCCTTGTTCCCGCATGACGCCGATGGACTGCTGCTGCTGGCCGCGCTGGAAGCCTTCGACGATGGCCTGGACTGGTCGACGGTGAGCTTCCGTGCGGTGGAAGACCAGGACTGGGAGCGCGTCTGGCTGGACCAGTTCGAGCCCTTGTCCTTCGGCGAGCGCACCTGGATCGTGCCGTGGAACCATGAACTGCCCGACGCCGCCCAGGCCGCCGATGCGGCCGTGGTGCGGCTGGACCCGGGCCTGGCGTTCGGCTCCGGCACCCACCCGACCACCGCCCTGTGCCTGCGCTGGCTCGATGGCCTGGCCGGTGAGGGCCTGTTGCAGGGACAACGCGTGCTCGACTTCGGTTGCGGCTCGGGGATCCTGGCACTGGCCGCGTTGAAGCTGGGCGCGGCCGAGTCGATCGGCGTGGACAACGATCCGCAGGCGCTGATCGCCACCGCCGACAATGCCGAGCGCAATGGCGAACTTCCGCGCATGCATGTCTACCTGCCACAGGACGAACCGGTGGCCACCTACCCGGTGGTGGTCGCCAACATCCTGGCCTCTGCGCTGGACGCACTGGCCGACCTGCTGGCTGCCCGCGTTGCCGCCGGAGGCCGCATCGCGCTGTCGGGCATCCTGCATGGCCAGGAACACGAACTGCTGCAGCGATACGCCGCCTGGTTCGATGACCTGCAGGCGACCCAGGACGGCGACTGGATGCGCATCACCGGCGTGCGACGCGCCTGATCGCGCGCAGACGTGATTGAATAGCCACTGGATCCGAGCCGGAACATTCATGTCCGAACCGAACCCGCCCCGTCGACCGTTGGCCACCTTCCTGCGTCCACACGCCGGATCGCAGGCCGACGCGGATGCGACCCCGTTGGCAGAGACGTCGGCGCCTTCAGCCGACGCCTCTCAGGTCACCGCAGACGACACCGCCCAAGCGCTTGTGGACCCCGTCGCGGAGGCAGCCGCGATGGCCGGGGAAGTACCGGTGCAGGCGAGCGCGACGATCTCCGCGCAGGTCCCTGCTGCGGCTGCGGAACCCACGCTGTCCCAGGCAGAGCCGGTGTTCCTGCGCGGTGGCGGGCATCGATTGCGCACGCCCCGCTGGCAATGGGCCATGGTGGCCGCGCTGTCGCTGCTGTTGTTGCTGCAGATCGCGCTGGCCGACCGCGCCCGCCTGGCGGCAGATGCCAGCACCCGTCCCTGGGTTGCAGGCCTGTGCCGTGTGCTGCGCTGTGACCTGCCCGCCTGGCGCGAACCGGCGGCCTTCACCATGATCAGCCGCGACGTGCGGCCGATGCCGCAACAGGCCGGCGCACTGCAGGTACAGGCGAGCATCCGCAATGACGCACGGTGGGCACAGGACTGGCCCGTGCTGCGGCTGTCACTGTCCGACGCCGATGGCCGGGTGATCGGCAGTGGTGTGTTCGAGGCATCGGACTATCTCGGTGCCGGGGCACGGACGGCGGGGCTGCTGGAACCCGGCCAGAGCGCGCAGATCGCCTTCCAGGTCAAGGAGCCGTCGGCGTCCACGGTCGCCTTCAATTTCGAATTCCTGTGAGGCCGGCCGGGCGCCCGCCCCGTGCAGGGGCGGCCTGCTCGCGCTAGACTGGCCGCCACCACCTTCTTCGCCAGCGCCAGCCTTCGCTCCGGCGCGGCCACCAGATCGGGATTCCCATTGAACGCTGTACTCTCTCGTCCTGACACCAGTCGTGGCGCTGCGCGTCCTCCGCTCCGCGAACATGTTGCCCAGTCCGTGCGCCGCTACCTGCGCGACCTGGATGGCTGCGATGCCGATGACGTGTACGAGATCGTGCTGCGCGAGATGGAAATTCCCCTGTTCGTGGAAGTGCTGAACCATTGCGAGGGCAACCAGAGCCGCGCTGCGGCGATGCTGGGCATCCACCGGGCCACCCTGCGCAAGAAGCTCAAGGAATACGGCATCACGGCCTGAGCCGGCACTGCATTACGTGTGAGGGCGCCCCAAGGCCTACAATATCGGCCCCGCCTGCTGCCGTTGCCCTGCCCCCATGAGTGCTGACCTGCTGCCCGTCCGTCGGGCCCTGCTTTCCGTTTCCGACAAGACCGGCCTGATCGCGCTGGCCACTGCCCTGTCCGCACGCGGCGTGGAACTGCTGTCCACCGGCGGCACCGCCAAGGCGATCCGCGAGGCGGGCCTGGCGGTCAAGGATGTCGCCGACGTCACCGGCTTCCCGGAAATGATGGATGGCCGGGTCAAGACCCTGCACCCGATGGTGCATGGCGGCCTGCTGGGCCGCGCCGGTACCGATGATGCGGTGATGGCCGAGCACGGCATTGGTGCCATCGACCTGCTGGTGCTGAACCTGTATCCGTTCGAATCGGTCACCGCCAAGGCCGACTGCGCGCTCGACGATGCAGTGGAGAACATCGACATCGGCGGCCCGGCCATGCTGCGTTCGGCAGCAAAGAATTTCGCCCGCGTCGCGGTCGCGACCGACCCGTCGCAGTACGACGAACTGCTGGCCGAACTGGCCGCGCATGATGGCCAGCTGTCTGCCGCCAAGCGCTTCGCCTTCTCGGTGGCCGCGTTCAACCGCGTTGCCCAGTACGATGCGGCGATCAGCAATTACCTGTCCGCGGTTGCCTCGCGCGAGACCGCGGTGCCGGTGCGCAGTGAGTTCCCGGCACAGATGAATTCCTCCTTCGTGAAGGTGATGGACCTGCGCTACGGAGAGAACCCACACCAGAGCGGCGCCTTCTACCGTGACCTGTATCCGGTGCCGGGCACCCTTGCCACCTTCCAGCAGCTGCAGGGCAAGGAACTGAGCTACAACAACCTGGCCGATGCCGATGCCGCGTGGGAATGCGTGCGGCAGTTCGAGGCGCCGGCCTGCGTGATCGTCAAGCATGCCAATCCGTGCGGCGTCGCCGTGGGTGCCGGCAACGGCGATGCCTATGAGTTGGCCTATGCCACCGACCCGACCAGCGCCTTCGGCGGCATCATCGCCTTCAACAAGCCGCTGGACCTGGCCACCACGCAGGTGATCCTGGACCGTCAGTTCGTTGAAGTGCTGATCGCCCCGGAGTACGAACCGGCCGCGCTGGAATACGCCACGAAGAAGGCCAACGTGCGCGTGCTGCGCATCCCGCACGGTGAAGGCCTGAACAACTACGACAGCAAGCGGATCGGTTCGGGCCTGTTGCTGCAGTCTTCCGACAACCGCGGCATGACCCGTGACGAACTGAAGGTGGTCAGCAAGCTGGCGCCGACCGACAAGCAGTTCACCGACCTGCTGTTCGCCTGGAAGGTCGCCAAGTTCGTGAAGTCCAACGCCATCGTGTACGCCAGGGACAACCGCACCATCGGCGTCGGCGCCGGCCAGATGAGCCGCGTCTATTCGGCGCGCATCGCCGGCATCAAGGCCGCCGATGCGAACCTGGTGGTGGAAGGTTCGGTGATGGCCTCCGATGCGTTCTTCCCGTTCCGCGACGGCATCGATGCCGCCGCTGCGGCCGGCATCAAGGCGGTGATCCAGCCGGGTGGTTCGATGCGCGACGCCGAAGTCATCGCGGCCGCCGACGAAGCCGGCCTGGCGATGGTGTTCACCGGCGTGCGTCACTTCCGTCACTGACGTGCAGCGGATCCCTGGGGGTGCCGGCCCGTTCGGCACCTCGCGTCTTCTTTCCCCGCGTATCGGAAATCCCTCAGCATGAAGATCCTCGTCATCGGCTCCGGCGGCCGCGAACACGCCCTGGCCTGGAAGCTGGCCCAGTCCGCGCAGGTCAGCGAAGTGCTGGTCGCGCCGGGCAATGCCGGCACCGCCACCGAAGCGAAATGCCGCAACGTGGCCGTCAAGGTCACTGATCTGGATGGCCTGCTGGCGCTGGCCCGGTCCGAAGGCGTCGCCGTCACCGTGGTCGGCCCGGAAGTGCCGCTGGTGGCCGGCGTGGTCGATGCGTTCGGCGAAGCCGGCCTGCGCATCTTCGGTCCGACCGCCGCCGCTGCCCAGCTGGAAGGCAGCAAGGCCTACGCCAAGGACTTCCTGGCCCGGCATGGCATCCCGACCGCGTATTACGCCGTGCACACCGACGTCGACGCCGCGCTGGCGTACCTCCGCGAGAAGGGCGCGCCGATCGTGGTCAAGGCCGATGGCCTGGCTGCCGGAAAGGGCGTGATCGTGGCGATGTCGCTGCCCGAAGCAGAATCGGCGGTGCGTGACATGCTGTCCGGCAATGCCTTCGGCGACGCCGGCGCACGCGTGGTGATCGAAGAATTCCTCGACGGCGAAGAGGCCAGCTTCATCTCGATGGTCGATGGCGTGCATGCGCTGCCGATGGCCACCTCGCAGGATCACAAGCGCGTCGGCGACGGCGATACCGGTCCCAACACCGGCGGCATGGGCGCGTATTCGCCGGCTCCGGTGGTGACGCCGGAAGTGCACGCACGGGTGATGCGTGAGGTGGTGGAGCCGACCGTGCAGGGCATGATCGCCGACGGCGTACCGTTCACCGGCTTCCTGTATGCCGGCCTGATGATCGACGCCAGCGGTGCGCCGAAAGTGATCGAATTCAACGTGCGCTTCGGCGACCCGGAAACCCAGCCGGTGATGCTGCGCCTGCAGTCGGACCTGCTGGACCTGGTGCAGGCGGCGATCGACGGCAGGCTGGACCAGGTGCAGGCGCAGTGGGATCCGCGTCCTTCGCTGGGCGTGGTGCTGGCCGCGTCTCCGTATCCGGAAGCGCCGGTCACCGGCGATGTGATTTCCGGCCTGGACCGCGTGCCGGACACCGCCAAGGTATTCCACGCAGGCACCGCGCTGGATGCGCAGGGCAACGTGGTCAGTGCCGGTGGACGGGTACTGTGCGTGGCCGCACTCGGCGACAGCGTGCGCGATGCACAGGCCAATGCATATGCCGGCGTGGCTCAGGTGACGTGGGCGAACGAGTTCCACCGCAACGACATCGGCTGGCGCGCGATCGCCCGCGAAAGCTGAGGCGGTAACGGCGTGACGACCAACGGTCGTCACCCACCACGACCGGTCGTCACTACCACCGGCGAGCGCGCAAAAAAACGCCGGGCAGTGCCCGGCGTTTTCGTGTGCGGTATCTGTTTCCGCTTACGCGGTGAACAGCGCCTTCATCTTCTTCAGTGCGTTCGCTTCGACCTGGCGGATGCGCTCGGCGGAAACGCCATACTCATCGGCCAGCTCCTGCAGCGTGACCTTGCTGTCGGCATCCAGCCAGCGGCGGGCGATGATGTCGCGCGAACGCGCATCCAGTTCGGCCATGCCTTCGCGCAGCAGCTGCAGCTGGTTGTCTTCGCTGTCGGCGCGCTCGTAGGCCATCGAAGGATCTTCTTCATTGGCCATCAGGTAGGCAGCCGGCGACGGCGGCGCATGGTCGTCGTCTTCGTCGCTGGGGGAGTCGAAACCAATATCACGGCCGGACAGGCGCGACTCCATCTCCATTACTTCGCGTTCGGAGACGTTGAGGTCCTTCGCCACTGCGGTCACTTCGGCCGCGTTCATCCAGCCCAGGCGCTTCTTGGAACGGCGCAGGTTGAAGAACAGCTTGCGCTGCGCCTTGGTCGTGGCCACCTTCACGATGCGCCAGTTCTTCAGGATGAACTCGTGCATTTCGGCACGGATCCAATGCACTGCGAAGGACACCAGGCGCACGCCCATGTCCGGGTCGAAGCGCTTGACCGCCTTCATCAGGCCGATGTTGCCTTCCTGGATGAGGTCGCCCAGGGCGAGGCCGTAACCGTTGTAGCCGCGGGCCACGTGCACCACGAAACGCAGGTGCGAATGCACCAGTTCGCGGGCCGCATCCAGATCGGTCTGATCACGGAAACGACGCGCCAGGTCCTGCTCATCATCGACCGAAAGCACCGGGATCTGGTGCACGGCACCGATGTAGGCGTCCAGCGAACCGAGCGCACTGGGAATCGGGAGATTGTTTGCCACAAGGGCAGTAGAGGTGTTCTGGCTCATGGGTCTCATCTTAGCAGTCCGATACTTCGACTGCTAAAGGTCAAAAAAGTTCCAGTGTTCCGGTGACAGAACAATGGCGCTGACTACCCGTCTACCCTACCGCGATTTGGTGACAGTGGCGATAGTGAATCTGGTCAACACAAAACCCTTCAAGATCAATATATTGGCCCATGAACCAGCGGAAAAAACCGTGCAGATTGGCTGAACGGACGGCGCAAGCGACGCATTCAGTCGGGAAAAAGTTGTCAGTCGTTCAGCGCCTGGCGTCCGGTAGCGCCGAGTCATGCTCGGCGAGCGCAGCGGCAAAGGCAAAGGCGTGACGACCAACGGTCGTCACCCACCATCTCCGATAGCCACCCACCGTCTCCGGTCGTTACCCTGCCGGTGGCAGCGACCAGTCGATCGGTGTCTGTCCGCGGCGCTGCAGGTACTCATTGGTGGCCGAGAAATGGCCACAGCCGAGGAACCCGCGGTGGGCGGACAGCGGCGAGGGATGCGGTGCCTTCAATACCCGATGACGCGCGGTGTCGATGACCTTGCCCTTCTGCTGCGCGTAGCTGCCCCACAGCAGGAACACCAGCCCTTCGCGTTCGCGGTTGAGCGCTTCCACCACGTGGTCGGTGAAGCCTTCCCAGCCGCGCTTCTGGTGCGCCCCGGCGCTGCCCTCTTCCACCGTCAGCACCGCGTTCAGCAGCAGCACGCCCTGCCGCGCCCAGGGCAGCAGGCAGCCATGGTCCGGCCGCGGGATACCGAGGTCGCGTTCGATTTCCTTGTAGATGTTCAACAGCGACGGCGGCACCGGCACGCCGGGCTGCACCGAGAAACTCAGCCCATGCGCCTGGCCACGACCGTGGTACGGATCCTGGCCCAGGATCACCACCTTGGTGGCATCGAACGGGGTGGCATCGAAGGCGGCAAAGATCTGCGGGCCGGGCGGGAACACGTTCGCGCCCCCCGCCTTGCGCTCGCGAAGGAAGCGAGACAGCTCGCGCATCTGCGGCTGCAGCAGCCAGTCGCCGACGTGTGCTTTCCAGCTCGGCTCGAGCTGGATGGAAGGAGGTACTGCTTCGTTCATCACACCACGGATCTTGGATTCAGTCGGGACAGGCGCAGCTGGAACAACACCTTGGTGACCAGCAGCCGCTCTTCGATCGGCTTGAGCACCAGGTCGTTGGCACCGGCCTGCAGCAGCGCGGTCTGGTTGAGCGGATTGCCGTCACCAGTCATCACCAGCACCGGCAGGCGGCGTTTGCCGTAGCCGAAGTCCACCCGCACCCGTTCCACCAGGTCACGTCCGCTGAGCTCACCTTTGAGCGTCACGTCGGTGAGCACCAGGTCGATCCGGTGCTGGTTGCGGCCCAGCGACTCGGCGGTCAGCAGGGTCACGGCCTCTTCGGCGGTCATCACGTGCAGCACGTTGAGCTGCTGGCGCTCGAGCATCCGCTTGGTGGCTTCGGCCACTACCCGGCTGTCTTCCACGTACAGCAGCGTGGCACCGGGAATGATCGCCGGCTGCACGTAGCCGCGGATGAAAGCGGCCAGCGCTTCATGGCCCAGCGACTTGTCGAAGTAATCGGTGACGTAGTCGGTGAAGCGGCGTTGTTCCAGGTGCGACTGGGCATCGCCTGAGACCACGATCACCGGCACGTACGCCTGCCCCGCCGATTCGCGCACGGTCCTGGCCAGCGCCAGGCCGTCGCCGTCGGGCAGCGACAGCGAGGTGGTCACCAGGTTGACCGGCCCGTCGGCCAAGGCCTGGCGTGCCTCTGCGATGCTGGCGCAGCCGACCACCTGCACGCCGGGGAGGTCGCGCTGCAGCACATCGGCGATCAGCTTGCGGACCAGCCGCGAGCCATCGACCACCATGACCCGGGTGGCATCATCGTGCAGATGCTTGAGTGCTTGCGGCTGCATGCGGAAGGGCTCAGGTCTCGGTGGGGCGCGTCTGGCGCAGGAAATGTCCGGTGACCAGCCATGCACCCAGCCAGCCCACCAGCACGATGGCCAGCAGCACGACAGAGGAATGCAGCAGGTCCAGCCCCTTCAGCGCGAAGGGACTGGCATAGCTTTGCGACAACTGGGCAAGCGGTCCGGCCAGTGCGGCACCGGCGGCGGCGATCAGCCCCAGCGCCACCAGGCCCGCGCCGAGGCCGTACCACGCGCCAAGGTACAGGAACGGGCGCCGGATGAAGCCATCGCTGGCGCCCAGCAGTTGCAGCACGCCGATCTCTTCGCGGCGCGCCTGGATGTCCAGCCGCACGGTATTGCCGACCACCAGCACCGCACCCAGCCCCAGCAGCAGCGACAGCACCTGAACCAGGCGCGCGCCGAAGGCCAGCCAGCCGTCCAGCCGGGTCCGCCACAGCGCATCGTGCTGCACCAGGTCGGCCTGCGGCAGGGTGCCCAGCGCACGCGCCAGGCGCGCGTCGTCGGCCTTTTCCGCCGGCGTCACCACCAGCAGGCTGGGCAGTGGATTGAACTGCAGGGCATCGATCGCCTCGCCGAGGCCGGCATTCTCGCGGAGTTCTTCCAGGCCCTGTTCGGGGGTGCGCAGGGTCACTGCGGCCACGTCGTCACGCGCCCTCAGCTCGGCGGCCAGGGCCTCCGCGCTGGCGGCATCCAGCTCGGCCTTCAGGAACAGGTTGATGTCACGCGACTGCTGCACGCTGCCGGTGAAGTGCTTGAGGTTGTCCAAGGCGATCGACAAGCCCAGTGGCAGTGCCAGCGCCAGGGCCATGACCATCACCGTCAGGAGCGTGGCCCATGGTTTGCGGAAAGCGCGGCCCAGGCTGAACACCACGCTGTGCAGGTGGTGTTGCCACCAGATGCCCAGCTTCGAAGGCGCCGCCGCCGGGGCGTTGGCATGACGCTCGGGCGCGGGAGTGGATTCGGTGCTCATTCGGCCAGGTCCTGCGGCGAAATATCGTCCACCAGGCGGCCGTGGTCGAGGATCAGCACGCGCTTGCGCATGCGCCGCAGCAGGGCGAGGTCATGGCTGACCACCAGCACGCTGGTCCCACGCGCCGGCAGCTCGGCGAACAGCGCCATGATTTCCGCGGCCAGGGTCGGGTCGAGGTTGCCGGTCGGTTCGTCGGCCACCAGCAGGCGCGGTTCACCGACGATCGCGCGGGCGATGCCAACGCGCTGCTGCTCACCGGCCGACAACTGTGAAGGCAGGGCCTTCTCGCGATGCCCCAGGCCCATGCGCTCCAGCACCGAACGCACGCGCTTGCCGATGTCGGCACGGCGGGTGCCGCGCAGGATCAACGGCAGCGCCACGTTTTCGGAAATGCTGCGATCCATCAGCAGGCGGTGGTCCTGGTAGACCGCGCCCACCTCGCGCCGATGCCGTGGCACGTCGCCGCCGCGCACCTTCAACAGGTTGCGCTCGTTGAACACCACCGCGCCGCGGCTGGGCCGCTCGTCAAGGTGGATCAGTTTCAAGAGGGTGCTCTTGCCCGCGCCGGAATGGCCGGTGACGAACACCATTTCGCCCGGTGCCACGTCGAAGCTGACATCAGTCAGCGCCTCGTGACCACCGGCGTACTGTTTGCTTACGTTGTCGAACCGCAGGACGCTCATCCCCTGATTATGCAGGACAGGCGCCACGGCGTGGAGACATCGCGCCAGGGCCTGGCCCTGCCCCGGCCAGGGCCGGGGAGACCACCGCCCCCGGAGCCGGGGGCAGTGCAATCAATACCGCTTACCCGCCGGCCAGCATCCGGCGGATCTTGCGGCCGATGCGGGTCAGGAAGGAGTCGCCCGGGTCCGCACTGCGGACCGGCTTGGCCACCACCTGCACCGGTGCACCCTGCGCGGTGGACGCGCCGTGGGTTGCACCTTCGGCACCTTCCAGCGGACGGCCGTTGCGACGGCGACGGCGCTTGCGCGGCTTGCGCTCGCCGTCCTGCAATGCGGCATCCTGCGCGGCGCCAACCTCGGCACGCGGCGGACGCGGCGCCTGCACGGCATCGGCGGTGGCGGTAGCAGCGGCCTCGCCATTGCCGGCGACAACGGCGGCTTCCGCTGCGGCGACCCCTTCGCCTTCCACGCGCGGCTTGCGCGGCGGACGCGGGCGGCGTTCGCCGCTGCGCTCGCCACTGCGTTCGCCGCGGCCAGCGGAGGGCTTGCCACCACGGCCGCCACCACGACGCTCTTCTTCGGCGGCACGCGCTTCACGCGCTTCGCGGAAGATCTGGCTGACGCTTTCGTTCTCGTCGCCTTCCTCGCCCGGCGCAGGCGGCGCACGTTCCGGACGCGGCAGCGAGGTCAGCAGTTCGGCAGTCACCGCTTCGACCGGGATCTTCTGGTCGATATAGGCCTCGATGTCCGGCAGGCCCATCGCATAGCGTTCGCAGGCGAAGCTGATCGCATCGCCTTCCTCGCCCAGGCGCGCGGTGCGGCCGATGCGGTGCACGTAGTCTTCGGCGTCGAACGGCAGGTCGTAGTTGTAGACGTACTTGATGCCGTCGATGTGCAGGCCGCGGGCGGCAACGTCGGTGACCACCAGGATTTCCAGCTGGCCCTTCTGGAAGCGGTTCAGCAGGCTTTCGCGCTTCTTCTGCGGAACATCACCGGACAGCACGCCGACGCGGTAGCCGGAACGTTCCAGCGCGCGCGCGACGCGCTCGACGAACACCTTGGTGTTGACGAACACCATCGTACGCGCGCCTTCGCTGCGCGACAGCAGGCCCAGCAGCAGCGGGATCTTCTCTTCGTCGGCCGGGAAGTACATGCGCTGGCGCACGCGGGCGGCGGTGATGGATTCGCTCTCCACCACCATCTTCTGCGGCTCGTTCATGTGGTCATACGCCAGTTCCAGCACGCGGTGGCTGAGCGTGGCGCTGAACAGCAGGGTCTGCCGGGTGGTGCGCTCGGGCATGCGGCGCAGCAGGAAGCGGATGTCCTTGATGAAGCCCAGGTCGAACATGCGGTCGGCTTCGTCCAGCACGCAGATTTCGCAGGCGTGCAGCGAAACCACCTTGTGCTGCTTGACGTAGTCGATCAGGCGGCCGGGGGTGGCGATGATCACGTCCACGCCCTGCTGCAGCAGTTCGCGCTGCTTGTCGTAGTCCACGCCGCCGTACACCAGCGCGAAGCGCAGCCCCAGGTCCGAACCCAGCTTCACCGCATCCTTGTGGATCTGGATGGCCAGTTCGCGGGTGGGGGCCAGGATCAGCGCGCGCGGGTCTTCCGGCTTGCGGTCGGCCAGTGCCGGGCGGGTCAGCAGGCGGTTCACCACCGCGACCAGGAAGGCCAGCGTCTTGCCGGTACCGGTCTGTGCCTGGCCTGCGACGTCGCCACCGGCGAGTGCGACCGGCAGCGTCAACGCCTGGATCGGGGTGCAGCGGGTGAATCCGGCTCCTTCAAGACCGGCGTGCAATGCCGGATGCAGATCGAAGGAGGAAAAGGTCAAATCGGTCAGCGGTTTGTCGCTCATGTGTCCGTCTTGGTCTGGCCGCCACCTGCAATCGGGCGGCTCGGCGTCATCTGGGGGCTCCGTCGCAAACTGCGGCCCCTGCGGCGGGTCGGCGGGCCTTGGAACCCTCGGGTCCCTTCTCGCTCAATGGAGCAGTTTAGCGTAATCGGGCGGGCAACCGGGCCAAAGCGTCTCACCACCCCCGGAGACCACCTGCCCATTGCGCATTCATCCATGCCACCGCCCGCTGAATCGTTCCCGGTGCTTCCCTTGTGCACCAGGGACGGACCCCTATCCCATAGGTGTGGACAGTGAAATCCGACACATTCCGTCGGTCATATTGATCGCGATACGCTGGGTTCCAGCCGCCCCCTGTCTCCCTGTGCCGATAGGGGTAAACTGCCGGCCGTGAGCGTCCAGGCATCCTGCCCAGCGCACCGTGGAGCCTGCTCCACCAGGCAACGACGAGGGTTGCGCCAGTCTGGCCCAGCCCAGTTCACCCACCTCCGGCCCCGGCCGGGTGCCCCACAAGACGAGAAACCAAGATGAGCGACAACGTTGTACATGTCAGCACCGCTGATTTCGAAAGCACCGTACTGAACTCCAAAGAGCCGGTCCTGGTTGATTTCTGGGCCGAATGGTGTGGGCCGTGCAAGATGATCGCACCGGCGCTGGACGAACTGGCCGTGGCCTACGGTGGCCGCGCGAAGATCGTCAAGGTCAACGTCGACCACGAGCGCGACCTGGCGGTGAAGTATCACGTCCGTTCCATTCCCTACCTGGTCGTCTTCAAGGACGGCGAGAAGGTCGGTGAGCAGGTGGGTGCGGTGGGCAAGGCCCAGCTGGCCGGCCTGCTCGACAAGGCACTGGCCTGAGGCCTGTGTTTCCCGGCAGCCGGTGACGCCGGCTGCCTGCAGCCCCTGCGCTGCCTGAATGTCGCGGCATCGCGGTGCTTGCAAGGCGCCGCGCGCCGGTGATAGTGTCGGCACATCCGGTCCGCGTTCGCGTGCCGCACCCGCTGGATGCAGTTCACTCCAGACCCCATCCCTTCGTTCGCCGCCCCAGCCGGGCGCTCGCACCTTCAAGCGAGGAATAACGCTCTTGTCCGATACCACTTCTGAAACCGGCAGCGCTGATGCGCCCGCCGAAAAGCGTGTGCGCAAGCCGCGCGTGACCAAGGCCGCCGCACCCGCGTCCGCCGAAACCAGTGCCCCGGCACAGGCCGGCCTGCCGCTGGCCAATGCGCCCGAAGCACCCCGTCCCACTCCGCCCCCCGCGCCCGCTGCGGCGGCGCCGAGCGCGCCCGCTGCCGATGCTCCCGCCACCAACGGCGGTGACGGCAACGAAGGCCGCGAATCCGGCCAGGGTCGCCCGCAGCAGAACAACAACACCTCCGGCGGCGGCCAGCAGAACACCGCAGGCGGCCAGAACCAGGGCCCCTACCAGGGCAACCAGCAGAACAACGCGCAGGGCCAGGGCAACCGCCGTGACCGCTTCCGCAACCGACGCGACCGTGACCGCCCGGCACGTGGTGGTGGACGCGACGATGGCATGCCGCAGGACAACAACGAACAGCAGCCGTTCGTGCGTACCACCCAGCCGAACGTGCCGGAAGGCTTCCCGGTGTATTCGCTGAGCGACCTCAAGCGCATGCCTGCGCAGAAGCTGCTGGAGATCGCCGAGCAGCTGCAGATCTCCGAAGGTGTCGCCCGTGCCCGCAAGCAGGACGTGATCTTCGCGCTGCTGAAGGTGCTGACCCGCCACGGTGATGGCGTCGCTGCCGACGGCGTGCTGGAAATCCTGCCGGACGGCTTCGGCTTCC
>Ga0265780_10002947_pt1 | contig 22717 bp, 33 predicted proteins | sample P1T30metagenome_FD_192432 | JGI IMG/M metagenome (GOLD analysis project Ga0265780, IMG submission 192432) | Plant litter microbial communities from East Loma Ridge, Irvine, California - P1 T30 | ecosystem: Environmental > Terrestrial > Plant litter > Unclassified | place: USA: California...
AAGCGCCGTCGCCAGCCGCCGGCAGGCGGCCAGACAAGCACCGGAAGACGAGAAAAGCCCCTGCCGTGTAGGGCAGGGGCTGTGCTCGTCTGTGCGCCTGGAGGGACTCGAACCCCCAACCTTCTGTTCCGTAGTCTCGCTCGATTCGAGGCGTCGAGCATGAGGCGTCTCGCGGTGGCCGGCTACGTCATCTTCGGGGCTGCGGTGCTGCTCGTCGTGGTCGTCAGTGTCTAGGCGTAGGGCTACAGCTGTCGGGGGACTCCGAAGCACCGAACATGATCGTATGGATCACCCTGGACAAGTAAGCCCCTCGTGGGCCCGAGCTATCGACGAGTACCTCTCGGCGCAGCGCGCGGCCGGCTCCCCCACGACCACCTGCACCACCCGCGTGCAACACCTCGAACACCTCGCCCGCCGCGTCAACGCCGACCCGTGGGATCTCACAACCGACCAGCTCGTCGAGTACGCCGGCGACCAGACTTGGGCCCGGGAGACTCGGCGTGGCCGGCGCTCGACGTTCCGGTCGTTCTGGCTCTGGGCGATCAACACAGGAAGAGCCGCGGAGAACATCGCCCTCGTGCTGCCGAAGGTGCCGGCGAGCGAGCCTCGTCCGAGACCCACCCCCGATCACGTTTACGCGCACGCGATAGCCCGCTCGACGCCGCGTGAGCGCCTAATGCTTAGGCTCGGTGCGGAGATCGGCCTTCGCCGTGCTGAGGTCGCTGTGATCCACTCAGACGACGTGACACAGGATCTTGTGGGCTGGTCCCTCCTCGTCCACGGGAAGGGCAGCAAGAAGCGCACAATTCCTCTGTCTCCCTCCCTCGCACTAGCTCTGCGCGGCCTCCCCCGCGGCTACGCGTTCCCCGGGGACGACGACGGTCACCTATCGCCTCGCTGGGTCGGCAAGCTGATGACGAACCTGATCCCTGAGGGCTTCACGATGCACTCACTCCGGCACCGCTTCGCGACGAGGGCTTACGGCGTCGAGCGCGACGTCTTCGCCGTTCAAGAACTACTCGGGCACGCCTCTCCAGCGACAACGAGGAGGTACGTGCAGATCGAGAACGCGGCCCTGCGACGGACCGTCCTAGCCCTGGCGTCCTAGACCGAGGCCACCGAAGCGCTCACGTTGAAGTCGTCCGTTCGCTTCACCGCTGATTCCTCGACAATGAATTCGGTGCCCTGTTCACGCGTTTGAATCTTCGCCACGCACGTACGCGAACCCTCGATGTATGTGATCTCGAAGTACCCGCCGGGGTGCGGGCCGGGGACGCTCAACGAGTCGCCCTGGTTCCAGTTCTGTGTGTACCTGTAGCCGGCGGAAAGGGCGGTGAACAAGAGACTTCGACCCGGCTCACTAATGCCCTCGAAGTTCGGAAGGTTGTGATAAACGACGCCAACGGCCATGGCCGGCTTCACGCCCAGTCGAGTCAGCTCCCACGTAGATCCCGATATGTGAGTCGCCTTCCATGCGGGCCGAGTGCGGCGCCCTCGCCACCTACCAAAAAAGTAGGTGCCGATCGACGGCACAATGCCCACAAGCAGCGGATAGACAAAGTCTGAGAGAAAGTCCACGATCGGAGCTTAGAGGCCGGCTGTCGCCAACGGGACAGCGCGCCAAGAGCCCAGCGAGACGATCTGAACGTTTCCCACCAAGACGAGTAGCCGGCGTCGTACCGACCTGTCGAGGATCGATATGACGCCGGCGTTTTTCGTTGGGGATACCTCTAGGCCGGCGGGTGCTGCAGCTGCGAGCTCGGCGCCGCGGTGCTGTGGATACCTACAATTCCGCCCGGTGCTGCGGGCCGGCGCTCACCGGGGCTTCCAGGCGAGCAGCCGAGCGGGGCGCGATCTCCGTGACCTCCTTGACGTCGACGCCGTGCTTTTCCATGAGAAGGGCGACTAGGCGGCGGTTCTCCTCGCGCTCGGCTGAGAGCGTCCCGTTGGTCTGCGTGCGGATCGTGTCCAGCTTCTGCGACTGTGACACCTGGTTCGCTCCGAGACCCGCGGCGGCGATGACCAGGGGGAAGACGATCAGGGCGAACGTGGTGATCTGCTCGACGTCGCGGCCGAGAGCGATCAGCACGAAGATGCCGACGAAGACGACCCCGACGAGGGTGACGATGATGCCGACGAGGATGGTGCGGTTCTTGTCCACGGGTGGACTCCTTACTTGGTGTGGGTGGGGTCGGTGGGGAGGCCGTCGACCGCGACCTGAATGGCGCGCACGATGGTGTTGGTGTCGGCGTTGTCCTGAATCTGGGTTACCTCGACGCCGTCGCGAAGGACAGGCTGAGTCACGGTCTCGTAGATGCCGGCGACCTGCTGTGCGAGGGGCAGCTTGTCCGGGCCGGTGCTGTCGCCGCCGGCCCACAGTCCGGTGTCCATGGACTTGAGCACCTGGGAGACGGAAGGCCCCCCGTCGTAGGCGGGCCAGTTGAGCAGGACGGACACGATTTCCTTGGCGTCGGGCATGGGGTCGATCTCCTTTTTGTTGGTGCTCGCGGCCTGGACGGCGGCCACGAATCGGATATGTCCGGCGACCCATTCGAGGCGCCACTCGAAGTGCCAGGGCTCACCGGCGATGGTGGCTCGGAAGCCGTAGGCGCCGGCGAGCTTGTAGAACGCCCTGGAGACGAGCGTGGCCAGGTAGCCGACGCCGGAGCCGACGTCGACGCAGCGGCCGGCGACGTGGAAGGCGAGGGGGTCGTTGGGGTGCCAGGCGGGGTTAAACCCCGGGCTGTTGCGGTTCTGCCAGAGGTAGAACTGTCGAGCCCAGGTGCGCGTGCCCTCGGTCGCGATGACCCACACGCCGCACGCTGCGGCGACGGCCGCGACGAGCAGGTGCCAATACACCGCGGCGTCGGCGTTGAGGGTCTGGCCGTTGCCGATGCTTGCCTGAGGCCCGGGGCGGTTGCTCATGTGGAGGGCTCCTCGGTCTGGTTCTGCGGGCGGTCCTCGGGGGGCAGGGTCTCCCACTCGGTCCCGGCGCAGCGCGCGCAGATACCGGTGGGAATGAAGGGGTCGACGTCGATGCACGGGCCGTCGTGGGGCTTGGAAGTCATGGGGGTCCTATCTACGAGGGGATGACGCCCACAGCGGCGCCGGGGAGGGTCGAGGGCCAGGGGTCGGCGGTCTGCCATGAGGCCGTGATCTGCATCGTCGAGCCGGCCGGCAGGGCCGCGTTCAGGCGGATGCCCGAGGACTTGGAGAGGTACCACCCGAGGGCCTCAGTCGCGAGTGAGCGATTGATGGCGCCTGACGCGGCGTACGCCGGCGACGGCATGGAGATGACCTGGACGGGGCGGAACCCGAGCGGCAGGGCGCCGCCCGTGACCACGGTCACGCCGGCCTCAGTCACGTTCACTCGGAGGACCATGGTCACCACTGAGCCGATACGACGGAGGGTCGCGTCGCCGTAGGAGGCGTCGGACTGCTTCTCGACGCCGGCGGCGAGCAGGGTCGCGATGTCACGGGTGCCGGTGTCACCGAACAGGGTCTGCTCCCGGACGTTGTTCTCATCCCAGGCCATGAGCCGGCGACCCACGGACTCATCCCAGCGGCCGAACATCGTTCGCTGCCAGCGGGCACCGTCTGACACCCTGACGCCCTTGTCCTCGTCCACGTAGTACGCGCGGCCGATCGAGGTGCCCACGGCCGGCAGAGCCGCGACCGTGGCGACCCTGGGGAAGGACGATCCTGCGGGCCCCTCGGGGCCGCGCTGGGTCGAGGCGGGGCCCTCGGGCCCTCGTGGGCCGACTAGCGTTTTCCACTCGACACCGTCGCTGTAGAACAGGGCGCGCTCGGCCGTCACGTAGAACACCCGCGAGACGGACGACGCCGGTGCTGGGAGCGCGGCCACGCTCGCGGCAATAGGGAACCCGAGGGGATCGCTGGCGTCAGTGGACGGGCCCAGGTAGACGATGCGGAGGTAGTCGTCGGTCACGCCGGGCTGGCCGAAGGTGCTCGAAGCGTCGTTGTAGAGGAACAGGCGGAACACGTCGGTCGGGAGGGCATCGATGACCGTTGCACCGCCGACCGCCCAGCCCCACGTGTGGTTCTTCCAGATGAGACCCGAGTCGGCCGTGGCGGAATTGCGGGTGATCTGCCCGGCGATGGTGGCTGCTCGGCCGATGTGGCTCGTCATGTTGACGGTCACGAGGTAGCGGCCGGCGCGGGGCACCTTGAGCCCCGAGGTCGTCCACGAGTAGCCGCCGGTGTTGGCTCGCTGCGGCAGGTCGCTCGGGCTGATCTGGACGTATCCGGCCGCGAGTGTCGGGGCGTTCGTGGCGGACTTGGTGGCGTCGAAGTAGGGGGCGCCGGCGGGGTCCTCCAGCTGCCCGAGACGCTGGAGGAGGCTGAGGAGGTCGGCGCCGACCGGAGCCTGTCCTTGCGAGAGGAGGATCGCCTCGACGGCCTGGGCGATGGACCAGGACTGCTCCACGACGTCTTTGCCCTTGGAGGAGCCGTCGAGGGCCGGGAGGTTGAGGGTGGGCGTGTATCTCATGAGAGTCCTTGCGTGACGGTGGAGAGGTCGTTGAGGGCGATCGAGTCGTCGAATGAGGCCCAGGTCGCGTCGGAGTTGCCGAACAGTTGGGAGATCGTGAGGGGCTCGCGGGCGGTGGTGCGGCAGGGGGCGACCGTGACGTCGTGCGTCCAGCCCTTGTCGTAGGTGAAGGTGCCGCCGATGATCTGGTACTGAGGGCCGGCGTTCTGGAGACCGTTGAACACCGAGCCAGCGAGGTACAGGGGCATGGTCTGAGTCACGGGCGTGTAGATCAGTTCCGTCAGCCCCGCGTCTCCGAGGGGGAGGCGGCGGTCGTCGAAGCGGAGGACCGGGAGACGGAGTTGGTTGTTGACCGAGTCGACGATCTTGACGACTTCGTTCAGGAGCCACGGGATCGCCCGGTTGTAAGCCGCCACGGAGCCAGCCAAGAACTCGGACGGGTCGAGTTCGATGAGGGAGGCGTCGAGCTTCAGCACGCGACGGGTGCGGCCGGTTGCGCGGCGGGTGAGGGCTGTCGCGATGCGCGACAGGTAGGTGGTGCGCTTCTGCGATCCCTGGCTGAGAGCCGGGTCTTTGCCGTACCAGGTGTAGTCATGCTCGACGACGTCGATAGCGTTCGCGACGGTGGTCTCGGCGGTGTACCCCTGCGCGGTCGCGATGCGGGCCGCGGGGATCACACGCCCGGACGGGATGACGATCGTCGTGCGCCCGCCGCTGTAGGTGAGTACGACGTTGGACGCGACGGAGAGGCGGCCGAGCTTGATCGCGTTGTTGGCGGGGTCGTAGTCGACGAACCCGAGGGGTCGGGTCTTGTAGGCGCCCTCGATGATCTCCAGGGCCGTCGCGGCCCGAGAGGCGTCGATCGAACGCATCCGAGAGGTGGTCTCCTCGGCGGCGACAATCGCGGGAGGCCGCTCGACGCTGTCGATGATCGTGCTCGCGCCGGCGGCGAGGAGGAGGTCGATGCGAGTAACCGGTCCGCGCTCGCTCCAGCCGCCGAGTCCCTCGACAGTGGACGCGGCCGAGTCACCCACGAATACGGCCATCGCGAGATCCGCGACGGTCGAGGAGGCCTGGACATCGACGATCCACACAGGCTCGCGGACGAGCGTGACGGGGTTGAGGGCCTTCTCCCGGCGGGGCTTCGCGCTGGCGATCGTGCCTCTGAAGATGACGCGGTCGGGGCCGGTCCGCTCGACCGTGACGGGCTGGCCAACGCGGGAGGCATCGGTCGACCAGCTGCCGTCGCGGTCGATGACGCGGAATCTCAGGATGCCGGGGTCGACGTCGTCGTAGATGCTGTCTCGGCCCCAGTCGAACGAGAGGCCGGCGAGGGCGGTGATGCTCACGCCGTCGTACCGTGCAGCGAGGATCTCGCCGTTGACGGTCACACGGGCGCCCATCATGAGGCACTCCCCCCGGCGGTGCGACGTCCTGTGGTGCGCTCGTACTCTCGGATCGCCTTGACGATCTCCTTCCCGAGCGCGGGGCCGTCGGCGCCCATGCCTGCGGTGATGTTGATCTCGATCGGTCGCTCGTCTGCGCGCGTCGACGACGTGGTCGCGGGGGATGCGCCGGTCGTCGACGAGGCGGTCGACGTAGAAGCGATCGCGCTGGTCTGGGCGGGCGCGGCGAAGCTGCGCATCATGGACATGGGCTGGGCGATCTCGGTCGGGGTCGCGATGCTCATGGTCCGGAGGTTCCCGAGCCCGCCGGCCTGACCGCCGGCGGTGATCGCCTTCTGGTCGACCTTCGTGCCGTTTAGGCGCTGGATCGCGGAGATGACCTTCTCGACCCAGCGCCACATGCTCTTGAACCACTCGACGACGGGCGAGATGAAGTCACCGATTGCGGCGAAGACTTCGGAGCCCTTAGCCACAAGGGTGTCCCAGTTCTGGATCACCAGGACGACGATGGTGATGATGAGGGCGATCGCCGCGACGATCGCGACGACGATGAGGACGATCGGGTTCGCCAGCCATGCGGCATTGTTGGCCCACTGGGCGGCGGTCTGGACGGCCTGAATTGCGGCATAGACCTTCATCGCAGCCGACATGATCGTCACGGCGCCGGCGACGGCGGCGATGACGACCGCGACGGGGCCGAGGATCGGAGCGAACTCGGAGAGAATGTCGATTATCGGCATGAGGACCGGGATAGCGGCGGCGCCCATGTCGGTGAAGCTCTGAGTCACGGCGCGCTTGAACTTCTCGATCTCCTGGTCCTTCCCGAGGGTCTCGTTGAGGGCCTCCGTGGCGTTGTTGACGTCACCGAGGGCGTCGACGGCGGAGGAGGGGTCGAGGGCGAAGAGGGCGCCTCCGAGGTCTTCGGCCTGCGTGCCGAAGAGGGCGACGGCGGCGGCGTTCCGGGCGACCGGGTCTTCCATGCCGCGGAGGCGGTCGAGGACGTCGTCGAGACCGGCTGCAGCGCCCTCGCCGCCGGCGGCGATCTGGGCGGTCGCAGAGGCGGCGTTGAGGCCGAGGGCCTCGAAGCCGGCGGCGGAGGTCGTCGACCCGTCCGTCGCTCGGATCTGGAACTCCTTCAGAGCGTCCGCGACGAGGTCGGTCGAACGCGCGCCGGCGTCAAGTCCTTGCTTGAACAGGCCTGTCGCTTTCTTCCCGTCGAGGCCGAGTCGTTCGAGGACGGCGGGGTACTCGGTGAAAGTGTCGAGGAGGTCGTCGGCCGCACGGGCGTTGCCCTGGAGGCCGGCGGTGATGATGTCGAGGGCCTCGTCGGCGTCCTTTGCCATGCCGGTTCGGATCAGCTGGCCGATCGCGGTCGTGGTCTGCCCGAGGTCGAGTTCGAAGGTGTCTGCGAGGTTCAGGACGCCGGCGGTGACCTTCGAGACCATCTCGTCGGAGGCGTCGATCATCCCGTCGATGTTGCCGATGACGCCGGCAGACGCCTGGTTGACCTGGTCGAGACTCTCGCCGTAGGCCTCCGCGAAGAGGTCCCCGTTGATCCGGCCGAGTCGCGCGGACTCGGCCGGATCGAGGGCGAGCTTGCCGGCCAGCTGGTTGTTGCTTTGAGCCTGCTCGACGGCGTTGCCGAAGCCGGCGACGAGCGCGGCGCCGGCGGCGAGGCCGGCGACCTGAACGCCGTCCTTCAGCTTCGACATGGACTGTTGCCAGTCCTTGCCTGCCTTCTCGGCCTTGTCGAACGCCTCGACGGCATCGTCGGCCTCACCGAGGATGCGGAGAGCGAGAATCGCGGTCTTACCGTTCACTGGCTTCCCTGTCTTTCTCGATGATGTAGAAGGCCGTCGCTAGGTCGGCCGGGTCTTCTCTCGCCCACTCGGACGGGAGGTTGTGGTTGCGGAGGGCGAGCCAAACTAGGGCGTAGTGGGCGCTGCCTTCCGGCCAGCTTTTCCCAGCCCTTCGACCTCCGAGGCGTCGTCGTCGTCCTCGTCGACGTCGTCCTTCAGGGACACGTCCACGGCGGCTGTGTCGCCCGTGGTGAACTGCTCCCAGTCGAGCGCGGTGAGGCCCTTCCGGTGGGCCGCGTTCCAGGCGCGGAAGGGGATCAGCTTGATCGCGTTCTCCTTCAGCTCGCCCCACCGCTTGTTCTTGCGGAGGGTGGTCTCGAACGCGAGCGTGTCTTCGAGGGTCGGGGTGACCTCGATCGTCTCGCCGTCCTGGAACTCGATGACGTACGTCTTGGATGCCACTGTGTTACCTGCCTTTGATTCGTTGGATGACGCGGGTGATGTAGCTCTCGTAGACGCTCCGCCAGCGCGGTTCAGCGACGCGGGCTCCACGGGAGGGGAAGGGGTTTGCTGCGATGTGCCGCCGGCCCCAGCCCCAGACGATCGGCCCGGCGTAGCGGACCTTGCCGTTGTTGCCGACTCGGACGACGCCGGCGGACTTGGTGCCGGCGGATCGGACGGTGGAGGCGAGGCGGCCCGAGTCGACGGGCGCTCGGCGCTTGATCTCAGCGGCGGCGATGCGGGCCGCGTCGGCGTTGGCCTCTTTCAGGTCGGAGAGGTCGTCCCCGGCGGCGCGTAGCTGCTTTCGGAGTTGCCTCCAGCCGCCGACTGACGCGCCGGCCGGCATTAGGCGACGGTGCCCTGCGTGGGCTCCCCAACGCACTGGAAGGTGAAGTCCGACGTGTTACGGGTCTTCACGTCGCCGCCGACCGCGATCGGGACGATCGTGACGGTGCCCTTGTAGGTGCGCTTACCGGCCTTCGCGGGGGTGAAGACGAACGGGAGGTCCTTCAGCTTGTTGGTGAAGCAGAAGTCCTCCAGGCTGTCGAGGTCGTAGTCCTGGAGCAGCGTTCCGGACAGTTCCCACTTGGTCGTCGCGTCGCCGCGCTGCGTGGTGCCGTCGAGGACGGGGATGTCGTCCTCGAACGAGGTGTCCGGGGTGAGGGCGCACTTGGTCAGCTGCGCACCGAACTCGCGGGCGGAGGCGGTGGTGCCGATGTTGAGGCTGCCGGGGCCGAGGAGGCTGGACTTGGGCATGGGGGGGTTGGTTCCTTGTCAGTCAGCGAACGTGAGTTCGTAGGCGGGGATGGGGGCTTCGCGGCGGTCGTTGGTCTCGAACGAGGACGGCTGGGCGACGGTGACGTCGAGGGAGGGTGCCAGGGCGGCGATGATCTCGTCGAGGCGCGTCCACGATGCGAGGAGCGCGTCGGCGGTGCCGTAGGCGACGACGATCGTCCACGTCGCCTCGGTGTGGTGGTAGGTGGGGAAACGGAGGGCCGGCGGGCGGATCTGGATCGCACCGCCGGCCTTGAGGCGGGCGTGCTGGGCGACGTCGCGAGGGTCGAGGGTGACCTTGACGTCTTCGACGCCGGCGGCTTCGAGGGCTTCGGAGATCTCGGCGGCGATCTCGTTCGCGCGCTCGATGCGGGGGCTGGTCATGCGATTCCGATCGGGATGAACTGACGGAGGATCGGGTAGGCCGAGAGCATCGGGTCTCGGGCGATCCGGACGGGGAGTATGTCGCCGCCCTCGAAGCCGACGACGCCGTTCCGGCTCGATCGCCGGTGGAAGAGGTCGGCGCCGACTTCGAGGACGGCACGGTGGAGGATCGAGCCCGGCACGGTGGCCGAGCCGACGTAGTTGGCGACGAGGGTCGAGGCCTCCCCCGCGCACGCCGTGACGAAGTCGACCGACTCCTCCGTCTCGTCGGCGTTGACGTACTCCGTGAGGGCCTCGACGAGGCCCTCGTCGAGGACGTCGGCGGAGGAGGTCTCGTCGCTCATCAGGCGGCCGGGGCGATCTTGACGGGCTGGATCGCCTCGGGGAACTGCGAGCCCACGGCGAGGTAGCCGTAGACGCTGAAGTCCTTCGTCAGGTTGAGGATGTTCTCGTCCTGAAGCTGGTAGGGGGCGCCGGACGACTCCCACGTGGTGAGCGCGGCCGAGTCGTAGAAAGAGAGGGTCTCGGGGGCGGCGCCGGGGAGGAGCTTCATGGAGACGTTGGCGACGTTGCCGGTGATGCCGGTGACGTCGATCGAGCCGACCTGGTTGACGCCCTCGCCGTAGACGCGCATGAGGGAGTTGCCGTTGGTGTCCTCCAGGCGGAGGAGGCGCTTGAAGACGTCCTTCGAGACGTAGCCGCCCTCCAGGTTGAAGCCGAGATCCTCGTAGCGCTCGGCGGAGTCGACGAGGAGGTCGAGGAGGTCGTACGTGCTGAAGCCGGCACCGAGGGTGAGGACGTCGGCCTTCGCGAGGTTGGTCGTGAGCACCTTCTGAAGCTCGGCACGGACGGCGGCTTCGGTCTCGACGGCGTACTTGATTCCCATCGCGCGGAATGCGGTCGAGAGGTACGCGGCCGAACCTCGCTCGATGACCTGGCGGGACAGCTCGACGTACCCGCCGTAGGTGTCGACGCTGGCGGTCGCGGTGTCGAGGGCGATCTTCCCGGTGACGAGGGTGTCGCCCTCCTTCGCCTGCTTGCCGACCTTGGTCGAGTCGCTCTTCAGCTTCGCGTACTCCAGCGTCATGCCCTCCGCGGGGAGGGTCTCGACGGTGAACGTCTGCATCACCTTGCGGCGCTTCTCGACGAGCTTGATCGCGTCGGCGAGCCACACGTTGCGGTTGACCGAGTCGGCCAGGGCGCCGCCCGTGTAGGCGCGGTGCAGCTGCATCGCGGAGTCGTCGCCGGCCGCGACGGCCTTCAGGTAGTCGCCCATGCTGCGGAACTGGGGCAGGGCCGCGGGGCCGGCGCCGTTCGCGATCTGAGCGGCGAGGGCGTCGAAGCGGCGGGAGGTCTCGTCGCGGTCGAGGGTGAGCGCCTCGTCGAGCTGGGCGCGGGTGAGGGTCTCGGGCACGGTGGTGTCTCCTTGGTTGGGGTCGGTGTGGCGGTGGCGGACGTCGGTGACGGTGGCGCCGGCGTAGGCGGGCATGGGGACGAGGGAGACTTCGGGGACCTCGACGCTGGTGCGGGTGACGTTCCCGGTCTCGTCGTCGATCTCGGTCGTGATGGGGCGGAAGCCGACCGACATGGATCGGACGACGCCGTCGCGGAGGAGGGTGTAGGCCTCGTCACCGCGGGGGGTCTCGGAGATCCGGGCGGTGATCTCCCAGCCGGCGTCGACGTTGCGGTGGGAGACGATGCGGCCGATCGGCTCGGAGTGGCGCCAGTAGAGGAGGGCGTCGTCGGAGTCCTGGACGGAGCCGCGGGCGAACTGCTCGGTGTAGGAGCCGAACCAGTCGTTGATCTCGGTCGGGGACTCCCACGGGACGGCGATTCCGGTGACGGTGCGCTCGGCGTTGTCGACGGCGCGGACGTGCATCTCGCGATGGTGAAGCTGGGTCTCAGGCAACGGGGGTCTCCTTCGGGGCCGGCGCGATCGCCGGCGGGGCGGTGGCTGCGATCTGGGCGCGCTGGTCGTCGGTGAGGGCGGGCATGCCCTCGGTCGAGCGGATCTCGTCGACGGTCTTCCACTTGCCGGTGAGGGCGAGGTTGTGGGCCTCGTAGCGGGTCTTGGTGTCGGTGCGGAGGAGGGCGTCGATGTTGAACCGGGCGCGCTGGCCGCGCGGGAGGATCTCGGTGAAGACCTCCTCGATTTCGCGGAGGACGTTCATGAGCGAGAACCGGACGTAGGCGATCCAGTCCTGCTCGACGTTGGAGTACGTCTGCGCGTTGCCCTCGACGGCCGCGAGGAGGAGTGACGCTGGAATGCCGAGGAGGCGGGCGATCTGTGTCGTCGTGAACTGCTGCGACTCCAGGAATTGGACGTCGGCGGGCTTCAGGAGGAGGGGGGCGTAGCTCAGGCCCTGGCCGAGGACGCGCACGTCGTGGGCGGAGAACCCGTCGACAGGCTCACCCTTCTCGTCGAGGCCCTTCCAAGCGTTCTTGTACTGCTTGGCCTGGTCGGGCGAGAGGGCGGAGTCGGTGGTGAGGATGCCGTTCGGCATGCCTGCCTCGGTGAACCACTTCGACCCGTAGTCGCGGGCGTCGAGGGCGCCGGCGATCTCGGTCTGAGCGGCCTGGATCGGGCCGAGGCCGCGATCGAGGCCGGTGATGCGGAGGAACTTGAGGTGCCGGATCTCGCGGCTCGTGTACTCCTTCTGGCCGTAGCCGTAGGTGACTCGGCCTGTGTTGACGTCGGTCTTGACCGCGACCTGCCGGGGGTCGAGGATCTCGACGTCGACGACGGGGCCCTCGCTGGTCGCGTCGGCGCCGGGGGCGCGGACGAGACGATAGAAGGCGTTTCCGTCGAGGTAGAGGCAGGTCGTGGTCTCTTCGAGGAACGCTGAGCGTGTCATCTTCAGTGAGGGGGTGGCGACGATCGCGGAGGTGTCGATCTTCAGCCCGCCACGCTCGACGTCGAGGGAGAGTTGCGACACGGACGTCGCGTGGATCTGGACGGCGCGGAAGACCGTCGAGAGGGTCATTGCCCGGGCCGGCGTGACGACGGCGCCGAAGTCGCGGCGGGGAGCCCGAGCGGTGCCGGCGGTCGGCGACTCGATGAGGCCGGCGTCGCGGGCGAGGCCGAAGGCGTTCGCGATGCGGGACATGACTGACATGAGTAGAACCATGTGGGGCCGTGCAGGAAGGCGCCAAAGTCGGCATCCATTCGACTCCGTACGGCTCCACACGGCCCCTGAGGGCGCGTTCTTAGAAGAGTTGCATTCCGACCGGTGTCGCCAGGTGATCGACGCCCCACGTCGCGACGGTGGCTGCTTCGAGGGCGCTGATCGATCCGACCGAGGCTCGCCGGCCCCACGACCAGGCGCCGTCGGAGAACCAACGTCGGGTGGCGAGCTCGGCGGCGTCGTCGAACGCGAAGTGCGGGCGGTAGTGCCAGGTGGCGCCGGTGTCGTTCGTCACGCCGGCTAGGACGGTCTGGCACGATGCGGCGACCGCGGCGGAGTTGAGTTCGATCAGGGTGATGCCGGCCCGAGCGACTTTGTCGTTCAGGGCGCCGGAGGGGCCGACCCGGTCGATTGCCCACGGGACTGCGGGGTACTTCGCGGCAAGCTCTTGGACGCGCGGCAGCGCCCACGCGGTTCCGGGGGCATGACCGTCCTTGACGATCGCGGCGATGTACTCGCCGGCGACGAGGGTGACCGAGACGATCGACGTGTCGACGCCGTCCATGCCGACCGCGGCGCCGAAGCAGACGGGGCCGTCTGCGATCTCCTGGTCGGCCGGCAGCGCGGCGGCGCTCCAGGCGTCGGCGGGGATGACGCGCTCGGTTGATCCGGTGCGGCGGTTGCCGTAGGCGCGGGCGAACTCTCCCGGGCCGAGGCGGTCGAAGTTGTCGACGAGGGTTTGCATGTCGAGGAGGGTTCCGAACCCGGGGTGCGCGGCGGCGACGGCGTCGAGGTCGGAGGGGTCGACGTCGGGGCCGATGCCCCAGTCGAAGAAGGCCGTTGAGGGGTCGCCGGCGCGGGCGCGTTCGAGGCGGGGATTGAGGAACGTCGATTCGATGGTGCCCTCGGTCGACTCGATCCACAGTTGCGCGCGCTGGCCGGTGACCATCCGGCGAGTGGTGGTCGTCGGGGCGATCGCGCCAAGGAGTGCTTGACCCTGCTGGTAGCTGTAGGCCCACGCCTCGTCGATCGAGTTCGAGTCGGATTGCTTCGAGTGGAGGGAGTCTTCGGTCGGGGGGTGGGGTCGGAAGATCGAGCCGTTGACGAACTTCATCTCCATCGAACCGTTGGAGTAGCGGGGATTCTTGGCGAGGAGCGGTCGAAGTGGATTCGACTTGATCTCCATGAACGATTCCGCCATCTCGCGCCACTTCGCGTCGGCATGCTGACCGCTCTGGGCGGTGTACCAAGCGCGCCGGCCGGGGCCCATGAGGCAATTCTGAATGTTGCGTGCTAGCTCGAAGGCGGTCTTACCGATCTGCCGTTGCCCCGTGAGGAGGACGTCGGAGTAGACGAAGACGCCGGCCTCGTCGACTTCGAGGGCGACGTCGGCCACGTATCGCTGCCAGGGCAGGAGCGGCATCCCGATTGCGGCCGCGACCGCCGCGAGGTGGGCGCCGTAGGTCGCTCGGTCAGGGTTCCGGGGTGTCGCCTGGCGCGGAGGGACGAGATCGGGGGGCAGTTCCGAGTGCATCGAGGAGCTTTCTGGTGTCGGGGGGCAGGAGGTCGGCATCGCCGGCGTCTTCGGTGCCTTCGAGGAGTTGCATGGTGGCCGCGAGAGTCGAGACCTCGTTTGCGATCGCGCGGCCCTTCCGGTTGCCGGCCGCGATGTTCCGGGCGAGGGCGATGCACATGCTTTTCAGGGCGATCTGCGAGCGAGTGAGGGGCCGTTCGGCCTCGATCTCGGCAATCGCGGCGAGGACGGCGGTCTCCTCCTCCGATAGCACCGGATCGACGTGAATCGGCCCCATTCCGGGCAGATAACTGATGCTCTCACCAGGCATTTTCCTGACCTCCGGGGGGCTTTTTTCTTTGCTGGGTTGGGGAGAGAGGGACGGTGGTACGCGGGGAGTCCTGTGCGTCGCAGCCAGAAAAACGGAGGCCGATCACCAGTCACGACCGCTCGACTCGCGAGCGACGTCGAGGGCCGATTGCACGGCCTTGACCTGCTCAGGGCTGTGCCGCTTGCTTCCGGTGACAGTGACCTCCGGGCGGGCCGGCGCTTCAGTGCGGGCGAGGACGGTCGCGAGGTCGTACCAGCGGGTGATCTGCTTGTGCATGAACGCCGGGCGCTCGATGCGGGCTCTCGACTCGACTACTTCCCGGCCCGGGTCGACCGTCACGATCTCGTACCTCAGCCCCCGGTACTCGGCTAGCTGCTCGGGGGTAGGGATCGCGTGGATCAGCCACACGGTGCAGCGCTCGGTGAGGCGTACTGCGCGCTCGATCGCGGCCTTCCTTGCTCCGATCGCGATATGCCTCACGTGCTGCGGGTAGACATGCGACGAGGGCGCGTCGACGGGCATGAGCGCCAGGGCGATCGCGTCGAGGTCGATGACGACGTCGCCCATGCGGGCCTGCTGCCTCACGAGGGTCGATTTGCCGGCTGCCGGCGGGCCGATGATGACCTTCACGACCACGCCGCCCATTCCCGAGATCGCGACGTTGCGGCGCTTGGAGTTGCAGGACTTGCACGCCGGCCTGAGGTTCTCGATCGTGTCCTCGCCGCCGTGGCTCCATGGGATCACGTGGTCTTTCGTCGTGGCACGGGTGGTACAGCCAGGCAGCTTTAGCCAACACATGTCGCCGTAGGTCGCAAGGACGAGCTTGGTCATGCCGACACCGGCTCGGCCGGAGGTCCGCTTACGCACGGGACGGCCCTCGGGTGCTTGTGCGCCGGCTCGCGTCGATGAACGCGACGACGTCGGCCGGGTGGTAGCGAACCTCCTTGCCGATCTTGATGAACGCGGGCCCAGTCCCCTCGATGCGCATCTTCGAGAGGCGGTCGGTGTCGATCTGGAGATGCTCTGCGACGTCGACGGGCTTGAGCAGTCGCCCGCGGCCGGCGGGCTGCCCCTCAGCCACGTCGACGGCTCCGCGACGCGTGGACGATGCTCATGAGCTTGCGGTCGGCCTTGGTGAATGCCGCGTCGAGCGGCAACGTCGACCAGCGCGAAGAGGCGTGAGCGCGCACGACGTCGCCGGAGGGCGCGACCTTGATGCGCGCAGGGCCGTCCATGCCGAAGAGGCGGCCGGCGGCGAGGACGCGCTTAGCCACGGTCGCCCTCCTGGCGGTGCCGGCGGCGGGCGATGCGGATCTCGATCACGGTGTACGTGAGGGCGAGGATGGTCGCTACGGCGAGGCCGAACGCGGGGTCGATGTAGTCAGTCACTTGGTGCCTCCGAGGGGGATCTTGGTGAAGTGGTCGCGGGTAAGTTCGGCGGTGGTGCCTCGTGCGCCGCAGGACCGGCAGCGGGCGGGGCGGGTCAGGGTGAGGGCGATCGCGAGGCACTCCGCGCACACGGGCGTCGACGGCTGAGAGCCGGTCGGTGCGGCGGCGGGGCAGCACATGAGGACGGCAGCCGTGCCAGGGCAGCCCTGGCCGTTCCGCTTGGCCTCGCAGGGGATCTCGGGGTCGAAGTCGAGAGCGTCAAGCACGACGTCGAGATCGAGAGCGGCGCTCATGCGAAGACCACGATCACGGCCACGAGGGCGACAAGAGCGGCGACGTAGACGCCGACGAGGATCACCACTCCCTGCTGCTTTGTCGTGAGGTCTTCGCGCTGAGAGCCGCGACGGTTGCGAGGGGTAGGGGCGCTCATCGCGCGGCCTCGGAGATCGTCGTCAGGCGGTCGAGGAGGCGGGTCGAGGCGTCCTGCATCGCGGCTGCGTAATGGCTGCTGCACCCGCCCTCGTCGAGGAGGACGGCGGTGAGGCGCACGGTCTGTGCGTCGCGGCGGATCTCGACGCGGTCTCCGAGGGCCGGGAAGGCGCGCGAGTCCTGAGCTAGCGCGGTGAGTTCCAGGGCGGTCGCTCGAAGCCTGAGCGACGACGACGGGCGCTCCTCGGGTGCCCGGTATCGAGCCGGCGGAAGGGTGAGGGTCATCGGGGGTCTCCTGTCAGGAGGCCGGCGGCGATCTCGTCGTCGCGTCGGCCGCAGTTGGCGCAGTAGCCCGAGGGCAGCCACAGGTGCCCTCGGTTGGATCGAGGGCACGTCGCCGGCGCGGCGTAGGACGTCTGAGAGGCGGCTGAGAGCGCTTCTGTTGCAAGTCCCTGAGAGTTAGTAGGAGTGTTCTTAAGTTGTTCTTCTTTTGTCGTGCGGTTTTCCGTCGTCGGGTTCTCCGACGTCGGGTTTTCCGACGTCGGGAAATCGCACGACGGTTTCGACCGGGCCTTTTCGTAGATCTCGCCGGTTTGGACGTCGAAGGCCGGGGGCTGGGCGAACGTCGCGAGCGGGGCGTTATCCACAGCCTCCGACGGGTCGCAGAGTTCCCAGTTCGTGTGCGAGAGTCGGCCATTCGAGGCGCGCATCTGCTCGCGGCGGAGGTAGCCGTAGGCCTCTAGTTCTTCGACGGCCGTGCGGATCGCGGAGATCCCATCCTTGGACCGGCCCGCAATGCTCTTGAGCGAGATCTCATAGCCGGCCTCGTGGCTCATGAGCATCCCGAGGACGCCGATCGCACGGAAGCCGAGACGGTCATCGCGAAGCCAGGCGTTGGGGATCTGCGTGAAGTCGCGCTCGAAGCGGAGGCGCCGGCGGACAAGTCGGCCGGCAGTCGATGATTCGGTCACGCGGTGCGCTCCGCGGCCGGCAGGGCGGTGGCATCGAATCGGAAGTGACCCCCACGGGTCTCCAGGAGGGGCGTGAGGGTGCCAGCGGCGACCCAGCGCCTTATGGTGGACGAATCCACGCCATAAGCGGCCGCGACGTCGCTAGTCGTGAATATCGTGACTTGTTCAGGCATACGTGAGATCAGAGCATACGCATGATCAATTCACCTGTCGCGACACGCCGCTCGGGATGCATCCGTTGCACGATATTCGCGACTACCGATATCGTCGCGAGCATGACAATGCTTGCTAAAGACGGCGCTACCAATCAGCGACCGTGGGTTCCGTCTCTCGGGACCTTCTCGTCGCGCATCGCTCTGGTGCGCCACCTACTCGGGATGAACGTGAAGGAGGCGGCGCTGTCCTGTGGGATCTCGCCGGCCTCGTGGCGCCAGTGGGAGATCCACGGCTCCCTGCCTCGCGACGTCGTCACCGTCGCTCGCACGATCGCTGCGCACACCGGCGCTGACGCGACGTGGATCATCACGGGCGAGGCGAGCGCGAACGCTCTGGAGATCTCGAAGATCGACGACGCCCTACACGAAGAAACGCCCCCGGCCGAAGCCGAGGGCGTTTCTGATGATGTGCGCCTGGAGGGACTCGAACCCCCAACCTTCTGATCCGTAGTCAGATGCTCTATCCGTTGAGCTACAGGCGCATTTCTCCGGCCGAACGGCCAGAGGAAACCATACACGAGGGCGGGCCCGCTCGCCAATCGAGGCGACCGGGCCCCCTCTCGTGGCGGCTACGGAGCGCGCGGGCCCTCGTCGTCGTCCTCACGCTCGCCGAGCAGACGGTCGACGTCGTGCGAGTCGACGGTGCCGCTGCGGTCGAGCACGTCGCCGGTGGCGTCGCGGCCGTTCAGGTGCGCCGAGCGCTCCCGCTCGGTCTCGTCCGCCTCCACGTCGCCGTGGTTCTCGGTGCTGCCGGCGACGGGCACGCGGGCGCGGTCGCCGAACTCGGCGGTCTCGTCGGTGACGCCGCCCTGCTGCGGCTCGTTGGAGTTGGTGCTGGTCATGGCGTGCCTCCTGTGGCTCGGGTCATGTGCGCTCGAGTCTGCTCCCCTCCCCCGGGGCACGTCCCAGACGACTCCCCAAGTGCACAACGACTCTTGCGCAACGTTCCTTGCGCACCTACCGTCGACAGCATGACCCCTCGCCCGCCCGACCGTCGCGCCGAGCTCACCGACGCCGCCTCGCTGCGCGCCCTGGCGCACCCCACCCGCCTGCGCCTCCTCGGCCTGCTCCGCGATCGCGGCCCGCAGACGGCCGCCCTCCTCGCCGACGTGGTCGACGAGGCGCCCGGCACCCTCAGCTACCACCTCGGCAAGCTCGCGGACGCCGGCTTCATCGAGCAGGCCGACGGCCTCGGCGACGACCGCCGTGAGCGCTGGTGGCGCGCCACGAGCGACCTCACCGTGTGGGAGCCCGCCGGGCTGCTCGACGACCCCGACCGCGCCGCCGCCTCCACGGCGCTCGAGCGCTCGGTCGCCCAGGTCTACGCGGCGCAGTACGGCCGCTACCTCGACGAGGCCCCCTCGCTGCCCCGCGAGTGGGTCGCGGCCGCGGCGGGCGGCGACCGCACCCTCCGCCTCACCGTCGACGAGCTCGCGGCCCTGCGCGACGAGCTCGAAGAGCTCACCGACCGCTGGCTCGACGTCTCGGCCGCCCACGACGCCGACGAACCCGGCGTCGAGCACGTCACCTGGATGCACCAGGCCTACCGACGCCCGACCGCACCGTGACCGAGGCAGCCCCTGAGGAGTCGCCCCGCACCGCCTCCCCCGCTCGACCCCGCACGGCCCTGGCCGCGCTGCTCGGGGCCCACGCGATCAGCCAGACCGGCAACGTGGTCACCGCGTTCGCCGTCCCCTTCTACGTGCTCGGCACGGGCGGCAGCGGGGTCGAGGTCGGCGTCGCCGCGTTCTTCGCGACGGCCCCGGTCGTCGTCGGCGGCCCGCTCGGCGGCGTCGTGGTCGACCGGGTCGGCCACCGCCGCGCGGCCGTGGTCGCCGACCTGGTGAGCGGCGCGACCGTGCTCGCGATCCCGCTGCTCGCCCTCACGGTCGGCCTGCCCTTCTGGGCCCTGCTCGCGCTGGTCTTCGCCAGCGGCCTCTTCGACTCCCCCGGCCAGACCGCGCGCCGCGTGATGCTGCCCCGGCTGTCCGCCGCCGCCGGAGCCCGCCTCGAGCAGAGCGTGGGGTTCCTCGACGGCTCGGAACGCCTCGCACGGCTGGTCGGCGCCGCCCTCGCCGGACTCCTCGTCGCGCTGCTCGGTCCGCTCGGCACGTTGTTCGTCGACGCCGCCTCGTTCGCGGTGTCCGCGCTGGTGACGCTGCTGCTGGTGCCCGGGCCGGGTCGTGAGGCGCGCGGCGCGGAGCCGGCGATGTCCGGGGGCGACGCGACGGAGCCGCCCCGCGCCTCCTGGCGGTCCGACCTCGTCGAGGGAGCCCGCTTCGTCGTGCGCGACCCGCTGATGCGACCGCTCGTCGCGCTGGTGCTCGTCACCAACCTGCTCGACGCCGCCCGCTCCTCCACCCTCCTGCCGATCTACGCCGACGACCGGCTCGGCGGCGCCGCGGCCCTCGGGCTGATCGTCGCCGTCATGGGAGGCGGGGCGCTCGTCGGCAGCGTCGGCTTCGGCTTCGTCGCCCACCGCGTGCCCCGCCGGGTCGCCTTCGCCCTCTGCTTCGCCCTCGCAGGGGGCCCCTCGTCGGCCGCCTTCGCCCTCGACCTGCCGCTGCCCTGGCTCGTCGCCGTGACGGCGGCGTCGGGCCTGGCCGCGGGCGCCGTCAACCCGATCATCGGGGCGGTCGAGCTCGAGCGTGTGCCCGAGCACATGCGCGCGCGCGTCTTCGGCCTGGTCACCGCGGGGGCCTGGGCGGGCGTGCCGCTCGGCGCCGTGCTCGGGGGCGTGGCCGCCGACACGGTCGGGCTGTCGGTCGCGTTCGGCGTCGTCGCGGTCGCCTACCTGGTCGCGACGCTGTCGCCCCTCACCGGAGGCGCGTGGCGGCTGATGGAGCGCGGCGCGGTCACGTGCGGCGTGCGCCCCGAGGCCGCGGGGCCCGGCGGTCGGCGTCCGGACGCGGCGTGAGCTCGGGCCGACGTCGGGCCGGACGTCGGGCGAGCCGCAGGCCACGGTCCTCCCGCCCGCCCGCCTGGGAGTCCGCCCGTCCACACTGCTTCGGCAGGTGCGTGTGAGGCTGCGCCCAGGAGGAGTGATGTTGGATTGTCCAGTGAGCGCATCCACCACCGTCTCGAGCACCCCGGCCGTCCGCCGGCGCGTGGCTCATCGGTGGATCCTCACCTCCGCCCTCTCCGGCGTCGCCCTGGTCGGCGTGTACGTCATGGCGGTCCTGACCCCGACGGGGCAGGCGATGGAGGACAGCATCCTCCGCTCGGTCGGCGACGACACGCTGCTGGAGTCCGGCGGTGCCCTCGACGCGATCTCGCCCGCGGCGCTCATGCTCGTCGTGGGCATCACGATGGCCGTCGCCTTCGCCCGACGCCGCCCCGGCGCGGCCCTCCAGGCCGGTGCGCTGATCGTGGGCGCGACGCTGACCACGCAGGGCCTCAAGCAGATCGCGCCTCGTCCCGACCTCGCCGGCGGCGTCGAGTACGCCAACAGCTTCCCCAGCGGGCACACGACGATCGCCGTCGCCGCGATGTTCGCCATCCTCACGGCCTTCGGCCGTCGGACGCGCCCCCTCGTCTTCGTCGTCGGCACCGCGTTCGCGGCGCTAGTCGCGGAGCAGACGGTCGCGTACGGCTGGCACCGCTGCAGCGACGTCGTCGGGGCGTGCGCCGTCGCGCTGCTCTGGCTCGGGCTGGTCCGCGGCGCGGCCGCCCGCTACACGCGCGACAGCCGCGGCCGCGACGAGTCGGTCGGCGCGAAGGCCCACGGCGTGACCTCGGGCATCCTCGGGCTCGGCCTCGTGGCGTGCCTCACCGCCTCCGGTGCGACCTGGGGCATCGGCATCGGCAGCGACATGAGCCTCACCACGTCGACCGGCGAGGGCGTGCTCATGGGAGCGCGGCTGGCCGCCGCGGGCGTCGTGCTCGTGACGGGCTGGCTGGCGTGGAAGCTCGACCGGCGCCTCTGAGCTGCGCTGGGGGCACCGCGCGCCTCGGCCGTGTGGCGTGAGCCTGTGCGCATCGCGTCAGCACATGCGCTGACGCCGTGTCGACAGGCTGACGCCGTACCGCAGACAGCACCCGCGGCTACGCGCGGCGCAGCACCAGCAGGTCGCCGATCTCGCACTCGAGCGCCTCGCAGAGGGCGACGAGGGTCGTCCAGCGGATCGCCTTGGCGCGGTCGTTCTTCAGCACCGAGAGGTTGACGAGGCTCACGCCGACGAGCTCGCTGAGCCGCGTCAGCGTGAGGCCGCGCTCGACGAGCAGCTCGTCGAGCCGGCAGTGCACCCCCGAGGAGGCGCCGGCCGGCACCTCCGGACCACCCGCCTCCGCCGCGCCGTCCCCCGCCGACCCGTGGCGCGCCTCCTCGGCACGGTCGACACGGCCGGCAGGGCCGGCACGGCCGGCACGCTCGCCTGCGCCCACGCCTCAGACCAGCCCGTCGGCGTCGTCGCGCAGCCGCTCGCCCGAGCGCACCAGCACGGCGAGCCCCGCGAGCGCCATCGCGGCGAGGAAGGGCAGCCACGAGACCGAGAAGACCACGCCCTCGCCGGCACGGTCGGTGGCGAGCGCGAGGGCGCCGTTCGAGGCCATCGTGTCGAGGAGCCCGCCGGCGACCCAGCCGCCGAGCACGGCGAAGGAGGCGGTCGAGACGAGGCGGGCGGTGCCGCGGGCGAACCCGTCGCCGCGCAGCACGCGACGGAAGACGAGCACGGCGCAGGCGATGACGACCAGGGCCGCGAGCGACGGCAGCACGGCGGCCAGCACGACGCTGGCGAACGTGGCCGGGGGCAGGCCGTCGACCACGACGCTGCCCGCGTCGGCCGTGACGGGCGTCGAGGCGGTCGTCCCCGGGACGGCGACCACCGCCTCCTCGAAGCGCACCGGCACGGCGACGCCGTCGCCGCCGACGATCTCGACGAGGCGCATCACGAGCGCGACCACGACGACGACCGCGGCCACGAGGCCCAGGCCGACGGCGGCGCGGAGGTCGCTGCGGGCCGAGCGCGTCACGCCGTCCGGAGCGTCGAGCGCGGAGGGGGAGGCTTTCGTCATGGTCGACTCCTTATCGATCATCGATGTGTATATCGACGAACGATAACCCAACACGGCCCCGCGCACCAGCCCCGGCGATGCCGGGGCGCCGAGGGCGGGGCGCCGCGCGCTCGACGTCGCCGCGACCCGGGCCGCGGCGACGTCGAGGGGTGATCAGCGGCGAGCGCCGCGGCGACCCGAGACCGACACCCAGATGACGAGCACGACGATGGCGCCGATGATCGAGCCGATGATGCCGGCGGGCTGGAAGAAGCCGTCGGTCGGGTCGTGCTGGAAGAGCAGGAAGCCGAGCAGCCCGCCGACGAACGAGCCGACGACGCCGAGCACGATCGTGGCGACGATCGAGAGGTTCTGCTT
>Ga0265780_10002948_pt1 | contig 22711 bp, 19 predicted proteins | sample P1T30metagenome_FD_192432 | JGI IMG/M metagenome (GOLD analysis project Ga0265780, IMG submission 192432) | Plant litter microbial communities from East Loma Ridge, Irvine, California - P1 T30 | ecosystem: Environmental > Terrestrial > Plant litter > Unclassified | place: USA: California...
TCTCGTGGCGGGCCGGGTCGGTCGACGACGCGGGCGTTGATGCTGGGGTCAGTTTACGCGCACGGGAGGGACCGATGCCACCCGCGCCTCCTCGTGTGTCGCGGATGCCGGCCCACCAGGGCCGCAGCGGGTCAGACCGACTCGGGGCGGTCGACGGGGTCGACGGGGTCGACGGGGTCGACGCGGTCGACGCGGTCGGCAGCCGACGACCGCAGGGCGCCCGTCGCGGCGCCGATCAGCTGGACGGCCTTCCGGCGCCCGGTCTCGGTGCCGAGCGTCGCCTGCCCGCCCGCGTGGGCGAGCAGCTGCGACGCGACGGCCGGCGCGAGACGCTCGGCCCACTCGGGCGCGCGCTCGCTCCAGACGCCGGTGACCTCGTCGGCGAGGCGCTCGCAGGCACGGGCCTGGGCCTCGTCGCCGTTGCCGCGGTGCCACTGGCCGGTCACGACGAGGTGGGCGATCAGCGCCGCGGCGTCGCGGGCCGGATGCCCGACGCCCGCCGTGTCGATGTCGAGCACGCCGGTGACCCGCCAGGGCTCCGCCGGGTCGACGAAGAGCTGCTCGAGATGCAGGTCGCCGTGGATGACCGCGAGGGGGTCGCCGACCCAGCTCGCCCGACGGCGCTCGATCTCGGCGTAGAGGGCGTCGATCTCGGCCGCGTTCGACGGCAGCTGCCCGAGCAGCGTCGCCCGGTGCCAGTCGCCGTGATCGAGGGCGTCGGACTGGGCCTGCGAGACGACGGGCACCGTGGCCGTCCGCCGGCCGATCTCGACGAGCTGATCGATGAACCGCGGGTCGTCGGCGAGGGCGAGCACGTGCCGCCCCGCCGGCTCGCCGGCCACCCGTTCGAGCACGAGCAGCCCGTCGGCGCGCGACGCCAGCACGGCCGGGACCGGGACGCCCCGGCCGCGGAACGCGGCGTGGAGCTCGACGATGGGCGCCACCCGGTCGGGTCGGATCACCTTGAGGAACAGCGTCGCCTCCGCCGAATCCAGACGGATCACCGCGCGCTTGCCCGGCCGGTACGCCGCCACGGTGAGGGTCGGCGAGGTCACGACGATGCCGAGCGCGGCGAGCGACTCGACGACGCGGTCGGGGAACGTCACCCCGGCGAGCGCCGGCAGGAGGGGGTCGGCCGGGTAGGCCCAGACCGCGAGGGGCCGACCGGTGGCGGGGTCGGTCGTGAGGACCGACGACCCGTCGACCGCGCGGGCGTCCGTGTCGATGAAGGTCAGGACGGTGGCGGTGGTGCCGTGCGCGTCGACCGTGTCGACCTCGTAGCCGTAGAGGAATCCGGCACCCGAGGGCTCGACGGAGTGCGGTCGGAACGACACGACGGTCACGCCGGAGTTCGCGAACGCTGCAGGGAGGATCTCCGCCGAATCAGGCCACACCCCACCAGTGAACCAGCCGGCGCGCGAGCCGCCGTGCGCACGGCGGCGGGGAGACCGAATCGTGATCGTCGGTCCGGGCCGGTCGTTAGTCTGAGCGGGTGAGACCGTCGCGCGTGAGACCCCTCCCTCCGCGTCCCCCGCGTCTGCCGGGCGGAGCCGTCGTCTCGCGCATCCGGCAGTCGAAGCGGACGCCGCTGCTGCAGGTCGTCAAGACCTCGGTGGCGGTGATCGCCGCCTGGTTCGCCTCGATCGCGCTGCTGCAGCAGCCGCTGCCGATCTTCGCCGCGATCGCGGCGCTGCTCGTGGTGCTGCCGAGCGTCAACCAGTCGTTCGTCCGCGGGCTCGAACGGAGCGTCGGCGTCATGGCCGGCGTGCTCATCGCCTACGCCGCCGGCGTGCTGTTCGGCGACTCGACGTGGATCGTGCTCGTCATCGTCGTCGTCAGCCTGCTGGTGGCCTGGGCGTTCCGGCTGACGCCGAGCTCGGCGAACCAGGTGCCCATCTCGGCCATGCTGGTGCTCGCCATCGGCGCCCAGACCCCCGACTACGCCCTCGACCGGGTGCTCGAGACGATCATCGGGGCGGCGATCGCACTGGCGGTCAACGCCCTGATCGTCCCGCCCGTGCTGCTCGCGCCCGCCCATCTGGCCGTCGGGCGGCTCGCACGCGACATCGCCGCCGTGCTCGACGAGACCGCCGCCGTGCTCGCCGAGCCGGTCGACGCGGACCGTCTCGCGGCGGGTCTCGAGAACGCGAGGGCCCTGCGCGCTACCCAGGCCCGCGCCTCCTCGGCCGTGACCGCCGGCGTCGAGAGCCTCCAGCTCAATCCGCGCGCGAGTCGCAACCGGTCGGTGCTCGAGGCCGACGGGGATCTGCTCGACCGGCTGACGGTGCTCGTCAACCGCGTGGTGGGCATGGTCCGCTCCGTGCACGACAACTACGACCCCGCCCTGGCCGACGACCCGGTCGTGCAGAGCATCGCCGAAGACCTCCGTCGCGCGGCTCACGACGTGAGACTGCTCGCCAGGACCACCGAGGAGGCGCGGCCCGGCACCGGGGGCCGGCCCGCCTCGTCGGCGTCGTCGCCCGAGGACTCCCCCGCGCTCACGGCGCCCGTGCAGGTCATGCTGCCCGATCCCGACAACTGGGTGCTCGTGGGGTCGCTGCTGGAGGATCTCCGCCGGGTGCGCGAGGAGATCATCGGCTGACGGCCTTCAGCCCCGTTCGACCTCGGCGATGATCATCGCCATGCAGCGCGGATGGCCGAGGGGACGGAAGTGCCCGTCGACGGGGAAGGTGCGGTTGACGGCCCCCGGCAGCACGCTGCCCTCGGTGACGTGGGCGTCGAAGCGCGACGCCATCGACGTGACCCGGGAGTTGGCCTCGAGCTGCTCGGCCAGCAGGAGCAGATCCGCATCTCGCGGCGAGAACGCCCGGAGCGCCGGGTTCGGCAGCACCCGCGACCATCGGGTGCCGGAGAACGGGCTGTTGACCGTCACCATGCGCGCGATGCGGCCCTCGACGTCGGTCGACACCATCATCGTCTTCCCGATCAGGCCGCCCTTGCTGTGCCCGAGCACGATCACGTCGCGGAGGTCGTGCGCGTCGAGCACGGCCTGGGCCAGCTCGGCGGTCGCCTTGATCGGTCGACGGTTGTGGCGGAGACCCGGCACCACGACGACGGGGTGGCCGAGGGCGCTGAGACGATCGGCCAGGGGCCGGAGGAACCGCCACGTCTCGTACACGCCCGGCAGCAGGAGCACGGGCGCCCGGGCGCCCTCGCGGTAGACCCGGGGAACCGATCGTCGCGAGGGCGGATCGAGGTGGACCCGCCAGACGAAGACGTAGTCGAGCACCAGGCACCGGACGAAGCGCGCCAGGCCGACCCGCCGCCGCCCGGGTCGATCGCGGGAGGGGGCGTTCGTCATGACCTCAGGCTAGGCCGAGGGGCTCGCTCTCGGACCAGGCCGCGGCCTCGACGGCCTCGAGGGACATCGCCAGGGCGGCGTCCCACTTGCTGCAGATGCTCGCCCACGGCGGCGGGAACTCCGCTGCGTCGTGCAGCAGCTGACGGGCGAACTCGGCATGGCCCGCGCGGGAGGCGGCGCTGGCGGCGTCGGGCAGCGAGCCCACGATGCTCCGGACGACGAGGACCCGGTGGCTCCACTCCATCTGCTCGATGTCGTCGAACGCGCCCCAGGCGCTCTCGATCTCGCGTCGGAGCCGGACGATCTCCGTCGCCTCGGCCGACGTCGCCGTCGTCCTCGTGATCATGCGCCCCCCTCAGGACCTGCCCACCCCGCCATCGGGGTGGCGCCGCCGACCGATGCCGACGGGTATCGACTCGGTCGACACCCAGAAGATATCACCCGGGCGAGCGGGAGGGAACCGGTTCCCTCCCCGGCCGTCCCCCGAATGCTGAGAGCACTCACGGCGGAGGGTCTACCGTCCAGATCGCACCGCACCGGTGCACAGACTCGGCAACGAACCCACGACGAACGGGAGACATCATGTTCCAGGGATCCGACACACTCCGCACCAACATGCAGAAGGTCCTCGTCGACCTCATCGAGCTGCACCTCCAGGGCAAGCAGGCCCACTGGAACCTCCTCGGCTCGAACTTCCGCGACCTGCACCTGCAGCTCGACGAGATCGTCGACGCCGCCCGCGAGTTCTCCGACGAGGTGGCCGAGCGCATGCGCGCCGTGTACCTCATCCCCGACGGCCGCTCGTCGGTCGTCACGGCGAACACCAGCCTCGTGCAGTTCCCCGAAGGGCCGGTCGAGACGACGGCCGTGGTCGACCTGATCGTCGACCGCATGTACGCCGTCACCGAGACGATGCGCGCCGTGCACGACGAGGTCGACGACGAGGACCCGACGACGGCCGACGTGCTGCACGGGATCCTCGAGCGCCTCGAGCAGCTCGCCTGGATGACGGGCGCCGAGAACCGCCACCCCGCGAAGGACGCCGGTTCGGCCGACACCCGCGAGCGCGACGAGTCGGCCGCGGCCGAGGGCCTCGATCGCGTCGGCGCCGTCGCCAACTAGCTCCACCACCCCATGACGGCACCGTCCCGGAGCGCGCGACCCGCGCCTCCGGGGCGGTGCCGTCCGTCGTCGAGAGGACCGACAGCATCATGAGCACGAGCTACGACCACGTCATCGTCGGCGGGGGCATGACCGCCGACGCCGCCGCCAAGGCGATCCACGAGACGACCCCCGACGCGACGATCCTGATCATCAGCGCCGACGTCGACGCCCCCTACACCCGTCCGGCCCTGTCGAAGAAGCTCTGGATCGACCCCGACTACACCGAGAGCGACAACGACCTCGGCACGGTCGCGGAGTCGGGCGCCGACCTGAGGCTGCGCACCCTCGTCGAGTCCATCGACCGCGACGCGCGGACGGTCACCACGAGCGACGGCGACACCGTCGGCTACGGGCGGCTGCTCCTCGCCACGGGCGGCAGCCCCACGGCCCTCGACCTGCCCGACGACGACCGCGTGCTGTACTTCCGCACGGCGGCCGACTACCGGCGGCTGCGCGAGTTGGCCGGGTCCGGGCGGCACGTCGCCGTCGTGGGCGGCAGCTACATCGGGACCGAGATCGCGGCCGCGCTCGCCCAGAACGACACCCGCGTGACCCTGGTGTTCCCCGACGACGTGCTCGGCGCCTCCCTGCTGCCGGCGCCGATCGCCTCCGTGCTCGACAGGACCTTCGAGGAGGCGCGGGTCGAGCTGGCCCGGGGACGCCGCGTCGAGAGCGGCACGGCCGACGACTCGGGCCTGCATCTCGTGCTCGACGACGGGTCGGCCCTCGACGCGGACGCCGTGGTGGTCGGGCTGGGCATCTCGCCCGACGACGGACTCGCCTCCGACGCGGGTCTCGACGTCGACGACGGGATCGTCGTCGACGAGACGCTCCGCACCTCCGACCCGCTCGTGTTCGCCGCGGGCGACGTCGCGAGCTACCCCGACGCCATCCTCGGGCGTCGACGGGTCGAGCACGTCGACAACGCGAAGTCGCAGGGCGCCACGGTCGGCCGGATCATGGCGGGCTCCGACGAGGTCTACGACCACACGCCCTACTACTACTCCAAGGTCTTCGACATCTCGTACGAGGCGGTCGGCACGCTCGACACGTCGCTCGAGACGGTGCTCGACGACAAGGGCGAGGGGCGCGCCGTGGCCTACTACCTCGGCGACGAGGGTGTCGAGGGCGTGCTGCTCTGGAACGTCGAGGGCGCCCGCGACGCGGCCCGCGAGGTCGTCCGCGACTGCACGCCCGGCGACGTCGAGCTCGCGGGCCGCATCTGACGGACCCCGCTCCGGAGGCGGACGGCCCGGTCGACGCGGGCCGTCGGCCCGCCGGGCGGGCGGGCCGCTCCGCCGGACCGGCCCCCCGCTCGGGCGGGCGGACGGTCCGCTCAGCCGAACAGGGAGCTCTCGCGACCCCGGCGGTCCAGCTCGACGGTGAAGAGGCCGCCGCTCAGCGGAGCACGGGCCAGCTCGTCGTCGCTCATGTTCTCGCGCGCCGAACCGACGAGCAGCGTCGACATGTCGGGGCCGCCGATCGCGATGCCGGTCAGCTGCGGCGCCGGGAACTCGATGCGGTCGATGAGATCGCCGTCCTGGTCGAGGTGGACCACGACGCCCTCGCCGTAGATCGCCCCCCAGAACTCGCCCCGCTCGTCGCGCACGAGACCGTCGTGCATGCCGCCGCTGGTGAACGGCACGACCTCGGCCAGGTCGCCCTCGGGGCCCCACTGAGCCTGGAAGATCGTCTTCACCCCGGTGTCCGTGAACCACATGGTGCGGCCGTCGTCGTTCCATTCGAGCCCGTTGAAGGTCGTGAACCCGCCCCGGAGGCGCGTCACGACCTCGTCGGGGCCGACCCGGTACATCAGGCCGTCGGGGGCCTCGTCGGTGACGTCCATCGCTCCGACGACGAAGGCGCCGAACGGGTCGCACTTGCCCTCGTTGAAGCGGATGCCGTCGTGTCGGTGGGGCAGGTGCGCGATCTCGCGGAGCCCGCCCCCCTCGTCGTCGGTCGAGACGATCCGGTCGCCGAGGGCCATGATGAGGCCTCCCCCGCGACGACGCTGGAAGCTCGCGAGCGGCGCGGGCAGCTGCGCGGCGCGGTCGTTCCGACCGTCGACGCTCGTCCGGTGCAGCACGCCCGGCGTGATGTCGCACCAGATCCACTCCTGGGCGTCGACGTCCCAGACGGGGCTCTCGACGAGCACCGCCTTCGCGTCGAGGAGGAGGCGGGGCTCGGTCAGTGTTCCGGTGGGCAGCGGCATCGGTCCGGTCTACCAGTCGGGTGCGGTGCGCCGCACGGTCGCCCCTCCACAGGGGTACGGCCTCGCAGCATCATCACAGAACCCTGCGAGGGGCGGGCACGAGGAGGCGCACCGGGCCACCGTAGACCCGGTGACCGATCTCCTCGACAGACCCGACGACACCGCCGCCCCCGCCGACCCCGGAGCCGCGCGTGCCGCCGGCGAGTGGCACCGGCCCGAACCGCGAGAGGACGGCTACATCGCGCTGCGCTCGTACGGGGCGATCGGCGACGGCCGGACCGTCGCCCTCATCGCCCGCGACGGGCAGATCGACTGGCTCCCGATGCCCGAGCTCGACACGGACCCCGTGTTCTCGGGCATCGTCGACGCCGGCAAGGGCGGTCGCATCGAGCTGCGCCCGGTCGACGACGACTTCGAGGTGCAACGCGAGTACGTCGCGAACACGAACGTCCTGGTGACCCGGTTCCGCACCTCGACGGGCGTCGTCGAGGTGACCGACGCCCTGGTCACCGGAATCGCCGGTCGACTCCCCTGGGCCGAGCTCGCCCGACGGATCGACGGGGTCGAGGGCTCGGTCGACATGCGCTGGGCCGTCGTGCCCGGCAACACGTTCGGAACCCACCCGATCCGACGGTTCGACACGCTGCACGGGCCCGTCCTCCGGGCGGCCGACATCAACATCGCCCTGGTCGGCTTCGGCCACGGCCGCATCGACTCGACCGAGCCCGGCGACGGCGAGACCCACGGGGGTCCGCACCGATTCTGGGGCGAGTTCACGACGGAGCCGGGATCGCGCTCGCTCCTGTGCCTCTGCGGCGTCGAGGACGAACCTCTGCACCTGCCCGATCCGCGCGTCGTCGATCAGGGCATCGACCGCACCATCCGCAACTGGCAGACCTGGTCCGACGAGTTCAACTGGGACGGCCCCTGGGCCGAGCACGTCCAGCGCAGCGCCCTCGCCCTCAAGCTGCTGATCTACAGCCCCTCCGGCGCCATCGCCGCCGCGGCGACCGCCGCGCTGCCCGAGAACTTCACCGGCGACAAGAACTGGGACTACCGGTTCGCGTGGGTGCGCGACCTCGCCTACACGGTCAACGCCCTCGTCCGCTTCGGCCTCCGCGAGGAGACCCAGGCCGCCGTGTCGTGGATGCTCTCGGCCCTCAAGGCCAACGGGCGCACGATGCACATCTTCCTCAACCTCGACGGCACCGTGCCCGACGGCACCCACGAGACCGGATCGGAGGGCTGGCGGGGCATCGGACCGGTCTACAAGGGCAACCCGGCCGGTGAGCAGCTGCAGCTCGGCACGTTCGCCGACATCCTCTCGATCATGAGCCAGTACGCCGCCGACGGCAACATCCTCGACGTCTCGACCGGCGACCTCCTCGCGAGCTTCGCCGACGACGCGTGCCGTCGCTGGCAGGAGAAGGACTCCGGCATGTGGGAGCTCCCCGACGTGCAGCACTACGTCAGCAGCAAGATGGGCTGCTGGCAGGCGATCGACTCGGCGCTGCGGCTGACCGAGATCGGTCAGATGCACCCCGACCCGGACGACGTCGAGCACTGGAAGAAGAACCGCGACCTGATCGTCGAGTGGATCGACGAGCACGGCTGGTCGGAGGAGCTCGGGGCGTACGTCATGTACCCGGGCAGCGAGAAGCTCGACGCCTCGGTGCTGCTGCACGCGCCGAGCGGCTTCGACCGCGGGGAGCGCATGTCGAGCACGATCGACGCCATCCGCCGCGAGCTCGGGGCGGGGCCGCTGGTGTTCCGCTACAGCGACGTCGACCAGGAGGAGGGCACCTTCGTGGCCTGCGCCTTCTGGATGGCGAGCGCCCTCGCCTGCGTCGGTCGGTTGGACGAGGCGGTGGCCCTGATGGACGAGCTCGTCGACCAGACCAACGACCTCGGCCTCCTGACCGAGATGATCAGCGCCGACGGCGGCGAGTTCCTCGGCAACATGCCGCAGGGGCTCAGTCACCTCGCGCTGGTCAACGCGGCCATCACCATCCACGAGCTGAGCAGCGACGACACCGACGGCCAGAAGGAGGCCCCATGAGCACACCCGCACCCGCCCCCGTCCCCGCAGCGACCGGAGACGAGCTCGCCCTCGTCGACGCGTGGTGGCGGGCCGCCAACTACCTCACGGTGGGGCAGATCTACCTGATGGAGAACGCGCTGCTCACGCGGCCGATCGCGCGCGACGACATCAAGCCGCGCCTCCTCGGCCACTGGGGCACGTCTCCGGCGCTGAGCTTCGTCTACGCGCATCTGAACCGCGTCATCCGCCGGGACGACCGCGATCTGCTCTACGTCTGCGGGCCCGGTCACGGCGGACCCGCCATGGTCGCGAACACGTATCTCGAGGGCACGTACTCGGAGCTGTTCCCCGACGTCACCCCCGATGCGCACGGGCTGCAGAAGCTCTTCAAGCAGTTCTCGTTCCCCGGGGGCATCCCCTCGCACGCGGCGCCCGAGACGCCCGGCTCGATCAACGAGGGCGGCGAGCTCGGGTACTCGCTGAGCCACGCCTACGGCGCCGTGCTCGACGACCCGGGTCTCGTGGCGGTCTGCGTCATCGGAGACGGCGAGGCCGAGACGGGGCCGCTGGCGGCGAGCTGGCACGCGAACAAGCTGCTCGACGCACGGCATGACGGCGCGGTGCTGCCGATCCTCAACCTGAACGGCTACAAGATCGCCAACCCGACCGTGCTCTCGCGCATCCCCGAGAGCGAGCTGCTCGAGCTGATGCGCGGGTACGGCCACGAGCCGATCGTCGTCTCGGGCGGGTTCGACGGGGAGGACCCGATGCTCGTCCACGAGCGGATGGCCGCGGCCCTCGACACGGCCTTCGCCCGCATCGACGAGCTGCAGCGCGGGGCCCGCACGGGCGACGGCGGCGAGCGCCCGCGCTGGCCCATGATCGTGCTGCGCACCCCGAAGGGCTGGACGGGACCGAAGACCGTCGACGGCGAGCGCATCGAGGGCACCTGGCGGGCGCACCAGGTCCCGCTCAGCGGCGTGCGCGAGAACGACGAGCACCGGGAGCAGCTCGACGCGTGGATGCGCTCGTACCGACCCGACGAGCTGTTCGACGAGGACGGACGCCCGGCCGCGCGCCTCGACGGGCTCCGCCCGCACGGCGCGAAGCGGATGAGCGCGATCCCCGCCTCGAACGGCGGGCTCGTCCGCCGCGACCTCGAGCTCACCGACCACCGTCGTCACGCCGTCGAGACCTCCGACGACCGCCGCACGCAGGCCGAGGCGACGAGAGTGCTCGGCCGATGGCTGACCGAGATCGTGCGCGACAACCCGTCGACCTTCCGGCTGTTCGGACCCGACGAGACGGTGTCGAACCGCCTCGACCCTGTCTTCGACGTCACCGACCGGGTCTGGTCGGCCGACATCTGGCCCGACGACGAGCACGTCGCACCGAGCGGCCGGGTCATGGAGGTGCTCAGCGAGCATCTGCTGCAGGGGCTCATGGAGGGCTACCTGCTGACCGGTCGTCACGGCCTGCTCAACACCTACGAGGCCTTCGTGCACATCGTCGACTCGATGTTCAACCAGCACGCCAAGTGGCTCGAGAGCGCCGACGGCATCGAGTGGCGCGCCCCCATCTCGTCGTTCACCTACCTGCTCTCGTCGCACGTCTGGCGACAGGACCACAACGGCTTCTCGCACCAGGACCCGGGGTTCCTCGACGTCGTCGTCAACAAGCAGGCGCATCTCGTGCGCATCTACCTGGCACCCGATGCGAACACCCTGCTCGCCGTCGCCGACCACGCGTTCCGCACCACGGACACCGTCAACGTCATCGTGGCGGGGAAGCAGGAGTCGCCCGCCTGGCTGTCGCTCGCCGAGGCGGAGGAGCACGTGCGCCGCGGCGTGGGCGTCTGGGAGTGGGCCGGCACCGAGGGAGCGCCCGTCGCCGGCGTCGACCCCGACGTCGTCCTCGCCTGCGCGGGCGACGTGCCGACGCTCGAGACGGTGGCGGCGGCCGATCTGCTGCGCCAGGTGCTGCCGTCGCTCCGCACCCGCGTGGTGAACGTCGTCGACCTCATGCGCCTGCAGGACGTCCGGGAGCACTCGCACGGGCTCACGAGCGACGACTTCGACGAGCTGTTCACGACGTCCAAGCCCGTCGTCTTCGACTTCCACGGCTACCCGTCGCTCGTGCACCAGCTGACCTACCGGCGCACGAACCACGACAACCTGCACGTGCGGGGCTTCCAGGAGAAGGGCACCACGACCACGCCCTTCGACATGGCCATGCTGAACGACATCGACCGGTACCGGCTCGTGCTCGACGTGCTGCACCGCGTCCCCGGACTGGCCGACGAGCACCCCGACCTCGTCGCCGACTTCGAGTCGCGTCGCGAGGCCGCCCGCGCCTACGCGTACGAGCACGGCGAGGACCACCCCGACGTCGTCGGCTGGCAGTTCGGGGCCTGATACGCGGTTCGCACCCCGGGAATCCGCTCGGCCCCCTGCGCGCGCGGCAGGGTCCCGGCGGATCGCCGGGGTCTCGGGGTCGGTCTCGGTCTCGGGGTCGGTCTTGGTCTCGGGCTCGGTCTCGGGGTCGGTCTCGGCGAGGTGCGACAGCGTTCGCGCGACGGCGTACGGTCGGGCGCATGACGCCGAAGGACGACACTCCCCCGCAGCTGAAGAACCCCGAGATGTACGAGGCGCTCCGCGAGGAGGGGAACTCGAAGGAGAAATCGGCCCGCATCTCGAACGCCGCCGCCCAGAAGGGTCGCAGCGAGAAGGAGGTGGCCGCGAAGGGCGGCCGCTCGGGTTCGTACGACGACTGGACGGTCGACGAGCTGAAGGGGCGGGCCGAGGAGCTCGGCCTCACCGGCTACTCCGATCTGAAGAAGGCCGACCTCATCGAGGCGCTGCGCGACCACTGAGCGCGCCGCGGCGGCCTGTCCGAACGGTCAGCCGGCCTTCCGCTCGCCCTCGGCGGACTTCCGGGCGGGAGCCTTCTTCGCAGTCGGCTTCTTCGCGCTCGCCTTCTTCGCGCTCGCCTTCTTGGCGCCCGACTTCGCCGCGCCTGACTTCGCCGCGCCTGACTTCCCGTCGGCCGGCTTCTCGTCGGCCGGCTCGCTCTTCGCTGCGGGCTTCCTCGCCGAGGCCTTCGCCGCCGGCCTCTTCGCGGACGCCTTCGCCGCCGGCTTCCTCGCGGCCGGACTCTTCGCCGCCTGCTTCTTCGGCGCCGACTCGCCGTCGTCGGTGTCGTCGCCGTCGTCGGCGTCATCCGCGTCGTCCGACGACCCCGCGCGAGCAGCCGCCCTCTTCGCGGGCTTGCGCCGCCCGCCCGACCGGTTCTTCTCGACCGACTGTCGCAGCGCCTCCATCAGGTCGATCACCTCACCGCCCTCGCCCTCGTCAGCGTCGTCCGACGACTCGCCGAAGGTCGCGTCGGTGTCGAGCGACTCGCCCTCCTCGAGCTTGGCGTCGATCAGCTGGCGGAGCTCCGCCTGGTAGTCGTCGCTGAAGTCGGCCGGCTCGAAGTCGTCGCTCAGCGAGTCGACGAGCGAGGACGACATGTCGAGCTCCTTGTCGGTGATGCGGGTCTGCTTCTCGAGCGCCGGGAACCGGGCCTCGCGCACCTCGTCGTCCCAGAGGAGCGTCTGCAGCATGAGCACGTCGCCGCGCACGCGCAGCGCGGCGAGACGGGTCTTCTGCCGCAGCGAGAAGTGCACGATCGCGGTGCGGTCCGTCTCCTCGAGGGTGCGCCGCAGCAGCACGTAGGCCTTCGGCGACGAGCCGTCCGGTTCGAGGAAGTAGCTGCGGTCGAACATGATCGGGTCGAGCTGGTCGCTCGGCACGAACTCGAGCACGTCGATCTCGCGCGACTTCTCCTCCGGCAGCGCCTTGAGGTCGTCGCCGGTGATGACCACCGTGCGATCGCCGTCGTCGTATGCCTTGTCGATGTGCTCGTAGTCGACGACGCGGCCGCAGATCTCGCACCGGCGCTGGTACCGGATCCGCCCGCCGTCGGCGTCGTGGACCTGGTGCAGCGAGACGTCGTGGTCTTCCGTGGCGCTGTACAGCTTGACGGGCACGTTGACGAGCCCGAACGTGATCGCGCCCTTCCAGATCGATCGCATGCCCGCCATCTTTCTCCGGGCTCGCTCCGAATGACCGCTCTCGGGGTACAGGAGGCCGGGCGGAGCGGGCGCGGCGGGGCCACGGTATGCGGCATGAGCCAATACGACAAGAAGAACCCCGTCGACCTCTACCCGGTGCCGCCGTTCCCCGAGCAGGAGCAGTCGATGCCCGGCGAGGCCCGCGCGATGGACCCGAAGCCCGACCACGGCGAGACCAGCTACGTCGGCAGGGAGCGCCTGACCGGCTTCCGCGGCGTCGTCACCGGCGCCGACTCCGGCATCGGCCGCGCCGCCGCCATCGCGCTCAGCCGCGAGGGCGCCGACCTCGTGCTCAGCTACCTGCCCGCCGAGCAGGCCGACGCCGAGGAGGTGCGCGACCTGCTCGAGGGCGAGGGCCGGAAGGCCGTCCTCGTGCCCGGCGACATCTCGGACGAGCAGTACTGCCGAGACCTCGTCCAGAAGGCCGTCGACGAGCTCGGCGGGCTCGACACCCTCGTCATGGTCGCCGGTCACCAGGAGAGCCACGACGACATCCTCGAGATGACCACCGAGGGCATCGACGAGACCATCAAGACCAACGTGTACTCGCTGTTCTGGCTGACGCAGGCCGCCCTGCCGCACCTCGAGCCCGGCTCGTCGATCGTGACGACGGGCTCGATCCAGGGAACGCAGCCCTCGCCCGACAAGCTCGACTACGCGCTGACGAAGGGCGCGATCGGCGTCTTCACCGCCGGCCTCGCGCAGCAGCTGGCGCCGAAGGGCATCCGCGTCAACCAGGTCTCGCCCGGCCCGATCTGGACGCCGCTGCAGCCCGGCTCGCAGGACGCCGAGAAGGTCGCCGAGTTCGGCGCGCAGGCGCCCTACGGTCGCCCGGGCCAGCCCGCCGAGCTGGGTGCCGCGTACGTGCACCTGGTCAGCCCCGAGTCGAGCTACACGAGCGGCGCGACCATCACGATCGCCGGCGGCACGCCCGCCGTCTGACACCGCGCCTCCTCGGCTCCTGCGGCCCGTCGCCCCCTCCCTGCGGGCGACGGGCCGCCGTCGTGCCGGGTAGAACAGGAGGCGACACGGACCGAGGAGGCGCGCGATGGCGGGCAGAGGACGCGGCGAGACCGTCGAGGTCGGCGGGCACCGGCTGCAGCTGACCAATCTCGACAAGGTGCTGTACCCCGAGACGGGGACGACGAAGGCCGATGTGCTCGGCTACTACGCAGCCGTCGCCGAGTGGATGCTGCCGCACGTCGAAGGGCGCCCGGCCACGCGCAAGCGCTGGGTGGACGGGGTCGAGGGCCAGGTCTTCTTCGAGAAGAACCTGCCCGACTCCGCGCCCGACTGGGTCGCCCGGCACGAGATCGAGCACAAGGACCACGCGAACGTCTACCCGATGGTCAACGACCTCGCCACGCTGACCTGGCTGGCCCAGGTCGCCGCGCTCGAGGTCCACGTGCCGCAGTGGCGCTTCGGCCCCCGCGGCGCGCGACGGAACCCCGATCGCCTCGTGCTCGACCTCGACCCGGGCGAGGGCGTCGGTCTCGCCGAGTGCGTCGCGGTCGCCCGCGAGCTGAGGCCGATCGTCGAGGGCATGGGTCTCGAGCTCGTGCCCGTGACCAGCGGCAGCAAGGGGGTGCACCTCTACGCGCGCCTCGACGGCCGGCAGACCGGCGAGCAGGTGAGCGCGGTGGCGCACGAGCTGGCCCGGGCCCTGGAGGCCGACCACCCCGATCTCGTGCTGAGCACGATGGGCCGGGCCGATCGCCGCGGCAAGGTGCTGCTCGACTGGTCGCAGAACAACGGCAGCAAGACGACCGTGGCGCCGTACTCGCTGCGCGGACGGTCACGGCCCACCGTCGCGATGCCGCGCACCTGGCGCGAGCTCGCCTCGCCGTCGCTGCGTCAGCTCGAGCACACCGAGGTGCTGTCGCGCCTGAGGCGCCGCGGCGACCCCCTCGCCGACGTGTCGAGCGGCACCCCGGTGCCGCCGGGCGAGCTCGGCGAGGACTTCCGCAACACGGACGACCCCGACCACGACCCGTCCGAGAAGCGCCGGGACCGCCTCGAGATGTACCGCTCGATGCGCGACCCGGCTCGGACGCGCGAGCCGGTGCCCGCCGAGGCCCCGCCCTCGACCGACGGCCGGAGCTTCGTCATCCAGGAGCACCACGCGAGCCGGCTGCACTGGGACTTCCGCCTCGAGCACGACGGCGTGCTCGTCAGCTGGGCCCTGCCGAAGGGCGAGCCCGACGACCCCGGCACGAACCACCTCGCCGTCCAGACGGAGGACCACCCGCTCGAGTACGGGACGTTCGAGGGCACCATCGCGAAGGGCGAGTACGGGGCCGGCGAGGTCACGATCTGGGACTCGGGCGAGTACGACCTCGAGAAGTGGCGCGACGGGAAGGAGGTCATCGTCGTGCTGCACGGCGAGCAGCGCGGCACCCGGCGAGTCGCCCTCATCCACACCGGGCACGGCGGCGGGAAGGCCGAGCGGAACTGGCTGATCCACCGCATGAAGGACGACGACGGCGGCGGGTCCGCGGTCGGGAACTCAGGCGCCGAGGGGTCCGAGCGGCGCTCACCCCGCCGAGACGGCCGTCCTCCTGAGAAGCCGACCGGCCGAGGCGCGACGGGCCGCGGCTCGGGCGGCACCTCGTCGGCTCGGGGCACGGAGCGCGAGCCGACGGCGCCCGAGCCGGTGGCGCCGATGCTCGCGACGACGGGCGACGCGCACGACGTCGCCGAGGGCGAGTGGGCGTTCGAGATGAAGTGGGACGGCATCCGCGCGGTCGCGGTGGTCCACGACGGCGAGGTCACCCTGACGAGTCGCAACGGCAACGACCTCACCCCCGCCTACCCCGAGCTGCAGGAGCTGGCCGACCGGGTCGACAGCGAGGGAGGCGCGGTGCTCGACGGCGAGATCGTCGCCGTCGACGAGAAGGGTCGCCCCGACTTCGGCCTCCTGCAGAGCCGCATGGGCCTGACCCGCCCCCGCGACGTGGCGCGGGCCGCCGCCTCGGCACCCGTCCGGCTGCTGCTGTTCGACGTGATGCGGGCCGAGGGCCGCTCGCTCGTCCGCGAGCACTACGACGACCGGCGGGAGGTGCTCGAACGCATCGTCGAGGGCGGCGGCGCGATCGATGTGCCGCCCGCGTTCGACGGCGACCTCGACGCCGCCATGACGACGTCGCGACGACTGCGACTCGAGGGCGTGGTCGCCAAGCGCCGCGACGCGACCTACAGCGCGGGGCGGCGCTCGCGGGCCTGGCTCAAGATGAAGCACCATCGGACGCAGGAGGTCGTGATCGCCGGGTGGCGTCCGGGTGCCGGTCGCCGGGCCGACGGGGTCGGAGCGCTGCTGATGGGCGTGCCGGGCGACGCGGGCCTCGAGTACGTGGGGCGCGTGGGCACCGGGTTCAGCGACCGCGAGCTCGACGAGCTGCTGCCGATGCTCGAGGCCGCCGAGCGGAAGACGAGCCCGCTCGTCGGGGTCCCGCCGGTGGATGCGCGCGGGGCGCGCTGGGTGACGCCGTCGCGGGTCGGCGAGGTGTCGATCGCCGAGTGGACGTCGACCGGTCGCCTCCGGCAGCCGTCGTGGCGCGGCTGGCGCCCGGACAAGTCGCCGGAGGACGTCGTCCGCGAGGGGTGATCGGGCCCGTCGGCGAATCACCCGACCGACCGGGTATCGCCCGGGCTCCGACGGGTGTTGGCTGCAGCATGAGCGTCGACGCATGACCATCCCCGGATCCGAGACGGCCCCCTCCGCCGCGACCCTGCGCGGCCGCCGCGTGGTGCTCGCCGTGGCCGTGCTGGCGTCGTCCGTGGCGTTCCTCGACGGATCGATCGTGACCGTCGCCCTGCCCGCCATCGCCCGCGAGCTCGTGGGCCAGGGCGCGGCGCAGGGGCCGGGCGCCGCCGGGGCCGACCTCGTGCTGCAGCAGTGGGTGGTCGACGCCTACCTGCTCGCCCTCGGCTCGCTGATGCTCGTCGCCGGATCGCTCAGCGACACCTTCGGGCGGGTGCGGGTGCTCCGCATCGGGCTGGTCGCCTTCGCGGTCACGAGCGTGCTGGCCGCCCTCGCACCCGACCCCGGTCTGCTGATCGCCGCCCGAGCGCTGCAGGGCGTCGCGGCGGCGCTGCTCGTCCCGAGCAGTCTCGCGCTCATCACCTCGACCTTCACGGGTGCGGCGCAGGGCCGCGCGATCGGCGCCTGGACCGCCTGGACCGGGGTCGCGTTCCTCATCGGTCCGCTGACCGGAGGAGCCCTGGTCGACACGATCGGCTGGCGCTGGGTGTTCGCCGTCGTCGTCGTGCCCGTGCTGCTGACCCTGCTGCTGATGACGCGCCTCCCCGGCGACGCCCATCGGGGCGCGGACGGAGCGCCCGCGCACGTCGACGTGATCGGCGCCGCACTCGCCGCCGTGGGCCTCGCGGGCCCGGTCTTCGCGCTGATCGAGGGGCAGCGCGTGGGGTTCGGCGCCTGGTTCGTCGTGGCCCCGCTGATCGTGGGCCTGGCGGCGCTCGGCGGCTTCGTCTGGTGGGAGCGCCGCGCACCCGCTCCGATGATGCCCCTGTCGCTGTTCCGCACCCGCGAGTTCACCGTCGGCAACCTCGCCACGGTCGGCGTCTACGCCGCGCTGAACCTCGGGACCCTCACCATCCCCCTGGTCGTCCAGGAGCTCGCGGGTCTGCCGGCCACGCTCGCCGGGCTCGTCACCCTGCCCACCACGATCGTCTCGCTGCTGTTCTCGACCCTGTTCGGCACCCTCGCGGCACGCCACGGGCCCCGGCCGTTCATGACCGTCGGCCCGCTCATCACCGCCGCCGGGTTCCTCTGGATGCTGCTCGTCCGCGAGCCCATCGACGTCCGGTGGCAGATCCTGCCGGGAGTCGTGCTCTTCGGCCTGGGTCTCGCCGTGACCGTCGCACCGCTGACCTCGACGGTGCTCTCGCGGGTGCCCGCCGCGCAGTCCGGCATCGCCTCGGCCGTCAACAACGCGATCTCGCGGGTGGCCGGGCTGGTCGCGGTCGCATTCCTCGGCATCATCGCCGGAGGCGCGTTGACCGTCGACGGGTTCCATCGCGTCATCGTGGTGGTCGCGGTGCTCCTGGCGGCGAGCGCGGTGGTGTCGGCCGTCGGCCTGCGGGGCGCGCACCGCGCCTCCTGATCGACCGCGGGGAGGCGGACGCGCGGACGCGCGGGCTCATACCCCGAACCGCCGCCAGGAGGCGTCCTGCTGCGCCAGTCGCCGGAGCGCGAGCAGCAGCGGCTCCACCAGCACCGTGCCCAGCACGACGTACTGCACGGCGGCGTCGACCGAGTCGACCGGGATGCCCTCGATCTCGGCCTCGGCGACCGTGGCCATCGCGCGGGCGTATCCGTCGAGCGTGCTCTCGGGCAGATCGAAGCCGGCCGCGTCGAGACCCGCGACGGCGACCTCGAGCGCCGCGAGGACGTCGTCGGAGTCGGGATCGATCGACCACCCCCAGTGCTCGACGAGCGCCCGGGCGCGACCGAGGTCGAGGCCCTCGTCGGCCGTCGGGGTCACGGCCGTCTGGGCGACGCCGAGCATCTCGGCGATCGACGCGTGCTCTCCGTCGAGCTGGGCGAGCACGTCGCGGGCCGTGGCGACGCTGAGACCGCCCACACCGAGCAGAGCGCGGACGAGGCGCAGCCGTCGGACGTGCTCGTCGCCGTACTGCGCCTGGGTCGCGCTGGTGCGTTCGCCCTCGGGGAGGAGCCCCTCGCGGAGGTAGTACTTGATCGTGGCGACCGCGACCCCGGTCGTCTCGGCGAGCTGGGAGATGCGCACGGGACCCCTTGACATTGGATAGTGCTGCTCTCCAATATTGGAGAGCAGCACTATCCATCTAAGGAGAGACCATGTCACGAGTCAAGCCGAGACCGAGCCGGACCACCCACGAGCACGACGGGGAGCTCGTCGTCTTCCTGATCGGGATGCGCATCAACCGGTGGTGGCGACCCGACCAGTGGCTCCCGGTCTTCGGCGCGATGGGGCCGATGCTCACCGAGCTCTTCCGCGACCCCGACAGCGGGATCACGGGACTGCGGGTGACGATCGGCCGCGGCGGCCCGGTGCTCGTCCAGTACTGGACGTCGCTCGAGAAGCTCTACGCGTATGCGAGCTCACCCGACCAGGCCCACCGACCGGCCTGGAGCGCCTTCAACCGCCGCGCCCGCTCGGCGCCGGGCGCCGTCGGCATCTGGCACGAGACGTTCGTGGTCGAGCGCGCCGAGAGCATGTACGTCGACGTTCCCGTCTCGGGGCTCGCGCAGGCGACCCGATCGGTGCCCGTCGGGCCCCGCAGCGACACGGCCCGGGACCGGGTGGCGGACGGGCGGACCTCGCCACGCGCCTCCGGCTGAGACCCCGATGCTCGGCAGCGCCGACCGGGGGACGCCGCGCAGGGGCGGCGGCGTACGGTGGCGCTCGTGCCGCACTTCTCCATCATCGCCCCGATCGACGCCCTGGTCGTCGGCGACCGTCACGCGGTCGCGAGGTTCCCGCTGCACGCCACCGTCGTGCCCCCGTTCGGCGTCCTGTCGGGCCGCCACGCGGTCGTCGAGGCCGTCGCCGGGGTGGCGGCGGGCAAGCAGCCCATCCCGACGGCCATCGGGGCGACCGCACGATTCGGCCCGAACCGCGACGTGCCCGTCGCACTCGTCGAGCCGGAGCTCCTGACCGACCTGCACACGAGCCTCCTCGCGGCGCTCGAGCCGCTCGGCTGGGCGCCCGTCGACGCCGACGTCAACGGGACCGGCTACCGGCCCCACGTCGCGGCCACGCGTCAGGCCGCCCTCGCGGTGGGCGCCGTGCTGATCCTCGACCACCTCGCCGTCGTCGATCTCGACCGCGACGAGGCGACCGTGGTCTCCGTCGCCGCCCTCGCGGGCGCCCCCGCCTGAGTCGCCGGCGGGCACGGACCGCGCATCAGGCGCGGGTCAGCCCGAGCAGCCGGATCACGTCGGCGACCTCGTCGGCGGGTGCGCGGCCCGCGTCGACGACCACATGCCGCTCGTCGGCCTGCGGCGGCTCGAGCGTGGCGACCTGCGAGTCGAGCAGCGTCGTCGGCATGAAGTGCCCCTCGCGTGCGGCCATCCGGTCGCCGAGCAGCTCGCGCGTGCCGCGCAGGTAGACGAAGACGACGTTGTGCTCGCGCAGCACGTCGCGGTACCGCCGCTTCAGCGCCGAGCAGGTGATGACGCCGGGCACGCCCGCCAGGGCGTGCTCGATGATCCACGACGACACGGTGTCGAGCCAGGGCGCGCGGTCGTCGTCGTCGAGGGGCGTGCCCGCCGCCATCTTCGCGACGTTCTCGTCGGGGTGCAGATCGTCGCCCTCGGCGAGATCCCAGCCGAGCTCGTCGGCCAGCAGGGCGGCGAGGGTCGACTTGCCCGACCCCGACACGCCCATGACCACCAGCACCGGGTCGGCGGCGTACGGCCCCGAGGAGGCGCGGGTCGGGTTCTCGACGACGGCCATCAGACGGCCGCGCTCGCGAGCAGGACGCCGGCGTGGGCCGTCGAGGGCGTGGGGGCGGCGGTGGCCGAGGCGATCAGGTGCATGCTGTCGCATCCTCTCGAGGACGCGGCGATGCGACCTCTTCGTCAGGTGGATGGTGCGGGATCGATCGCGGACCCGGTGCGAGAACGGGTCTGGCAGTCTGGAGCACGCGATCGATCTGATCAGGTGAATAATCAGATTTATGGAGTGTGCCACACGGCGCCCCGACCGGCAAGACGGCCCGCCCCGACCCCAGGAACCCACGATGACGCTCCGACTCCCGCCCGCCCGCGAACGAGGTCTGCACGGCCGGGTCGTCGACGTCCTCGGCCAGGACATCGTCGACGGACGACTCGCCCCGGCCTCCATCCTGAACCTCGACGACCTGGCCCTGAGGTTCTCCGTCTCGCGCTCCGTGCTCCGCGAGTCGCTGCGCGTGCTGCAGTCGCTCGGCATGGTGGAGCCTCGGCAGCGGGTGGGCACGCAGGTGCTGCCCCGCGCCTCCTGGGATCTCATGAACCCGCAGATCATCCTCTGGCGCGGTCGGGGCTCCGAGTACCACACGCAGATGCGCGAGCTCCTCGAGCTGAGACTGGGCCTCGAACCCGTGGCCGCCCGGCTCAGCGCGACCCGACTGGACCCGCTCCAGGCCGCGCTCGTGCAGCAGGCCGCGAGCACGATGCTCGAGGCCGGGGCCGCCGGCGACGGGCGTCGGTACCTCGAGGCCGACATCGCCTTCCACACGGCGATCCTGCACGGATCGGGCAACTCCGTCATCGGGCACTTCGCCGGGACGGTCGAGGCCCTGCTGCGCACCCGCACCGAAGAGCGGCGCTTCACGATCACCGACTACACGCCCTCCAGCGCCGCCCGGCATCACGCCCTGGCCGACGCCCTCACGGCACGCGACGACGAGGCGGCGCACGAGGCCGCCTACGCGCTCATCGCGGCCACGGTCGCCGAGTTCGACGACGAAGGGCGGGCCGCCGGGCGCTAGTCGCACCCGGCCGACCCGCCCCGTCCGGCGGTACGGCACGACGGGTCAGTCGACGACCTTCACGTCGGTGAAGGCGCCGGCCTCGACCAGCTGCGCCGCGCCTCCCTCGGGGGCGAAGCTCCACAGACCCGGGGTCGCACCGCCGGCGAGACCGACGAACAGGACGCCGTCGGCGTCGGCCGTGATGCTGCCGGGGCGCGACTCGCTCTGCAGGGCGACGCCCGTGGCGGGGACGACGGTGCGGACGCCCGACGCCGAGGTGACGACGATGTCCTTCGAGGCCAGGTCGACCGTGCACGGCGGTCGGTTCGGGCTGGGGAACGGCAGGCAGAACTGCGAAGCCTGCAGCGCGTAGAACGAGCCGTTCAGCCCGTAGCCGCCGGCGGCGTAGGTCGTGCGGTCCGTCGTGCTCGTGATGCCGCTCGAGACCCCCGAGCCGTCGTCGATGGACCAGAACTGCAGACCGACGGCGCCGCCGCTGTTGGCCTCGTAGTAGGTCGTCGTCCCGGCTCCGGCGATGATGTCGTTCAGGCGGGTGGTCCCCTGCGTGAAGACGCTCTCGGTCGGCGCACCGCCGGCGGCCGGGTAGGTGCGGAGGACGCTCGTGTACAGCACGACGACGTCGCCGTTCGGCCGCACGTCCAGCTGCAGCGGCGTCGAGGGGAAGGCCGCCTCGACCGTGCGACGCGTGCCGTCCGCGCCGAAGGCGACGAGGGAGCCGCCGGCCGTCAGCACGTAGGCCGTGCCCTTCGAGGCGACGTGCAGCTCGCGGGCTCCGACGAGGTCCGTCGCCAGGGTGACCGGACCGGCCTGCGTGGCGGGGTGGCGGACGAGCGTCCCGGCGACGGAGTCGAGGACGACCGCATCGCCGTTCGCGGCGACGTCGTAGCCACCGGGAGACGCGGGGGCGGCCGCGACGTCGACGGGCGCGGAGTCGACGGTCGGGAACGCGACGATGCGTCCGTCCGTGACCGCGAAGACCGCCGTGCCGAGGTCGACCGGGGCGGCGGCCGTCGTGTACGCGACACGCGCGGCGGGACTCGCGACGCCCCTGGTCCAGGCCCTCACCTCGAACCGGAACGTCGCGCCGGCGGCGAGGCCGTCGACGCGGGTGCTCGTGCTCGGCGTGCGGACCCAGACCGTGCGCCCGACGGGGCGCCCGTCGGACGAGACGACGGTGACCGTGTAGCCGGCCGGGGCCGGGCGACCGCTCGTCGCGGGCGCCTTCCAGGCGAGGACGACGGAGGTCGGGCCGGCTGCGGTCGCCGTCAGCTGACGCGGCGTGGACGCCGCGGTGGCGGCGGCCTGGGCGGCGGCCGCCTTCTTCGCGGCGGCGGCCTTCGCAGCCGCGGCCTTCTTCGCAGCGGCGGCCTTCGCAGC
>Ga0265780_10002949_pt1 | contig 22707 bp, 29 predicted proteins | sample P1T30metagenome_FD_192432 | JGI IMG/M metagenome (GOLD analysis project Ga0265780, IMG submission 192432) | Plant litter microbial communities from East Loma Ridge, Irvine, California - P1 T30 | ecosystem: Environmental > Terrestrial > Plant litter > Unclassified | place: USA: California...
CACCAAGCTCGACCAGCAGGCCAATGGCGGCTTCGTCGTTATTCTATTCGAGCTGCTGGCGGCAGTGGCCGAGCACCTGGTGCAGCAGGCGTGCACGGTGCCGGTGGGCTTAGAGGCGCAGTTGCGCAAGCTGGCGCAGCGGCTGCTGCCCTACTTCCCGAGCGAGCTGCGTAGCGAGCGCTTTACGCATGAGCAACTCGCCCAGGTGCTGCACGAGGAGTTTTTCAGCCGGACTGATGTGTGGCGCTGGCTGACGGAGGAGGCGCAGATGGGGGGCGAGTGGGTCGAGTATTGGGCACGGGAGATTACCTGGCGCTTTTTCAAGCCGGAAGCAGGGCCGCCGGCATGACGCTTTCCCGCCACCGGTGGCGCGCCCGCCTGAGCGGGGCTGCCCTGCTCGCCGCGCTGGTCGCGGCCCTGAGTCATACCTAGCCGTAGGGTGCCGCCCGGCCCCGCTACCCTCTTTTTAGTATCTGCCCCGTCCCAAGTGGGAACGCGTCGGCCTCGCGGCCGGCCGGGGCACACAGGGCCTGCACGCAGGTTCGGCCAGCGCGTGGATTTTGGGCTGCCCATACCGCGCCTGGCCACCCTCTTTCTTTTCCCCACTCTTCAACTCGCCCCTCGCTTGTTGCCGCTACCCTACACCCAACGCTCGGCGTTCGGCAAGTTCGCCGCCTACCTCAAAAAGCTACAAAGCGAACTGCCCGCCCAGCTACGCACCCGCCTGCTCAAGGGCCAAGTGCAGCACTACCTCGTGCGCCCCAAGGCCATTAGCGACGGCGCCCAGGCCACGGCCCGCCTGCTGCTCGTCTACGGCATCGATGCCGTGGAGCAGCTGCGCCGCGTGCCCTTCCTGCTGGAAGAGGCCACCGACGCCGACCCGACCCACCGCACCCCGCCACCGGTGGCCACCAACAGCGAGGCGCTGGCCCGCGCCCGCAACGTGTCGGCCCGCGCCATTCGCGACCACCTGCAGGAGTTGCTCAAAATCGGCTTTATCACCCGCAAGGTTTTCCACGGCTGGCACGCCGATTTTGAGCTCTACTTAGCCCCGGAGTTCGTGTGGAAGAAAGAGGCGCAGGTGGCCCAAAATGGGCCTAAAAAGCGCCCATATGCCCCTTCACCAGCTTCCGCCCCCGCTACAAAAGTTCCACCTATTGTATCACTGGAAAAACAGGATAAGGTAGAAATAGAAATTGCCCAGGTGGAAAAGTTAGTTAGTCCAACGCCCCCGGCCGTTTTGACTGGCAACACAGGGCCGCAGGCACGCTCCCAACCGGCCCCCACGCCCCCTGCAACGTCTGCCCAGGCGACGAAATCAGCTTCGGGGGGCGCGGCGGCGGCCGAGCTGCAAGCCGAGCGCCTGGGCTGGGTAACGCAAGCCTGGCACTACGCCTGGAAGCGGCTCTACCCCACCCGCCGCTTCGACGAGGTGGAGCAGCGCAAAGCCCTGGAAGCCATGTGGTACGGCACCTACCACGGCTTTGGCAAGCGCCTGACCCCCGCCGAGTGGCAGCGCTACCACGACCAGGTATTGCAGCGCATCGACCTGGCCGCCGCCTACTTTGCCCGGCACGATAACAAGTTCGCGCCCAGTCCCTTTGCCGAGTTTGTGAAGGGCAGCGGCTACTTCGATGCCGAAAACGCCCGCGGCTTCAGCGGTACCGAGGCTTGGCTGGCCCGCCAGGAGGCCAACAACCGCCAGCGCAACATCAGCCGGGCCCTGCTCAAGGCCCGCCAACAGCTTAAGGCCCACCGCCTGGGTCAGGCCCCCAAGCGCACCCAGGCCCTGACCAACGTGCAGCTTTTCCGCTACCACGAGGCCAAAATCCGGGCCTTCGGGCCGGATGCCCTGCAGCGCTACTACGACCAGGTGGCCAACCCCACCCGGCCCCTTCCCAACCCCATTTTCTTTACCCGCCCCGCTACCGCCTAGCCATGAGCTATACCCGTTCCGCCTCCGTGCAAAAGTTTGTGGATAACGCCCAGACCAAGCTGCTGGTCTACTTCCTCGACGGCAACGTGCGCACCTGGTACGGTCGCCACCACATTCGCGAGGGCCGCGTGGCGGCCGACCCCCGCGCCGTCGAAATCAAGCGCCACGAGCGCTGGGTGGCCCGCAACGCCACCGCCATCAAAGTGGCCCTGCTCTACGACCTGACCACGGGCCAGGAAGTGAGCCGCTTCAAGAAAGGCGGGTGGGTGTAACCACCCGGCGAATTAGTTTCTGTTGAAAAGATGAAGAAAAAATGTAGGTACATGCAATAGTCTAAAGTCTCCTCTTTAATTTTGTAGTACGCTCTGTTATTCTACTACTTCCGTTTACTTATTACCCACATGCAAGAAGCTCGCCTACTCATCGAAGAATGGGAAACTGACATTGTTTTGCTCGAAACGGCCCTGCGCCAAGCCACGCCCGGCCGAGGCGGCCGCCAGGGGGCCAGTGCGCGCCACCGGCTGGCCTGCCAGCTGCGCCGGGCGCGGGCGGCCCAGGGGCTGCTCTACGAGCTGCTGCCGCTGCTGGCCTAGCATGCGCCTGCCGCACCTCGACCAATACGTACCGCTCGAGCGGGGCGAGGCCGGACTGCTGGCCCGCGCCCTGGCCCTGCTCGTGCAGGACGTGACCCAGGCCACGCGCCCGGTGCCTTCCCTGGAAATGCTCACCCTCGCGCCCTTCTGTAACCTGGGCAAGGAGCTGCTCAAAATTCACCACCGCGAGCAGCTCACGCCCGCCCGACCTAAGCGCTTGCTAAAGCCTAAGCAGCTGCGCGTACCCTACGACCAGCTGGTGGCGCTGCACCACCACCGCTATGCCCTGCGCTACTGCACCCTTTCGCCCGAGGAGAACCTGCAACTGCAGGTTCTCCTGGGTAAGTTTCAGCAGAAAGCCCTCAACCTGGGCCAGTGGATACGCTTCTAAACCTACAGCTTCGTGAAGCCCAGCGCCTGAATGGCGGCCAGCTGGCTAGCGTCTACTTGTCCTACTAGCACCACGCCCGTTGTGCACATGCAGGCGTTGCACACGGCGGCGGGTGCCGCCTGGGTCGCCTTGGGAGAGGCCAGCGTGATGCCCTGCTGGGCCAGGTACGCGGTGGCTACGGTTTCGAGCTGCTGCGGAGTGCGCGCCTGGCCCCACTTGTCGGCGCACTGGGTCTGGGCGTAGCTCACATTATAAACCGCGGGCGGGAAGATTTCGGGCTCGGGCTCATTGCAGTGCTTGCAGCTGGTGCTGGCCAAGAGCAACAGGCTGCCCAGCAGCCCGGTGGGGAGTCGAAGTGAGTGCATGCGGCAGGAGATGGAAGAGGTGGTGGGTGAATATATATAGTCAGATACATTTTGCGCCGGCTGGGTTGCACGGTGAGCTACTTAAGTTGCCGGCCAGTAGGGGGCAGGGTAGGAGAGAGGGGAGCTTAGTGTTAAATTTACACGAACTTCAATTCCCTTTCTTTTTCTGCATGGCGCTTGCTTACCCGCTCGCTACTTCCGCGTCCTTTCCGCCCGCTGCGGCCGGCGCTAGGTTTGACCAACCTTCGCCCCAGCCCGCCGTGAAACGCCTTGATTTTCCGATTAGACCACACCTGCTCAAGTTCCTGCAGGTGCACCTGCACCTGGCCCGCACGCAGGAGTTGCCCTTTCAAGCCTCGGACTACACGCTCAGCAGCGAGGGCCGCTTCGGCTTGCCCCTGACGCTGCTGCTGCAAAAGCCCGTGCAGGACGGGCGCTACGAGGGCAGCATCGCCGATTGCACGGCGCGGCTGGGCCTCGACCTGCGCAACTACAAGGGGGCCTACGCCTACCTGCTCAAGGGCGGGCTCTCGCCCTGGGTGGTGTTTCAGTTCAACGACCTGGTCGAGGAAACCTTCCGCGCGGAGTTTTACTGGTGGGTGCGCCAGCAGCGCCAGCGCCGAGCCACCATCAAGGATGCCATCTACAGCTACATGGCTTTCTACGGCGTGAGCGAGGACGACATCGCCTACGAGACCCTGCGCCGCGACCTGCACCGCAATGGCGGGCTGCCCGTGCGCAAGAAATCGAAAAAAAATGAGGCAAAAAGCAGTGCTGCTGCGCAAAAAGTGTCACAAAAAATCAACCCCGTGTCTCAAAAAATCAACGGGGTGTCACAAAAAATCAACGTACTGTCACAACGGGCTACTTTTTCTGCTGTGCGTGAGCAACTTAAAAACTTGCCCTTGCCCATCCTGGAGTTAGATTTTCTGCATGGCCGTCGCTAACTACACCCTGCGCAACGTCGCCCAGGAGCCAGGCGTCGACAACACGGGCGGTATCGAAGCCGCCTGGTACGCGCTGGCCAGCGACCTGCTCGACTTCCCCGACCCCGACGTGGGGCCGCTGCCCATCGGCCAGCTCAACCTCAAGCCCGGCGCCACCTGGTACCAGCTCGTGAGCATCCGCGACACGGTGCGCTACAAGCAGACCCCGAAAGACCTGGGCCGCCACGGCCAGAGCTACACCCAGAAGCTCACCGGCACGCTGGCCCGCCACACGGCCGAGCTGGCGGCCGGCCTCGAAGCGCTCGAGGGCCAGGCGCTGGTGCTGCTCTACCGCGACCGCAACGGGCAGGTGCAGCTGGTGGGCACGCCCGAGCAGCCCTTGGTGTGGGGCGACGCCTACGACTCGGGCGAGACGCCGGCCCAGCGCAACAACTACGACTGGACGCTCGCGGGCGAGACCCCGCGCCGGGCGCGGCCCTACCTGGGCACCTGGCAGGTGGGCAGCGTGGGCCTGGGCAGTGTGCTGGGCACGGGCGCGGGCGGCACAGTGGTGCTGCGCACAGTGAGCGGCCGCCTCCTGGCCACGGTGCCAGCGGGCAAGACCATCATCTTCCGCTCCGATTTTAAACTAGGCTATCAGATTGTATAAATTATGAATGACGCGGATTTAATATATAAGTGGCTCAAGCGATTCCGCAACAACGACGACTTTGAAATCGGGTCGAACGACCTGCGTGAGTACCTGGAAGACTCCACCCTGCTTTTCGGGGCCAAGACGACGGCGGAGTTCATTGCCCAGAAAAACAACGAGACCACGTTTTGGCTGGGTAAGGCCCTGCGCGACAAGGCCAAGCTGCGCCTGCGCCGGTTTGGCAACGCGTCGCTGCTCAAGACCTTGCCTGCCCTGCCGGTGCCGGCCGATGCCCCCAACCTCCCCGCCCCCGGCGACGTGCTGCTACTGCCGGCTGCGGGCGCGCCGGTGGCCGGCAGCCCCGAGCTTTCCGAGTTCGGCGAAACCGTCGAGGCCGGCCAGAGCATCCAGGTAACGGGCGAACAGCTGGCCGGCGTGAAAGCGGCCCTCTACGCCAACGGCCAACTGCTGCGTGCCGCCGTGGACGGCAACACGTCGCAACTGGCCGCCGTGCAGCTGCCCACCAATACGGGCGCCTGGGGCGCTTACGTGCTGTGGCTGCAAAACGCCCAGGGCTACAGCGAGCCCGTGCTGCTCAACCGCGCCCGCGCCACCTGGATGAGCACCACACTGGCGGCCGGCGTCACGGGCCACGTGTTCGGCCTCAACCTGACCCACGGCAACGTGGCCGGTGGCGCTAGTTACCTGTACCTGGTGCACAAAACCACGGGCGACGTGGTGGCCGTGCCCGTGCTGCCCGATACCATCCCCGAGCGCGTTTCGTTTAAGACGCCCATTATTCCGCTGGGCGACTATTGGGCGTACTCCCACAATGGCCACGGCGATAAATGGGGCTGGAGCGAGCGCCTGAGCTGCACCATCGTAAACGCCCAGGACCACATTCAGACCCACGAGTGGACTAGCGGGCAAACCCTCGTCAACACGGGCGGCGACATGGCCGCCGCCCTCAACGCGGCCCTGCTCAGCGCCAGCCAAAACAACCGGATTGTCGCCTTGGGTGCCGGCACGTGGAGCGTGACCAAAGGCGTAGAGGTACGCAGCAACAACTACCTGCTGGGCGAAACAGACCCCAAAACCGGCGCGCCCACAACTATTATTACGCCCAAGGCCGGTGCGTTCGATTTTACGGATGACCGCGGCCTATTAGGCTCGCCCGCGCCGAAGCAAATGCTGCGGCTGGAAAACCTCGTTCTCGACAACCGCAGCGGCGAGCCGATGGGGCCAGTAAACCGCCTGCTGGTGCTGCGCCGCTGCACGCAGGTCTGGCTGCGCAACGTCTGGGCTATTGAGCCGGGCGGCGCACTGGTGCGCCTCGACGAGGATACGCACGGGCTCTATATTGAGGATTGCCAGTTTCACGGGGGCGGCCCGGCCGGCGAGCCCATTTTCCTGCTGCCTTCCCCCGAGGCCCAGGTATTCATCAGCAACACGCCCTTTGTGCTGACGGGCAACGCCGACAGCGCCATCAACGCCAGTGGCGTGAGCCAGATAGCCCTCTTGCCAGGCTGCACGGTCGGCAACGCCGACGATAGCGTGCTCGATGGGGCCTTTGCCGGTAAGGGCCGCTACCTGAAGGGCAGCGGAGCCTATGGCATCGGCAGCGAGTGCTGGCACGTGGAGGGCAGCGTAGGCCGCAACCTGGGCGTGATGCGCGACTGGCTGGGCACGCCCACCAACCCCGTACTCAACGCCACCAACGACGACAACGAGGGCGAGGGCGTCATGTACGAGGGTGCGGAAAGCCGCGCCAGCGCCCCCGTGCTGCGCGCCACCCCGCGCACTATCACCTTTAGCGTGGCGCTCAGCAGCGACAAGTTCACCGGGGCCGCCCCGTTTGCCCACTACGCCCACATCGTGCGCGGCCGGGGCATGGGCCAGCTGCGCCGCCTGGTGGCCAACGACAACGCCGGCACTATCACGCTCGATAAGCCGTGGCGCGTGGTGCCCGACAGCACGAGCTTGGTTATGGTCGGCACGTTCTCACGCTTCGTGCACGTGGTGGATTGCGACTTCACCGCCCGCCCCGGCATGAACGGCACGAACTACTCGGCCAGCAAGTTCCTGGAAGTGTACGGCGGCTGCCATAAGTGGCGCGCCCGGCGAAACAAAATCAAGGGTTTTCGTAACGGCCTGAGCACCTTTACCACCCAGCACAACAGCGTCAACTACATCGACGCGTGCAGCCACAACGACCTAACGGATAACATTATAACGGATTGCCGCTACGGAGTCCGCATTGAGGTAACGGGCGAAGGCGGCGGCGGCCTGCCCAACGGCAGCGGCTACCCGGCAGCGGGCCAGGTGGCCCTGCACCTGCGCAACCGGATAGTCAACCCGGTGCTTTACAACACCATCATTGCCGCGGCCCGCACCGACGACCCCACCACGGCCACCAACTTCCCGCACCCGCTTATTTCGGGGCTGCTGTTTGAGGGTGATTTACCCCCGGTGCCGTTTCCCAACGACTGGCGCACCAACAGCAACCCCACCAGATTCCCCGTTATTACGGTGGGGCCGAACCAGTTGGAGGGGGTAGTGCTGGCCCGCGCTGCGACGGCCGCCCCGGTGCTGGTCGGTACGGGCAACGACGAGTTGGGGCCGCTGGAGCCGTTGCCAGCCAGCGCTTTGCTGGATGCCGCCACCGGTATGCTGACTATTCCCGGCCTCGACCAACTGATAGTGGTCTTCGCGGATGGGGGGCAGGTGGCGCCGCTGGCCCGCACGTTAGCCAGCGGCGGCCCGGTTGCCCCTAGCGCCACGCAGCTCACGCCAGCGCAACTCGCGCAGGTGCAGGCGTTAACCTCGCCGGTCTAACTCGTTTCATCGGCTGGCCTAACGGGGTACGCCACCCTGGACGACGCCCTGGCCGTGGCGGCTACGCTGGTGGATAGCACGCTCTATCTGAATAAGTTGTACCTGCACAACAGCACCAGCGGCGCGGCGGTAGGCAGCAATACCGTGTTTGGCGGTGGCCTGGCACTCGACCCGTCGCAGCCGCTCGACTTCAGCGGCGCCCGGGTATATCAATATAGCTCGTCGGGCGAAACGCTGGTACTGACCGATAACGCGCAGTTCTACCAGTCAAAGCTTACGCTGCTCACCCTCAACGGCCAGGAAGTGGCCTTGCACGATACCGGGGCTACCGACCTGGCAGGCACGGGCATCGTGTATCTGTATGGCAGCAGCCCCGACCCGGTGAACGTCGCCGCTGGCATTCAGGTAGTAGACCTGCGTGCTGGCGGTGGCAGCGGCTCGACCTACACAGCGGGCAGGGGCATCGACATTACGGCCGGCGTGATTAGCACGCAGGAGACCAGGCGCACCGGCACCGTGCTCTCCTTCACCCAGGATGCCGACTACGACGAACTACTCAGTAGCACCTTCACGGTGGACGTGACCAACCGTAAAGGTGGCGTAATGGTCAAGGCCTTGCTCGGCAGTAACTGCGCGCCCATTCAGCTCGACCCCAACGTGTTCGAGCGTCTGGGCCGCAGCAGCTACCAACCGGGCTTCGCGCATTGCTACCTGTTTTCTACCAGCACCGCTACCGGCAAGATTCAGTACACCGTTTCCCCCCGTTTCTAATGTCGCGCCGCGCCTTTTTTCTCGCCACCGTGCAGGCCGGTTACTCCCTGGTGTACCCCGCCAGTCCGGCCCCCAAGCGCGTCGTCAACATGGATTCGCCTCGTTGGCGGCAGGCGGGCTATTGGGAGTACCTGTCCGCCAGCAGCCGCCCCGATATTGCCTTCCCGCCCGGCCAGGGCACGGCCCGCTACGCCAATGGCGACCCACCGCAGGGCACCACGTACCAGGAGCTTACGCTGGTGAGCACGGGCCAGCCGGAGGAAGGGGTACGCATTTATGGCTACGCCGGGGCGGGTGCCTACCTGCTCGTATTCTTGGATGGGGAGCTGGTGCAGACGCTCAACGACACGGGCTTTTACGCCAGTATGCACCTGCTACTTATTGATTTATTCGATTTGTCGCCTGGTACCCACACCGTGCGGGTGGAAAAAGGCAGCCTACGCGACGAGTACGACAGCTCGATTGGCGTAGCGGGCGCGGACGTTCACACCTACTCCCTTTCTTATCCTTAAACCATGTTACTCGAACCCGTACTAGCCCCCTTAGAGATGGCGGTCGCTGACCTCGTTTTTGGCGGCAACCGCATGAAGCAGACCGCGAAGGCTAAGCGTCTGATTATTGATTTTGAGGATGATGGCTGCTGTTCCGTCAACCTCACCATGCTGCCCAGTCGCTACGAGGTAAGCCACGACGGCAGCGCCGGGGCACCTGTGCCAGCTGCCTATTCCAAAGCGGAGCCGGTGGTGGTGGCCGGCGACGGCACCACGGCCGTGGACCCTACGGACGGATTTCCGCGTTACCGGCAGTTGTCGGAAAGCTCGGCCACCAACCTGCTCACCGGCCAGGTTGAACAGTTCGCAGTGGGCCAGGATTGGAAGGCGTTTCTGCACGCCAAGCCCGAGCCACTGCTGCTTCAGAACCGGCATTTAGGGTTTATCTGCGCCCGCCAGGAAATCACGGTCGCTGATATGGTATTCGCCTATATGACGCAGGCCGACGCCGCCCCCAGCCGCTTCGCATGATACTGCACTTTCCCGGCTGGTACCTGCTCGCGGCGCTGGGGCTGATGCTGCTAGGCCTGGCCTGCAAACTCCTGAAGCCGCGCTCCTGAGCACCGAGCCCCGCCCACCCGGCGGGGCTTTTTTGTGTCCTTTTGGCGCGTGCACGTGCCGGGCAGTTTTGCATCGATTCTTACCAGTACTCGATGCACGACCTTTCTACCCTTGCGGCCGTTCTGCAAGCCCCCTTCCTCATGGATGCGCAGGGCATGCAGATGCTTTACGCGCAAATCGCCCAGGTGCTTACGGCGCAGTCCGGTGGCGCAGGGCCGGAGCGGCCGGTCAAGCAGCTGGGCTACTTCGCCCTGACGCCGCACGCGGCCGCCCTGGGCGTGATGAGTTACGCCTCGCTCGACGAAGTGCCCGCCGGCTCGATTGCCGTGCATACCGTGGCCGGCGTCATGATGCCCGACGACTCGTGGTATTCGGTGGGCACCAAGACCATCGGTCAGCGCATGCAGCAGGCCGACGCCCACCCCAACATTGTGGCCCACGTGGGCGTGTTCCGGACGCCGGGCGGCTCCACGATGGGCCTGGAAAACTTCGCGGGTGTCATCGCCAGCACCACCAAGCCCTTCGTGAGCTACGTGGAGCAGGCCTGCTCGGCCGGCTACTGGAGCGCCAGTGGCGGCAACGCCATGGTGCTGGCTGGCCGCACGGCCATGTGCGGCAGCATCGGCACGATGGCCGAGTTCCTGGACTTTTCGGGCTACTTCGAAAAGATGGGCATCAAGCTGGTGGGCGTCAACGCCACCAAGAGCACCAACAAAAATGCCTCGTACCAGGCCGCCATCGATGGCGACCCCGAACCCCTGCGCGCGGAGATTCTCGACCCGCTTAACGAGGTGTTCCTGAGCACGGTGACGACCAATCGCGGCGACAAGATTCCAGCCAAGCAGCTGGAGCTGGTCACCAGCGGGATGGTCTTCGTGGGCGAGGCCAACCTCAGCAACGGCCTGGCCGATTCGATGGGCTCGCTCGACGAGGCCCTGGCCTTGGCTCAGCAACTCGCCGACGAGGCGGATTCCAACGACACCTCTTTAACCACCAATAATCTAATGTCTCTCTTTGCTAAGAAGTTGACGCTGGGTGCTGCCGCGCACGCCCTCGTCGCCGCCACTGCCATCACCGACGAGCAGCTGACCGCTGCCAACAGTGAACTCACCACTGCCGGCGTCACCGGCGCGCAACTCATCACCGAGGCTGCCTACAACGATCTGAGCGCCAAGGCCGGCCGCGTAGATGAGGCCGAGGCCTCGCTTAAAGGCATGACTGATGCGCTGGCTGCTGCTGGTGCTACCGATATCGCTGCCCTGGTTGCCCAGCGCGACGGCTTCAAGGTGAAGGCCGACAAGTTCGATAAGAACCCTGGCGCCAGCCACACCACGCCTACCCTAGAGGCTGGCAAAACCGACGTGGAGCAGGGCGAGCCCGATGCCCACCAGGTAGCCATCGGCAACCTGGCCCACAATAAGGCACTGGCCGGTCACCCAGTCTTCGGCAAATAGGCCTCTCCTCTACTTCATTTCTGGCTAGGTAGCCATTCATGTTTTTCTAACTACTAGTGTTTTATGGATATTCAAGACGTTATCACCGAGTATGGTAATTACTACCGCGACGGGGGGCAAGACCTCCAGCGCATCCTTACCAAGCCCTACATCTCGTCGCAGACGGAGGCGTTATTCGGCCTGATTCCGACCGACGACACCAGCTACCAGATGGGCTCGACGGAGCTGAGCAGCGTGCTGCAGCCCTTCCAGCCCGGCTGGACGCCCAAGGGCCAACTAAAGGCTTCGCCCATTATCCTGACCCAGACGCCCTTCAAGGTCGACCTGGAGGAGCAGCCGGACAAGCTGGAAGCCTCGTGGCTGGGCTTCTTGGCCGACAGCAACCTCAATCGGGCCGAGTGGCCCTTTGTGCGCTATCTGGTGGAGAAACACCTCTACAACAAGATGGACGAGGAGTACGAGCTGGACGTCATCTACTTCGGCAAGCAGGTAGCGCCCACGCCCGGCGTGGCCGGCGCTGCGGCTGAGAGTATGGACGGCATCCGCACGGTCATCAACCGGGCCGTGCAGCAGAGCAAAATCACGCCCATCGTGATGGGCGCCATTCCAAGCGACCCGCTGGCCTTCTGCGAGTACATCGAGGCGTTCGTGGACAAGTTCACGCGCCGCTACCGCGGCCGGGCGCTGGAGGTGTGCATGAACCCGACGCTGGCCCGCCGCTACGCCAAAGGCCGCCACCAGAAGTACAAGCTCGATACCACCGATGCGCCCGCCAAGCCCATCATCGATGGCAACGGCGACGCCTTACTGCAGGTGCCGATTGAATTCACCAAGCACACGGTCGTGGGCCTGGACTCGATGGGCGACTCGCTCAAAATCTGGGCTACGCACAAGGACAACCGCAAGCGCCTGGCCAAGAAGACCATCAACACCAAGAGCGTGCGCATCGAAAGCGCCAAGCGCGAGGTGTACATCTTCACCGACTTCTGGAAAGGCCTGGGCTTTCCGATGCTGGAGGCCGTGTTCACCAACGAGCAAGACTTGGTGCTCTAAGCCAGGTACTGCTGCGCCCCACCGGGGCAACCAGCCGGCCCTCGCCTCGTGCGAGGGCCGGCTTTGGCGGTGCCAACCCATTCATTTTCAACTTAAGCCCTACTACCGTGGCCGACAAAGAACTAACCCCCGCTCAGCAAATCGCGGAACTCCAAGCCCTACTTAAAAAGTCGCAAGAGGAATCGACGGCCAAAGACGCTGTTATCGAAGCGCAGGACGAGCAGCTGGCTGCCGCCAATGCTCAAGGTGCAAATGCCCTCTCGGTGGTCATCCACGAGAAGAAGCGCTACCAGGTGCTGGCCGGCCAGTTCAGCATCGACGACAAGGTTATCAAGCACACCGACCTGAAGGCCGATGCGGAGCTGGTAGCCAAGCTGGTCGAGGAAAAGTCGCCCCTGCTGCAGCTCATCGAGACGCCCAAGGCCGAGGCCAAAGCCTAGCCCTGCGTCCGCTCAGCTAGCCCAATAAATTATTCTATTATCGTTTTAAGCTATTCAGGATGAATACTTACGCATTAACGCATCAGGTTGGCCCGCAGGGTGACGACAACACGCCCGGCCTGCTGGGCTACGTGTACGTGGCCCGCGAGGACGCCTTCAAAACCATCTCCAAGGCCCCCAAAACGGGCACCGTGGCGGGCGAAACGGCCATCATCACGGCGAATCACGAGTTCAAAGACCCGACCGATGGCTGGGCCAAGGTGTACATCACCCTGGACTCCAACCAGCTCAAAGCTGCCATCGTAGGCGAGCGCGACGGCCGCGGCCTAAAGGTGACCTTCGAAGGGTTTCACCCCGGCAACCAGGCCACGACGCTCGAATTTGCCCGTATCGTCAAGAACCTGGGCCTGCTCATGCTGGTGCCCGACGCCGATGGCACCTACCTGCAGGTGGGCGCTGAAGGCCTGCCAGTGGAGCTAGCTCCCGACTACGACTCGGCCAAGCTATCGAGCGGCCGTCGTGGCTTCACGGTAAAGGGTGAGGCTTACGCCACCGGCCTCTACATCTACGCAGGCGACATCAAAGTGAAGCCCTAAGTGATGGTCCAGTCTAGTCACCAGCTCCTGCCCGAAGTAGCCGAGAAGTTCCGCTGTACGGTAACCCCGTGTAGGATTGAAATACAGCGGCTCGGGCGCACCATCGACCTGCGCACGCTGACCTTGGCCGAGGCGCTGGAGCTGGTGAAAGACCCGAAGTTCACCTACTTGGTGCCCAAGCGGCCACCGCGCAAAAATAAGGCTGACGCAAGTACGACGAACTAAGGAAAAAGCCCCGCCGCCACGTGCAGCGGGGCTTTTTTGTGTCCTTTTGGGCCGTGGCAGTGGCCGGCAACTTCGAAGCATGAACTTGCCCGACGTCTCTATCTGGCTGGCCTCCGAGCGCGACTTTAAGCAGGGCGTGGCCCTGTACGCCGCCCTGGGCACCAGTACGACCTACCAGCGCCTGTTTAGCCTGGGCGCCACCGACTACAGCCGCCAGGTGCTCGCGCGTGAACTCGGTGCCCTGGTCGCGCCGATGCCGGCCGAAGTGACGCCGGTCATGGTACCAACGCCAGCCCTGGCGGTCGCGCCAGTGCCAGCCGTAGTGCCTCCAGAGGCCCCGCCCACTACGCAACTGCTCGCCGACCTGCACCAGCAGCTGCGCGCCGTGCGCGACGAGCGCAGCCACCTGCATCCGCAGCTCACGGCCAGGGGAAGCGGCCAAAAGCGCCGCCTGGCCATCGCCCTGCGCATCGTGGCCCTCACGAGTGAGGAAGTCAAACTCAAGGCCCTGGAGGCGCACGTGCAACAGCACGGCCGCCTGCCCGGCCCGGTGGCGACGGCCGACGTGACGGATGAGGCCGAGCTACGCCGCCGGCTGCTCGCCCTGCGCACCAAGCGCAGCAAGCTCAAAGGCCAGCCTGAAAAGGCCGAAAAGGCCGAGAAGCTAGCGGCAATCGAAGCCGAAATAACGCTAATCAAATCAAAACTAACATCTTATACGCGTGAACAATGAGCGACGCACTACCCTCCGTACTTGAGTTGCCTGGTGAAGTGCCGCTGCCCGACGCCACGGGCCTCGAGCGCATCTACGCCGCCTACCTGGCCGATAACCTAAAGAGCCTCAGCCCCAAGGATAAACTCCTGCACAGCGAGCTCGAGGCGGCTTATGCCCTCATTCTCAACTATCACTCCTTCGAGACGGCCTGGCCCCTGCTGGCCCGGCAATTTTCGCTGTCCCGCTCCACGTGCTACAACCGACTACGCGATGCCCAAAACCTGTTTGGGGACGTGAAAAAGGTCAAGAAGGAGGGGCGTCGGAATGTGCTGCTGGAGTACGCCCGCAAACTACTCTTTATGAGCCTCTCACAGCGCCCGCCCGACATGAAGAATGCGCTGGCGGCCATGAAGTTTGAGGCCGATATCGCGGGCCTGCGCCGGGCTGACGCGCATACCGAGGACAGCGGGCCGGGCACGGGCAACACGTCCTACATCCTGAACCTGACGGTGCAGGGCCGCAAATCGCGCCAGTTCGACCTGACCCAGCCCGAAGACATCAGCGATGCCGACTGGGAGCTGGTCAACGAGGCCGTGAATGAGAATGTGGTGGGGGCCGACCAGATGCAACTGCTTATTACCCAGTCTAAGGAGGGCAACAGCAAGCTATGATTAGCCAGGAGCAACTCAAGTTCAACCAGCCCCAGGAGCGCTACATCACGGCGCGCGGCGTCAAGCAGGGCATCAGTATCTGGGGCCGGGGTACGGGCAAGTCCAGCATCATCGCCTGGGACATTCATAAAATCGTGTCGACGATGCCCCGCTCGTGCTGGGTCATCGTCGGCTCGACCTACAAGCAGGTGCTCACCCGCACGCTGCCCTCGACCGTGGCTGGCCTCGAACGCCTGGGCTACCGCCTGAACCGTGATTTCTACATCGGGCGCAAGCCCCCGCCCTCGCTTAATTGGGATAGGCCCTTCGAAGGGCCGCTGAGCTACGACCACTTCATTATTTTCAAGAACGGCACCGGCTTTCACCTGGTCTCACTCGATGCCGGGGGCTCGGCCTCGCGCGGCCTGAACGTGGACGGCTTTATCGGTGACGAGGCCCTGCTCTTCGATAAAACGAAGCTCGATGCCGACTTGTCGGCCACCAACCGGGGCAACGGCCAGTATTTCGGCAAAAACCCGATGCACCACGGCGTTTTCCTGTTTTCGTCGATGCCCTGGGGTGACCAGGGCCGCTGGCTGCTGGATAAGTCGAAATACTATGAAAATGAGGGTATTGATTTAGTCGAGCGCCAAAATGAGCTGATTGACGCCCAGGTGCGCTTCCTGGACGCGCCCAGCGACGAAGAGAAGCTGGTCATCTGGCGCGAGCAGGTGCTGCCGCTCATGCGGGCCATCCGCTACTTCCCGAGCCAGGCCCAGAAGGGCATTTTCTACTCCGAAGCTAACGCGTTCGACAACATTACCAACCTGGGCCTACAGTACTTGCTCGACCAGCGGGCCTTCATGACGGACTTCACGTTCCAGATTGAAATGATGAATCGCCGCCCCACCACCGTGGAGGGCGGTTTCTATGCGAAGCTCGATTTGACTCGCCACGTGGTGGAGTGCGCGGCCGACGACTTCGTGCTGGGCCTGGCCCTGGGCGATGAGTTCAGCAAGGGCAAGGGGAGGGGCAAGGGCGGCGGCCTCAACCTGGAGAAGCTCACGGCAGCCGGGGGGCCGCGTTTTTTGGGCGATAAGGACTTCTCCGATAGTCGGGGCGATAGTGACTGCCGCTCTCACCAACCCCTGCGTATATCAGTCGACTTTGGGGGCTACATCACCACCTCGCTCATTGGCCAGCCCCACGTGGACGTGCGCGAGTATCGCTTCCTGAAGGGCTTCTACGTCAAGCACCCCGCCTTCATCGACGAGTTGGTGGAGGCCATCACCGCCTACTACAGCAACCACCTACGGCGGGAAGTGGAGTTCCTGGCCGATGAGGAGCACGGCGATGCCGTGCGGGCCGATAGTAGGTTCACCCTCAACGAGACGTTCATGCAGGCCTTTCGGAAGCGGGGCTGGCGCATCCAGCGCTTTGGCCTGGGCCGCATGCCGGGCCACGAGATGCGCTACCTGCTGGCCCAGGAGCTACTCGGGGAGAAGAACCCCAAGCTGCTGCGCCCCCGCTTCAACAAGGTCAACTGCAAGGACGTGGTCACGGCTATGCTGCTGACGCCTGTGAGCCAGGATAGTAAGGGTCGCATCGTCAAGGTGAAGAAGAGCGAGACCAAGAAGAACTTCCCGCAAGAGCACGCCACCCACTTTACCGATAACGTGGACCTGCACTTGCTCTCGTGTGGCACCGAGGTAGTCAACGCGATGGTGGACTTCAGTCAGCTCATGGTAGTGAGTAGCTAAGTCACGAGTCACATCCAGTGCTCAAAGCCCCGACCGCCTGGTCGGGGCTTTTTTGTTGCACCTCACCCCCAACCCCACCTCCGAAGGAGAGGGGGAGCCTGGCAGATATCACCGAGGCAGCCCCTGGTAATTTCCAAAACGCGACAGTGCAAGCAGGGGGCTTTTGCTCGACTTGCTGGACTGTGACACCTCATTTTTGCCCAGAATCTGCGTTTCCAGCGCGCCAGGGCACTTTTGACTTGGATTGGGTTTTTGTCACTTTTCAGCCCGCGCAGGGGCGTTTTTGTGTCCTTTTCGGGGCCTCGGTGGCGCGGGTACTTCGTGGCACCAATGAACGCCCCAACTGCCCCCGCCACCATTCGCCTAAAGGACGCCTTGACCCTGCTCGACGGGGCCGCGCCCGTCGCTGTGAAGTGGGTGAAGTGCGACGTGCGCCGCCAAACCGGCGGCGACTTCGGCCAACTGCCGGCCGCACGCATCGCCCGCCGCTCCAAGCCGGCCGCTGCTGAGCTGCGCCAGCCCACGGCCGCCGAAGAAACCGCCGCCGACCGCGCCGCCATGGCGGCCGACGGGCAGGTGCTCGTGCCCAGCACGAGCAAAGACCCCGACCACTGGGTCAATGCCACCCGCAACCTGGTCGATATGCGCACGGGCAAGCTGGTCAAAATCCACATCTACCTGCTCACGCACGTCGCGGGGCGCAAAGTCTTCATTTAGATGCAGCAACTTGTATTCGGCGGCCGGGGCACCCTGGCCTATGGGCACGCCACCGGCAGCGTGTTCCACATCGGCAACGCCCTGGGCGCAGCCGGTGGCAGCAAGGGCGCAGCGCCCGGTAAGCTGGCCGGGGCGCCGGCCACCACGTCGGTGGAGAAGGGCCAGAGCGGGCTGGTGGCCCCGTGGGGGCCGGGCAACGACTTCCCCCAGCGCGTGCTGGCCGACATCGCCAAGAGCACCATCCTCGGCCCCGTACTGGACTGGAAAACCCGCGCCACCTACGGCCAGGGCATCGTCTACGGCAAGGTTACGGGCTACAAACCAGACGGTTCGGAGCTATTTCAGCGGGTAAAAGACCCGGTGGTGCAGGCGTTTTTCCGTCGCTCCAACCTCAATCGCTTCGGCTTCGAGGGCTTGCAGGGGCTGCAGTACTACTTCAACGCGTTTCCCGAGCTGGTGCTCACGAATGACCGCAGTGAGATTCACAGCATCGCCATCCAGGATACGCCCTTCTGCCGCTACTCGGTGCCCAAGCCCGGCATGAGCGTGCCCGAGTGGGTGTACATCTCGGCCAACTGGCCCAACGCGCAGCCCGGCGACGGCTACACCGACAAGGTGCCCGTGCTCGACCCCTACGGCGACGTGGCCACGGCCCTGCGCGAGGACAAGCGCGGCTTCTTCAAGTACGTGCTGCCCCTCTCGGTACCCTCGCCGGGTCAGGCCCTTTACCAGCTGGCTGCCTGGAACGTCATTCGCAACTCGAAGTGGCTGCAGGTGGCCCTGGCTATTCCTGAGTTCAAGGCCCAGCTGCTAGTAAACCAGCTCACCATCAAGTACATCATTGAGGCCGATATCCGCTACTGGAGCTGGAAGTACCCCGACTGGGCTGATAAGAAGGAGAGCGAGCGCAAAAGCATCATTTCCAGCGAGCTGGACGCCTTCGAAAAGACGATGGCCGGTACCGATGGCGCCGGCAAGTCCATCATGAGCGTCACCATGCCCGACCCGCAAAACCCGGGCAACACCATCAAGGTGTTCACGGTCACGGCGGTCGACGACAAAATCAAGTCGGGCATCTACATCGAGGACTCGCAGGAGGCCAGCAGCCACATCTACACCGCCCTGCAGGTCGACCCCACCTTGAGTGGTATTAGCCCCGGCAAGGGCATCGGGGCGGGCTCCGGCTCCGACAAGCGCGTGGCCTTCAACGTGTTCTCGGCCCTGCACAAATTCTACCAGGACTTGCTGCTGGAGGTGCTCAACCTGGTGCGCGACTACAACGGCTGGGACCCCGACCTCGAATTCCGCTTCCTCAATCCCCAAGTCAACACGGCCGATAAGTCCAGCGAGACCTCCGCCGACCCTAACGCCCACGCTGATGCTCCTTAAAACCATCGACGAGCTAAAGCTCTACGTTTCCATCGCCACGAAGGGCATTCCGCCGGCCGTTGAGTTGGAGGTGCGCAACATCGAAGCCACGGCTATTCGCCAGCTGCTGGGCGTTCCACTGCTGGCCTGGCTACAGGCGGCCTACGACGCGCCTGGCTTCGACCCGGCCAGCCCCACCGACCTGGCGGCCCAGCTGCTGCGCACGGTGCAGGCGCCGCTGGCCTGCCTGGGCCTTGCCGCCGGCATGACCATGCACCAGGCGCGTGTCGATGACACCGGTGTGCACATCATGACCACGGAAACCAGCAAGACGGCGTTCCAATGGCAGACCAACGAGCAGCGCGCCCACTTGCTCAAGCGCGGCTTCTCGGGCCTCGACGCGCTGGTGGCGTGGCTGGAGGAGCACCGTGACCACTCGCCCGAGTTGCGGGCCTGGGCCATTTCCACGGCCGGCCAGCGCCACCGTCGCGAGCTATTCACCAGCACGGCCGACTTCCACGAGTATGAGAGTATTTCCGAGTCGCGCCAAGTGTTCGAGGCCCTGCGCCAGGTGCGCCGCCGGATGGAGTCGTTCGAGCTACAGCGCGTGCTCGGGGCCGAGTTCCTTTTCGAGCTGCGCGAGCAGGTGCGCACCCGCACCGTGAGCAGCGAGAACCAGATGCTGCTCACTACCTACGTGCTGCCGGCACTGGCCTGCCTCACCATCGGTCACGCCGTGCCCGAGTTGGGCCTGCGCCTCACGGGCACGGGCATCGACCTGGCCATCGCCCGCATCGACGACGCCAACTCGAAGGAGGCGGATGCCGGCCTCGACCAGCTGCTGCGCGACAAGGTGAACGAGTCGCTGATAAGCGCCCACCGCTACCTGTCCCGCCTCATCGACCACCTCGACCGCACGGCCTCGGCCACGCGCTATGCCACCTACTTCAAGTCGTCCACTTATACCAAGCCCAATCAGGTAGTTGCGCCGGTCAACATGGCGGAATCCAAGATTTGGAAAGCCTACTAAGCCAATGCAAACCCTCGAATTAACGCTCAAGCTCCTGGGTGCCCTGGTAAGCCTGCTAGGCTTAGCAGCGGGTATCTACAACATCGTCACCAGCCGCAGCCACTCCAAGCAACTGGCCAAGGAGCGCCACGACACCGACCGCCTCGACCAGGTATGCGTGCTGGCAGCCAAGACCGAGCAGCGCGTCACGGGCCTGGAGGGGCGCCACAACAGCCTGGAAAACCGCGTCGACCGCCGGCTCGACCAAATCGCGGGTGACATCGGCAAGGTCAAGGATTTGTTCACCGAGTACATCATTAAAAACCACTAACCCAATTCACTATGCGCGCATTTCTGCACGACCGTAACCCTCAACACCTGCCCTGGTACCAGCGCCTCTACGGCTGGCTGCTACGCCACAACGAGCTGCACCTGGCCCTGCTCATCGCCCTGCTTTGGTATCCGTTCCAGCTCGCCTTCACCTGGTACTTCCCCGACGCGGCCCCGCTCAGCTCCACCCAGCTCGACAAAATCAAGCTCGCGGCCCTGGTCTTCTCCTTCGGCCACGGCTTCCTCTGGGTGGGCATGCGCCTGAACCTGCCCATCCTGCCGCGCTGGCTCAAATCAAGCTTCACCAAAACCTTCTTATCGCTTTCCGAATGGCAAAAAATGCAGTTTTTCGCGTTCTTGTGGTCGGCCTACTTGCTGTGCTGGGCCCTCATCTGGCTTGGAGTCAGCCAGGCCGCGTAGCCACCCCGCCGCCCCTGGAGCTGCAGCAGGCCAACGCCCGCTGTATGATAGCCTGGCTCGAGTCGCAGCTGCACGTGCGCGAGCGCACCGGGCGCAACGACGGCCCCGAAATTGAGGCTTACCTGCGCACCACCGGCAACGCGGCCGGCAGCGAGTGGTGCGGGGCCTGCCAGGCTACGGGCAACCGCCACTGCGGCCTGCCCATCCCGGCCGGGGCGGGCGGCTCCTACAACTGGTTTAAGGCCAGCGACCCGCGCACGTTCTTTCTGCGGGGCACCCGCGGCAGCGCCGACGATATTCAGCCCGGCCACAAGGTGGGCTTCTACCGGCCTGCGCTCAAGCGCATCGGCCACATCGGCTGCGCCGTGGCGCGTACCCGCAACGGCTTCATCACTATCGAAGGCAATACCGGCCGCGGCCTCAATGCTGGCGTGCACCGGCTCACCCGCGGCAAGGGCGAAATCTACGCCGCCTCTAACTGGCTTTACAAATGAGATACTTTCTATTCCTTTTTGCGCTGGCGCTGACAAGCTGCGCCCTGGAGTACGACGTGCCGGCGGCGACCGCCGGCCCGCTCGACTCGACTGCCCGCGCCGCTGGGCTGAGCGCGGGCAAAATGAAGTTCAAAGGCCCGGTGACCATTCAACTAGTGAGTGGCACGGGCAACACAACCACGGCGGCCGCCCTCACCAAGCCCGCCGGCCCGGTCGCCACTGGTGCCGGCCAGGCGCAGGACAACACAAAGGCTGGCCAGCACGGTGGGGCAGTGGCCACGGCCCCCGGCGCCACGGCCGGGGCTACCACGCGCACCGGCATCCCGACGTGGCTGCTCGTGGTTGGCGGGCTACTTGGACTGGTGCTGTTGCTGCTTGGTCTGGCGTACCGATTTAAAAACAAGCTGTTAGCAATAGGGTAGGAGATGACTAAGACGAAGAAACAGCCACCTATCGGCTTCGGCCGCGCGCCCACGCCCGACGAGGCCGGCGACCACGCGCCCGAGGAGGGCGCCAAGCCGGGCCGCCGGGAGCCGCCCCCGCCGCTGGTGGAGCCTATCGCCATCGACGACGTGGAAATGTATGAAATCCTCGGGCGCTACAACTTGCAGCCGCTCGTGCCGCTGGCCAAGTTCGAGTACCAGCTCGTGGAGGTAATCGCGGCCCTCGAACAGCGGGTGCGTGAGCTAGACCCTGAGTTGTAGAAACGAAAAAGCCTCGGTCCGACTACCGAGGCTTTTTCGTGGGCTATTCATTCGTTGCCGAAAGCGAATCTGGGGCAGGTTTTCGTAGGCTCAAGATGAGAAGCACCACTACTAATACTGTAAGCAAGTGTTGCGTAACGGTATTGACTGCGACAGGCGTTGAAGTGAACATCTTCGGTACCATGCGTTTGTAGTCAAGCGCTAGAAAACCCCAGCCTATAACTGTAAGCACTACATAGGACAACTTAGCCCAGCGCTTCCCTTTTCTGATACCGTAGAACTGCCAAATGAAAAATGGTAATACTATCAGGAGGCCAATGTGCGTCGTGTGCTTGGTGTGCGGGTCCCAAAAGCTTTTCTTATAGTAGTAGTTGATAAGGGTAGAGATTACCGTGCCGATAAGAAGAATATTAAAGGCTAACACCTCATAGCGGCGCTGTTGGGCAAGAGTCATGGCGTAAGGCTACTAAACAGTTGTGAAGGTGCAAATAACGCCGACAAGCCTTAGCTAATGCTGGGGCTTTTTTGTGTCCTTTTCTACCGTGGCAGGCGCCGGCAACTTCGGGGCATGGAAACCCTGCAAATCGGCACCATCACCAAGCAAGTACCCTCGACCTGGAACGAGTTCACGCGTAAGCAACTGCTACGCGTGCTGACTGAATTCTACTCGGCTGACCAGCGCGGCAAGCGTCTGCGGCTGCTGGCCCTACTCAGTGGCTTCCCCGTGCCCCAACTCGCTAGCCTCAGCACCGTGACGCTGGCCCAGCTGCTGCCCCTCACCGACTGGCTCAGCAGCGAGCAGCACCGGCTCACGGCCCAACTGCTGCCCAAACTCCACATCGCCGGCCGCCACGTGGCCGAGCGGCCCACTACCTGGTACGGCCCCAGCGCGAGCTTCAGTAACCTGCTTTTCGGGGAGTTCATTTTCGCCGATACCTTCTTCGTGCTTTACACCCTGCACGGCCAGGCGCAGCTCCTCGACCAGTTCCTGACCGTGCTCTATCGCCCCGCGCGGCGTGATGCCTCGCCCGAGCGCGAGGACTGGAACGGCGACGTGCGCCTGCCCTTCAACGAGCACCAACTCGAAAGCCGCACTACGCGCGTGGCCAAGGTGCCCGCTATTCAGAAGCTGGCCGTGCTCACCTGGTACCGCGGCTGCCGCGCCCAACTGGCCCAGGAGTTTCCCGACGT
>Ga0265780_10002950_pt1 | contig 22707 bp, 25 predicted proteins | sample P1T30metagenome_FD_192432 | JGI IMG/M metagenome (GOLD analysis project Ga0265780, IMG submission 192432) | Plant litter microbial communities from East Loma Ridge, Irvine, California - P1 T30 | ecosystem: Environmental > Terrestrial > Plant litter > Unclassified | place: USA: California...
CCGACTGGATCGTGCCGACCTGCCACGTCCGGCCGATCGCGTCGGTCAGGTGGAATTCGAGCTTGGGCGCATAGAACGCGCCCTCGCCCGGCAGTTCCTCGAACTTCGCCTTGATCGAGTCGCTGAGCTTGGACCCGAGCACCGCCTTGCGCAGCTCGTCCTCGGACTGGTCCCACATTTCCTCGGTCCCGAACCGCTTTTCGGGCCGGAGCGCGAGCTTGACCGCATAATCCTCGAACCCGAGGTCGCGGTATACGCTGTCGAGCAACTCGCAGAATTGCTGCACTTCGGCGACGAGCTGGTCCTCGCGGACGAAGATATGCGCATCGTCCTGCGTGAACTGGCGGACGCGCATGATGCCGTGGAGCGCGCCGTGCGGCTCGTTGCGATGGCAGCAACCGAATTCGGCCATGCGGATCGGCAGGTCGCGATACGATTTGATCCCCTGGCGGAAGATCAGCACGTGCGCCGGGCAGTTCATTGGCTTCAGCGCCATCAAATCGGCGGTGCCGCTGAACACCGCGGCGTCATCCTCGGTGCCCGGGACCTCGTCGGGCACCACGAACATGTTCTCGCGATACTTGCCCCAATGGCCCGACTGCTCCCACTGGCGCGCGTCCATCAGCTGCGGGGTCTTGACCTCGGCATAGCCCGCCGCGTCGAGCCGGCGGCGCATGTACGCCTCGAGCTGCCGCCAAAGGATAAAGCCCTTGGGGTGCCAGAAGACCGAGCCCTGCGCTTCGGACTGGAGATGGAACAGGTCCATTTCCTGCCCGATCTTGCGATGGTCGCGCTTGCCCGCTTCCTCGAGCATCGTGAGATGCGCATCGAGCTGCTTCTTGTTGAGCCAGCCGGTGCCGTAGATGCGGCTGAGCATCGCGTTCTTCTGGTTGCCGCGCCAATAGGCACCCGACACGCGCGTCAGCTTGAACGCGTTCGGGTCGAGCTTGCCGGTCGAGACCATGTGCGGCCCGCGGCACATGTCGAGCCACTTGCCCTGACGGTAGATCGTCAGTTCCTCGCCATCGGGAAGCTCGGCGGCCCATTCGGCCTTGAACGTCTCGCCCTGCTGCTGCCAGGTCTCGATTAGTTGCTCGCGGCTCCACACTTCGCGGACGAACGGCTCGTTGCGGCCGATGATCGCGCGCATCTCGGCCTCGATCGCGGGGAGGTCGTCGTCGGTGAACGGGCGATCCTTCGGCGCGAAGTCGTAATAGAAGCCGTCGTCGGTCGCCGGGCCGAAGGTGATCTGCGTACCCGGGAACAGGTGCTGCACCGCCTCCGCCATGACGTGCGCGAGATCGTGCCGCGCCAACTCCAGCGCATCCGCCTCGTCACGCGCGGTGACGAGCGCGAGCGCGCTGTCGCCGTCGAACGGGCGCATGATGTCGCGAAGCTCACCGTCGACGCGCGCGGCGATCGCCGCCTTGGCGAGGCCCGGACCGATCGCCGCGGCGATGTCCGCAGGCGTAGTCCCCGGGGCTACCTCGCGGACGGAACCGTCGGGTAGCGAGATGCGGAACAGCGCGGACATGAGGAAAAGTCTTTCCGTAGATGAAGGGAAGCCGCGGCTTAAGCCGGGTGCGCCGATATAGGCAAGCGCGCGTGTTCCGTCACCCTGTCGTGGTGTTGCCGCCGTTCACACGCAAAAGGGGCGCACCGATGGCGCGCCCCTTGTCCCCAGCCGCAACGATCCGCCCGTTCAGGCATAGGCGCGGTTCGAGCGTTCGACCTGGAACCGGTCGGCCTGCGATGCGAGCTGCACCACCTCGTCGGTCAGGTTGCGGGCCGCCGCCGATGTCTGTTCCACCATCGCCGCATTCTGCTGGGTTGCGGTATCCATCTCGTGCACCGCGCTGCTGACCTCGCTGATCGCGCTCGCTTGCGCCGCATTGTCGTTGGCGATCTGCTCGGCAAGCCGTGCCGCCTGCTCGCCCGAGCTGAGAATCACGCCGAACGCGCTGTCGACTTCCTGCACCGCGTCCACCGCCGCGCCGATATCGAGGCGAGTCACGCTGAGCTGATCGCGCGCGCGCTTGGCTTCTTCCTCGGCACGCATCGCAAGCGCGCTGACGAGATCCGCGACCACCGCGAAGCCACGTCCGGCATCGCCCGCTCGCCCGGCTTCGACCGCCGCGTTCATCGCAAGCACGCGAGTCTGGAACGCGATCTTGTCGAGTCCTTCGATCACGTCGTCGATCCCCTTGGCGCTGTCGAGCACCCGCGTCATCGCCTGCACCGCAACATCGGTACGCTCGCGTCCGGCCTGCACCGCAGTCTTGGCCTGCTCGGACGTCTCGACCGATTGCGTCGCGGCGCGTGCCGTCGCCTTCAGCCGTGCATCGACCTGCTGGATCGCGGCGGAAGTCTGTTCGAGGCTGGCGGCATTGCCTTCGGTCCGTCGTGCCAGATCATTGGAAGCCTGGGCGATTTCGCTCGAGCCGGTCTGGATGTTGTTGGTGCTTGCCAACACCGAGCCGAGCAACCCGCGCAGATTCGCGAGCGCCTCGTTGAAGCCATCCTTCAGCGGCGCGAGGATCGGCGGAAAATCCTCGGTGATGTCGGCGGTCAGATCCCCGTTCGACAGACGCGCGACATTTCCGGTCATCCGCGCAACGACGGCGGCATTGCGTTCGGACTCGGCGTTGAGGACGATCTGTTCCTGCGCGGTCGTGCGGAACGTGTACATCGCCTTGGTCATCCGACCGACGCAATCCCGATAGTCGGTGAATTCGATCGGGCTATCGAGGTCGCCCGCTGCGAGACCTTCCATCCGCACCACGGTGGCAACATACGGCCGACAAACTGCCTCGCGAAACAGATGCGCGAGGACCGCGCCAACAGCGGTCACGCCCAACGCGACCCACACCGCTACTGGCGACGGCAACAGCATGGTCGACAGGGTCGTGACGCCCAGAAGCGCGACGAACGTCCCGTAGGACACCAGCATCTTCATCCGAATAGGCGCTTCCGCCTTGAACCAGTTCATCGGTAAATCCCCGCGCTATATGACGGCGTGTGACGCCCCGCTGCCACCATCGTAGATGGCGGGCAGACCGGCGGGACGCTGCGGGAATTTTTTTGGCGTCAGGCGACCCCGAACGGCACCACGCGATTGCCACGGTAATGGCCGATCTCCGCGCGCCCGAGATACGGCACGCGCATCTCGCCGCACCAGCGCTGGATCATCGTCTCGATCGTCTCGCCCCATTCGGGCTCGTTTGCCTGGACCGCGGTGACCTGCCCCAGCCGGACGCCGGCGATTCCCTTGAGTTGGGTCGCGTGCGCCATGGTGAACAGCATCCGGTCGATCCGGTAGAGCGGTTCGGACACTTCCTCGACGATCAGCACATGGTCGGTCAGGTCGGGAAGCCACGGCGACCCGATCAGCGCGGTCAGGATCGCGAGGTTGAACGCAGCCGCCGGTCGCCCGTCGAGACCGGGTTCGAGCACCGCGCGGTCCTTCTTGGTCAGCCACAGCAGCGCACGGCTGAAGCCGACCCCGCCATCGCCGCTGCCCGCAGTGGAGACCATCGGCCCATGCACCGGCCGCCCGATCCGCGCGGCATAGAGCGCGCCGAGCAGGAACCCCATGTCGGAGAACCCCATATAGGTCTTGCGCCGCGCCGCCTCGCCCAGAGCCGGGATCGCCGCCTGGAGGATCCGGTTCGACCCATAGCCGCCGCGCGCGAACCAGAGCGCGTCGATCGTCGGATCGTTCGCCATGTCGACGAAGGCGGCGGTGCGCTCGGCATCGCTGCCCGCGAAATGCCCGTCGGACAGGAAACATTGCGGGTGGACAACCAGATCGACCTCGGGTGCGATGATCGCCGCCAGCCCCTGCGCGCGTGCCGCCAGTGCTTCGTCGATCCCGCGCGCGGGGGCCACCACTCCGATCTTCATACCATTTCCTGTGGCGATTTATGCTGCCCCGCGATAGCGCCGCAGGATGACCAACGGCAAACCCTACTTCTTCGTCGGCATCGGTGGCAGCGGCATGATGCCGCTCGCGATGATCCTCGCCGGGCGCGGCGCGACCGTCGCGGGATCGGACCGGACGCTCGATGCCGGGCGGCTGCCCGCCAAGTTCGACGACCTTGCCGCCAAGGGCGTGACGCTATTCGCACAGGATGGCTCGGGCGTGACGTCGGCCGATCAGATCGTCGTCGCCTCGGCGGCAGTCGAAGCAAGCGTCGCGGACATCGTCGCCGCGGAGCGTGTCGGCGCGGCGCGGCTGAGCCGTCCTGAACTGCTCGCCTCGCTGTTCAACGCGAGCGCGCTGCCGATCGGGGTTGCGGGCACGAGCGGCAAATCGACCGTGACGGGCATGATCGGCTGGATCCTCCACGCCTGCGACCGCGACCCGACCGTGATGAACGGCGCGGTGATGAAGAATTTCGTCGCTGACGACGCGCCCTTCGCGAGCGCACTGGTCGGCGATGGCGAGGCGTTCGTCAGCGAAGTCGACGAAAGCGACGGCTCGATCGCCTTGTACCAGCCACGGATCGCGGTGCTCAACAACGTCAGCCTCGACCACAAGTCGCTCGCGGAATTGCGCGCGTTGTTCGGTACGTTCGCGCGGAAGGCGGAGACGACGATCCTGAACGTCGGCGATGCCGAGGCGGCCGCCTTGGCGCGGACGCTCGATCCCGCACGGCTGGTGACGTTCGCGATCGACCAGAGCGCGGACCTGCGCGCGACCAACCTCGCCCCTGCCCCGTCCGCGATCACCTTCGACCTTGTGGCGAAAGGCGAGACGCAGCGCGTCCGGCTGGCAGTGCCCGGCGCGCACAACGTCTCCAACGCGCTGGCGGCACTCGGCGCGGCGCGTGCGGCTGGGGTGCCACTCAAGGAGGCGATCAAGGCACTCGCGGGGTTCACCGGCCTCAAGCGCCGGTTCGAGCTGGTCGGCGAAGCGGGCGGCATCACCGTGATCGACGATTTCGGGCACAATCCCGACAAGATCGCGGCGACGCTGGCGACGCTCCACGCCTTTCCGGGCAGGTTGCTCGTGCTGTTCCAGCCGCATGGCTATGGCCCGCTCAAGGTGATGCGGGAGGAATTGATCGCGATGTTCCGCGAGCAGTTGCACGACGACGACCGGCTGGTGCTGCCCGATCCGGTCTATCAGGGCGGCACCGTCTCGCGCGAGGTGACCAGCGCGGACATCGTCGCGGGCATCGGCGAGCGCGCGCTGCATGTGCCCGATCGCGCCAACGCGGCGACGTGGCTGGTCGAGCAGGCGTGCCCCGGCGACCGGATCGTGGTAATGGGCGCACGCGATGACACGCTGAGCCAGCTCGCCGCCGACGTGCTCGCCCGGATCGCCCAGCGCGGCTGACGCCGCTTTGAAGGAGACGCCCATGTTTCGACGCCTGTTCCTCGACCATCCCGCCACCGTCGGCGAAAGCTACACCGAGCATTTCGGCGTTGCGTCGCGGTTCGGGGTTACGATGATCGTCGGCGGTCTGGGCGCGGTGGTGCATGCGTTCGTGCCGGCGTGGTGCAAGACCAGCGGGAGCAGCACGGTTGCCAGGCTCCACCGCCAGATGGTGGTGAAACGCGGCGAGGTCGCACAGGTGCGCAGCGTCGACTACGTGATCTGACGGCCCCTACCCGACAACACTTCGTTCCCCCGCGCAGGCGGGGGCCCAGAGTTGCCGAGCGCAGCCCCCCGTAACCCTGGACTCCCGCCTGCGCGGGAGAACAGCGGTCCGCGACACCACACCTTCCCCCATCCGCGAGTACCCCAATGACCACCACCAAAGCCGAACGTCCCCGGCTCGCGTTCCACCGTACCAAGGGGACCGGCCCGACGGTCGTGTTCCTGCCCGGCTATGCCTCCGACATGGCCGGCAGCAAGGCGCTCGCGCTCGAAGCGTGGGCGGTCGCGCAGGGCCGCGGGTTCGTGCGGTTCGATTATGGCGGGTGCGGCAAGAGCGAGGGCGCGTTTGCGGACCAGACGCTCGCCGACTGGCGCGACGACGTGCTGACCGTGCTCGACCAGCTCGTCACCGGCCCGGCGATCCTCGTCGGGTCGTCACTCGGCGGCTGGCTGATGCTGCTGGTCGCGCGGGATCATCCGGCGAATGTCGCGGCGCTCGTCGGCGTCGCGCCCGCGCCCGATTTCACTGACTGGGGCTTCACCACCGAGGAAAAGCTCGCCTTGCTCTCCGAAGGGCGGATGGAACGCCCCTCGCCTTATGGTCCCGAACCGACGCTCTACACCCGCGCCTTCTGGCAATCGGGCGAGGCCAACCGGTTGATGTCGGGCGGAATCGCGGTCGATTGCCCGGTGCGCTTCCTCCAGGGGATGAAAGATACGGACGTCCCCTACAACCGCACCGTCCGCCTCGCCGAGCTGGTTCGTTCAGCCGATGTGCAGGTGCATCTGATCAAGGACGGCGACCACCGCCTGTCGCGCGACTCCGATATCGCGCTGCTGATCCAGGCGATCGAGGATGTGACGCCCGCCTTATGATCCTGCTGCTCCTCGCCCAAGCCGTTACGCCTGCACCGATGGGACCTGCGCCGGTCGGCCCCGCCTCGACCGAACGCACGCGCTACGAGCATTGCATCGAGCGCGCGAACACCGACCCGGCGGGGGCAGAAGCCGAAGCGGGCGCATGGCGCGTCGCCGGGGGCGGGTTCCTCGCGAGCCAGTGCCTCGGCATGGCGTATAGCCGCGAGCAGCGCTGGTCCGCCGCGTCGGTCGCGTTCGAGACCGCCGCGACGGCTGCGGAAAAGGCAAAGGACGCCCGCAGTTCGGGCTATTGGGCGCAGGCGGGCAACGCCTTTCTCGCCGCGGGTGACGCGAGCAAGGCGCGCGCCGCGCTCGATGCGGCGATCGCGAGCGGGACGCTGACGGGCATGGAGTTGGGCGAAGCGCATCTTGACCGCGCCCGCGCACTGGTCGGCGCGAACGACATGGAGGGCGCGCGCGACGACCTGGACCGTGCGCTCGGCGAAGTTCCCGCGGATCCGCTCGCCTGGTTGCTGTCGGCGACGCTCGCGCGGCGCACCGGCGACATGCCGCGCGCGCAGAAGGACATTGCCGAGGCTCTTCGTTTGGGCGGCGACGACAGCGACGTGCAGCTGGAAGCGGGCAACATCGCGGCCAAGGCGGGGAACGCCGAAGCTGCGAAGACCGCGTGGCAGCAGGCGGCCGACCTGCGGCCCGACAGCGCGTCTGGCAAGGCGGCGGCGGCGGCGTTGCAGCAGTTCGGCGGCGCGCGCTAGGCTTCTGATTGTTTTTTCTTCCCCGGCGAAGGCCGGGGCCCAGTCGAAATGGCCGAAGGAATTGAGCGCAGTCCCTGCCTAACTTCCGTTTCGCTCCTGGGCCCCGGCCTTCGCCGGGGAAGCAGAGAGAGAGAGGAACGCATCCCGAGGGTGGCAGACCAGTCGGCGCGCCCCTATCTCACGAGGCAACCGCATGGGAGCCAACGATGAAGTACCTCCACACAATGATCCGCGTCACCGACCCGGTCGCGACGATCGATTTCTTCAAGGTCCTCGGCCTTGAGGAAGTCCGCCGGATCGACAATGAGAAGGGCCGCTTCTCGCTGATCTTCCTCGCTGCCCCCGGCGACCACGACGCGCAGGTCGAGCTGACGCACAATTGGGACCCGGAACCCTATGAGGGCGGCCGGAACTTCGGTCACCTCGCGTACCGCGTCGAGAATGTCTACGAGAGCTGCCAGCGCCTGATGGACTCGGGTGTGACGATCAACCGTCCGCCGCGCGACGGCAACATGGCGTTCGTGCGGACCCCCGACAACATCTCGATCGAGCTGCTCCAGGAAGGCGATCCGCTCCCGCCCGCCGAGCCGTGGTCCTCGATGCCCAACACCGGCGTCTGGTAATGGCGACCGATCTGGAGATCGTCTGCGTCCCCGCGCTCAGCGACAATTATGTGTGGCTGATCCACGACCCCGTCTCGAACGAGACGGTGGTGGTCGACCCGAGCGAGGCCGATCCGGTGCTCGCGGCGGTACAGCAGCGCGGGTGGACGATCTCGCAGATCTGGAACACCCACTGGCACGGCGATCACACCGGCGGAAACGCCGCGATCAAGGCGCTTGGTGCGAAGGTCAGCGGACCTTTGGCCGAGGCCGACCGGATCCCGACGCTCGATATCGGGCTGCGCGAGGGCGACAGCGTGCAGATCGGCGCGCATCATGCGCACGTGATGGAGACGCCGGGGCATACTGCCGGGCATATCGTGTTCCACATGGCGGACGATGCGCTGCTGTTCAGCGGTGACACGCTGTTCGCGATGGGCTGCGGGCGGTTGTTCGAGGGCGATGCGGCGCAGATGTTCACCAACATGCAGCGGTTGGCGGATCTGCCCGGAGACACGGTCGTCTATTGCGCGCACGAATATACCGCCTCCAACGGTCGCTATGCCGCGGTCGCCGAACCCGACAATGCCGCCGTCACCGAACGGATGCGCGACGTCGACGCCAGCCGCGCGGCGGGGCAGCCGACCGTCCCCACGACGATCGCGCTGGAGCAGGCAACCAACCCCTTCCTTCGTGCGTCGTCCGCGGAGCAGCTCGCCGAGCGGCGTGCGGCGAAGGATGCTTTCCGGGGGTGAACGGTGTACGATCATCCCAGGCAGGGAATACGCCAGCTGAGAGGATGATCGTAATGATTCGCCTGTTATTGCCCGTCTTGTTGATGACCGTCGGTAGCGCCGCCTTGTCCGCCGACAACCGTACCACCCGCGAAGAGCGTCAAGCCGCCGAGGACAAGGTCGAGCTCGACAAGCGTCTGGCAGGGCTGGTGCCGGGCAAGCCCGAGTCGTGCATGCAGCAGACGCGCTATCGCGATTCGACGCGGGTCGGCGACACGATCCTGTACAGCGCGACCAAGAACGACGTGTACCGCACCGACACCAACGGCGGCTGCTTCGGCCTGCGCCGCGGCGATGCGATCATTACCCGGTCTTATACCGGGCAATTGTGCCGCGGTGACATTCTTCAGACGGTCGATCTCGTCTCGCGAATCCCGAGCGGGAGCTGCACTTTCGGGGCGTTCACGCGCTATCGCAAGCCATGATCCGGCTCACGCTCGCCGCGCTTGCGGCGTTGACGCTAGGGGCGGCAGCGACCTCCGACACGCGCGATCTGGATGCTGCGTTGAAGGACCGGACGCCCGGTACGCCGCAACAATGCCTCCGCGGTTTTGGCAGCCAGACGCAGAACCCGCAGATCATCAGCGACCGTATCCTGCTGTATCCCGACGGCAGCCGGATCTGGCGCAACGACTTGCCGGCTGCCTGCCCGGGGCTGGAGCCCAATGCGATTCTCGTTACCGAGGTGCGGAGTGGGCAGCTATGCCGTAATGATCAGGTCTATACGTTGCAGCGTGGCGGGATCGGGATACCGGGGCCTAGGTGCCGGCTCGGGATGTTTACGCCGTACAGCAAGGTGAAGCGGGAGCGGTAACCCCACGCTCCGTTCGCCCTGAGCGAAGTCGAAGGGCTCCTTACACCCGGAATGCCCGCTCGTATTGAGCGGGGCTTTCGACTTCGCTCAGCCCGAACGGGTGTGGGACGGGAGGCCTCCTTACAGCACGAAGCGACTGAGGTCGGTATTGCGTGCGATCCCCGCCAGATGCGTCTCGACATAGGCCGCATCGATCGCGATCGTCTCTCCGCCACGGTCCTCGGCGTTGAAGCTGATGTCCTCGAGCAGCTTCTCCATCACCGTCTGCAAGCGCCGTGCACCGATGTTCTCGACGTCGCCGTTCACCAGCGCCGCCATCTTCGCGATCGCGCGAATCCCGTCGTCGGTGAACGTGATTGTGACGCCCTCTGTCCCGATCAGCGCGACATATTGCTGAGTCAGCGACGCTTTGGTGTCGCTTAGGATCGAAACGAAATCATCCTCGGTCAGAGCCTTCAATTCTACGCGGATCGGCAGGCGACCCTGCAACTCGGGGAGCAGGTCGGACGGCTTGGCGACGTGGAATGCACCGCTTGCGATGAAGAGGACGTGGTCGGTCTTCATCGGTCCGTATTTGGTCGCGACCGTGGTGCCCTCGATCAGCGGGAGCAGGTCGCGCTGGACGCCTTCGCGGCTGACCGAACCGCCGCGCACGTCGCTCACCGCGATCTTGTCGATCTCGTCGAGGAAGACGATCCCGTTCGCCTCGGCATCCGCGAGCGCAACGCGGCTGACTTCGTCCTGGTCGAGGCGCTTGTCCGCCTCTTCCTCGACCAGCTTGTCCCACGCCTGCGGGACGGTCAGCTTGCGGCGCTTCATCTGGCCGCCGCCGAACGCCTTGCCCATCATCTCGGACAAATTGATCATCTGCGCGCCGCCGCCGGGCATTTCGAACGGCATGTTGGGCGCGGCTTCCAGTTCGATCTCGATCTCGGTGTCGCGGAGATGGCCGTCGTGCAGGCGCTGGCGGAACGCTTCGCGCGTCGCTTCGCTCGCGCCCTTGCCGGTCAGCGCGTCGAGCAGCCGTGCGAGCGCGGCTTCCTCGGCCTTGTCCTTGACCGCGCTGCGGCGGCGCTCCTTTTCGAGCCGGACCGCTTCCTCGACCAGGTCGCGCGCGATCTGCTCGACGTCGCGGCCGACATAGCCGACCTCGGTGAACTTGGTCGCTTCGATCTTGATGAAGGGTGCGTCGGCGAGCTTGGCCAGGCGGCGGCTGATCTCGGTCTTGCCGCAGCCGGTCGGCCCGATCATCAGGATGTTCTTGGGGGACACCTCGTCGCGCAGATCGTCGCCGAGCCGCTGCCGCCGCCAGCGATTGCGCATCGCAACCGCGACCGCGCGCTTGGCGTCGGCCTGCCCGATGATGTGTGCGTCGAGCGCGCGGACGATGGCCTTGGGGGTAAGATCCTGGTTCATTTTTCTCTCACTCCCCCTTCCTGCACGGGAGGGGTTGGGGTCTCTCTCAAGCCCCTCTCCTTCAGGGGAGGGGTTGGGGTGGGGCAGTTCTGGGTGTTCGGGGTGGGGCCATGTTTCGCACGTCCCCACCCCAACCCCTCCCCTGAAGGGGAGGGGCTTTATGGTTTAGGTCGTTTCGATGGTTTCGACGGTCAGTCGATCGTTGGTGTAGACGCAGACCTCCGCCGCGATCGCCATTGCCTTGCGGCAGATCGTCTCGGCATCCGCTTCGTAATCGACCAGCGCGCGCGCGGCGGCGAGCGCGTAATTGCCGCCCGATCCGATCGCCGCGACGCCCGCCTCTGGCTCGAGCACATCGCCGTTGCCGGTCAGGATCAGCGTCACTTCCTTATCCGCGACAATCATCATCGCTTCCAGGTTGCGCAGATATTTGTCGGTCCGCCAGTCCTTGGCGAGTTCAACGGCCGAGCGTAGCAGCTGCCCATGATGCTGTTCGAGCTTGCGCTCGAGCCGCTCGAACAGCGTGAAGGCATCCGCGGTTGCGCCCGCAAACCCGGCGATGACCGAGCCGTCGCCGAGCCGCCGCACCTTCTTGGCATTGGGTTTCATGACCGTCTGGCCCTGTGTCACCTGACCGTCTCCGGCGATGACGACTCGACCATTGCGACGCACGGACAGGATCGTGGTGCCGTGCCACACCGTTTCGTTTCCACTCATGGAGCGCGATATGGGGGGGCGGTGGGCGCGGTGCAATCGGTCCGCCGCAGCGGCGGAACATCTCGCGGGGATGCGGCGTCTTTATCGACAGAGGAGACGATGATGCCCGACGCTATCAAGCCGACCGAGACGCAGCCCGCGCCCAATTTGTCAACCGAACACCAGAAGGAAGGGGATGCGCGCCGCCCCAGCGACACGCTCGATCGCGGTCAGGATGAGGCCGCCGACGATGGTGGCCGCAAGAGTTCGTTCACGAAGAACGAATGAGAAACCGGTCCCCGGCGATGCCGGGGACCATAGATTCGCTTAGTTGGACGCACCCGTCTGCGAATTCATCGTGCCGCGATCCGACACCAGCGAGGGGGCCGGGCCGGTTGCCGGACGCAGTGCCTCGCGCTCCGCTGCAGTCATCGCCGCCGACATGTCGGGACGGAAGTCTGCGACCGCGCGGTCGTCTGCATTACGGTTCGGGTCGAGCAGGTCGGTCGGCACATGCCCCTCTTCGCTGGCCGACCCCGACAGCAGTGCCGCAATCCGTCCGCGCGACAGGAACGCCGCGATCCCGGCCCCTGCCGCCAAAGCAACCGCGCCGATCGACCATGCGGTACCCTTGCTCATTGGCTTGGCGTCCTGCTTGGGTGCGGGCTTCGCCTTGGGCTGCGGCGGCGTTTTCGGGTGGTGCTTGTGGGTCTTGCTCATGATGAACCTCTGTAAACTGTGAGGGCGGTCAACGGTTCATCGCCGGGAGCGTTCCGGTTCGGTGGAAACGCGGCCCCATGTGCGGAGCCGCGTTCCTCCAATCGCTTAGCGGCAGCGCGTGTCGCCGCGATCCTTGTCGATCGCCTTGCCGGCGAGCGCACCGCCGACGCCGCCGATCAGCGCGCCGAGCAAGCCCGAGCCGCCCGGTGCGATCGCCGCGCCCAGTGCGCCACCGGCGACACCGCCGACGACGAGGCCGGTCGTGCCGTCGTTACGGCGGCAATAATAGCGCCCGTCGCTGCCACGATAGACGCGATCGTTATTGGCCAGACGGCGCTCCTGATAGCGGCGGTTGTCGTTGCGGTAATAGCGCGACGCGTCATAACCGTTATATGCCGGATCGGGCCGGTCGTAATCATATTGCGCGTAGCGATTGTTGCCATAGCTGCCCGGACGACCGCCGCCATATTCGTTGCAGCCCGCGACCAGCGTAGACGCCGCCAGCAAACCCAGAGTCAGTGCGCGCATCGGAATTCTCCTGTTCGTTACGCTGAGGGAATGCACGGCCAGCCGAATGGTTGCCGCTCGTCCTTTTGCACGCTCCGGCGATGGCGCTTGGCGATGGTCGCCCCCACATGGTCGTCATGGCAAAGCTCGGCGACTGGATCGATCCGCAACCCCATGGCATCCATGTCAAACCCGCCGACGTGTGGGTCGACCCGTCGCGCCCGACCCCGCGCGCGCTGGTGACGCATGGCCATGCCGATCATGCGCGCGGCGGGCATGGTGCGGTGTGGGCGACGCCGGAGACGCTCGCGATCATGGACGCGCGCTATGGCGAACAGGCCGGGCATCCAGTGGCCTACGGGGAGAGCCACGATTTCGGCGACGTCCGGGCGACCTTCGTGCCCGCGGGGCATGTGCTAGGCTCGGCGCAGATCCTGCTCGAATATCGCGGCGAGAGGATTGTCGTGTCGGGGGACTACAAGCGCCGCGCCGATCCGACCTGCACGCCGTTCCAACCCGTGAAATGCGACGTGTTCATCACCGAGGCGACGTTCGGGCTGCCGGTGTTCCGCCATCCCGACACCGGCGACGAGATCGACAAGTTGATTGCTGCGCTCCACGCCAATCCCGATCGGTGCGTGCTGGTCGGGGCCTATGCGCTGGGCAAGGCGCAACGTGTCATTGCCGAACTGCGCGCGCGTGGTCACGCTGCGCCGATCTACATTCACGGCGCGCTAGAGCGGCTATGCGCCTTGTATCAGGCGCACGGTGTCGACCTTGGCGAACTTCGCCCGGCCACCGTCGCCGCCAAGGCCGAGATGATGGGGCATGTCGTGATCGCGCCACCGGGCGCGATGGCGGATCGCTGGTCGCGCCGCCTGCCCGACCCGATCACCGCGATGGCCTCGGGCTGGATGCGGGTGCGCCAGCGGGCGGTCCAGCGCGGGGTCGAGCTGCCGCTGATCCTGAGCGATCACGCCGACTGGGACGAACTGACCGAGACGCTGATCGAGATCGCGCCCAAGGAAGTGTGGGTCACGCATGGCCGCGAGGACGCGCTGGTCCATTGGTGCGCGACCCGCCAGATGAAGGCGCGCGCGCTCGCGCTGGTCGGGTATGAGGACGAGGACGAGTAGCCCGACGACACCCGGTTGGCGCTAAGGTTCGATGACTTCAACTCGAACCGTTCGTTTCGAGCGCAGTCGAGAAACCTGCGCTGTGCCCGGCTTCTCGACTTCGCTCGAAGCGAACGGCTGGGATGGTTCAAGGGAAAGTCATCCCACGCTAGCGAGCGCCGTCCATCCACGCCAACCGCGCCCGGTGCATCGCGGACACGGTATAGGTCCGCGCCAGTTCGGCAATGTTCGCCGACAAAGCGACGCGCAGGTCCGGGTCCGCGAGCGCGCGCAACCGCTCGGCGAGCGCGTCGGCCGACCCTTGCTCGTACAGAATTCGGGGATCGAGCCCGAGCGAGCGGTACGGCGGTGTATCGGGGCATAGCGGGATGCACCCACGGCTGATCGCATCGAAGATCAGCCGGGGTTGCTCGTCGTTGAGGTTGGTCATCAGCACGATGTCCTGCGCATCGAGAAACGCGAAGAACCCTTCTGGATAGGGTACGCCCCCCAGCATCCGGAACGCGTCCAGCCCGGCGGCCGCCGCCTGCGCCGCGAGGCGATTGCGCTCGGCCCCCTCGCCGATGATCGTCAATCCGGCGAACCGCTCCGGCCCGGCCTCGACGAACGCCGCGATCCCGATGTGGAACCCCTTCATCGCCTCAAGCCGCCCCGCCATGCAGATTCGCGCAGGTTCGGCCCGCCGCGGGCGCGGAGGGGCAATATCGCTCGGTTTGATCCAACTCGCGACGCCGACATGAATCGTCCGCGCAACCGGTGCGATCAGCTTGCGCAATCCCTCGCCCACCACGAATACCCCCGCCGCGCGACCCGCGAGCCAGCGCTGCGTCATCGAGACGTCGAGCGCACGCGCGCGCGCACGTACGCGGTGCTGCAGCGACTTGCCCTGGGCGTTGATGATGTTGGTGCGCGCCCGGTTGCTCGATATGCCAAGGAAGACGGGCTTCCCCTGCCGTTTCGCCAACCGCAGGATCCGCCGCGACAGCGCCGCCGCGCGCCAACCAGCCTGCCCCGTGATCTGGATGAAGTCGGCATCGGCGATCTGGCGGCTCAACGCCGCGTCGGAGATCGGGCCCGGTGCCGCGGGCACGACGGCAATGCCTGGATCGAGCGGCATCATCGTGCCCGGCATCGAGTCGACGGTGTCGCACAGGATTGTCACATCGGCGACCTGCGCCTGCGCATTGACGTCGCGCGCCCACAGGTCGAGCGTGAGCCACTGCGCGCCCTGCCGGACCGCCGGGATCGGCGCGCTGACGAGAACGCGGAAGCGCTTGCTGGCGGATTGATCGTCGACCAAATTCATCGCGTCATCGTCATTTATCGGTAACCTTCGTCCGCTAGGGATTGCGATAGACAAGAGATTGGCATCGCATGTTTGTTTCGTTGCAGGCTGCCTTCGCTCAGGCGAAGCACCGTCGTGATATCGCTAAGCTGCGATCGTGGGCGAATACGCCGAACGACGCCGCCACCGAAGCGCGTCGCTCAACCGTGCGGACGCCCGCTTAATCCCGACATCAAGAGCGCGTAACAGTCCGTCGCCAGGGTGACGAAGCGTTCGCGCGGGAATTCGCCGAGCCTGTCGGCATAATGGCCGAGCGCGCCGAGCAGATGCGCCGTGACGGCGTCCTTGCCGCCCATCAATTCCGCATACCAGCGCAACTCGCTTCGATACCGCGCGTCCGGGATGTTGAACGATTGCTTGAAGCGGACGAGATCGTAAATCCCGTAGCCGTCGACTTCGCTGCCTGCCCAGTCGATCACCGCGAGGCTGCCATCGTCGCGCCGCATGACGTTGTTCCGCCACAGATCACCGTGCATCGGGACATGCCAGAGCCTGATCGCCCGGTCGCTGACGCTCCGTTCGATCCGTCGCGCCGTGTTGCGTAGGTCGTCCGGCAGATCCTCCATCCGGATCAGAGCGTTGAACGCGGCGATGAAACGCTGGGGGTCCGCCGGCTCGTGCGCCTTCCATGAAGCGAGGTCGCGCAGCCATGGCAACAGGTCCGCGGCGACCCGCGTCTTGTCGAGAAAGCGGCCCAAACGCCCGGACGACAACGGCATGCACCGCGGCAGCACGAGGAAGGACCTTTCCCCGAAATATCCACTGCCGATGATCGGCAACAGCGTCCGGCTCAAGGACGGTGGCAGCGCCTCCGCGATCCGCAGCATGGCGTTGCGTTGCGCGTCGGCGGCATCGGGATGCTCGAACGGCGCCACGAACAGGATGAAGTGCCGATCGATCAAAAAGATCGCTGCGCCATCCGCGACGCCGGATTCGGTGCGAATCACATGGACATGTTCGATGGTTCGATCGCCTGCCGGATACATCGCCCTGGCGATGATATCGAGGGTGGCGGCGTCGCCTCCCTGCCCTCCGGCGGGCGATGTACGGGCTAAATACGCAGCAACAGACATCGGCTTTGCTAACCATAACACGGCACGCGCACAACCACGGTGTCGGAAAACCCGTCCCTGACAGAGACCTGCGGCAACATGTAAATTGGGAACCGGTTGGCTGCAATCCGGCACGACCCTGTCCGGACACATGGCCGTTCTGGATGGATATGGCGGCGTGCGGCCCGCACGATCCGGACAATGTTTGTTACCCTGCCGTCGCAGAATTGATCTATGTCATCAATCTGTCACAATATGGTTAACAGATTCAAAGGGGAGCTGGCTAATGTCGCTAGACGACACGTCCGCACGGTTTTTCGCGTCGCTCAATGGGCGATCCTATTGGGGCGACGCGTTGTTCTACAACGTCATCACCGACAGTTCGACCTATGTGATGCCGCTCGTCATCCTAGCGGCGGCGGTATGGCTGACGTCCAGCCCGGGCTCGCCCGCACGGGTTGCGATCGTGTCGACGTTTGCCGCGGCGTGCGTCGCGGTGGCGGCCTCCTTTGCCTTGAAATACGGGCTACCGACCCGGCTGCGCCCCGTCGCGAGCGGGCTTTATCCCTTCCGCTACACCAAGGGAACGTTCGACCTGAGTGCCTTCCCCAGCGATACGCTGACGATCTGCGCTACCTTCTGCGCGGGCTTGTTCGCGGTGTCGCGGCGGCTCGGCGTGATCGGCCTGGGGTGGTGCGTAGTCGTGGCGATCGCGAAACTGTACGTCGGCTACCACTATCCGACCGACCTGATGGTCGGGATCGCGCTGGGCGCGGGGTGCTTCGTTGCGGTGTGGAAGCAACACCGTCTGGCGAACTGGATGTCGCGGCTGGTCGACACTGCGACGGTCAAGATGCCTACGCTGACGATGGTGGCGCTGCTGTTCGTCGTCGTTCAGTTCGGCCTGACGTTCAAGACCGGGCGAGACGCGCTGGGTGCGATCGTGAACGGGGTCAAGCAATCGGCGCCCGCGGATCAACGCGCCGACGCGGATGAGGAAGCGAAGAGCCCGCGCGCGGCCTAGCGTACCCGTCGGCGTACCCGGGCTTAACCAGCGCCCAGTGCCCGCGCCCGCCGACGCTGGACCGAGCTGCCGATGCCCAACGCTTCGCGGTATTTGGCGACGGTGCGCCGGGCGATGTCGAAGCCCTTCGCCTTCAGTTGCTCGACCAGCGTGTCGTCCGACAGGATCGCGTCGCCCTCCCCCGCAATCAGTGCCTTGATCGCGGATTTCACCGCCTGCGCCGAGACCGCATCTCCCCCGTCGGAGGACTGGATCGCGGAGGTGAAGAAGTATTTCAGCTCATACAGCCCGCGCGCGCACGACAGATATTTGTTGCTGGTCACCCGGCTGACGGTCGATTCGTGCATCTCGATCGCTTCGGCGACCTGACGCAGCGTCATCGGTTTGAGATGCGCGACGCCGTTGAGGAAGAACGCCTCCTGCTGCTTCACGATCTCGGTCGCGACCTTGATGATCGTGCGCTGCCGCTGGTCGAGCGCCTTGACCAGCCAGTTCGCGCTCGCGAGCATTTCGCCGAGCCACGCTTTCGAAGCCTTGTCGTTCTTGCCCGCCGACAGCTCGACATAATAGGTCCGGTTGACCAGCACGCGCGGTAGGGTCGCGGCGTTGATCTCGATCCCCCAGCCATCCTTGCGCCGCGCGACGTACAGGTCGGGCACGACCGGCTGCGACGGTTCACCGCCGAAGCGCAGCCCGGGCTTGGGATCATAGCCGCGCAACTCATGGATCATGTCGGCGAGGTCTTCCTCGTCGACCTGGCAGATCCGCCTGAGCCGCGAGAGATCACCCCGCGCGAGCAGGTCGAGGTGATCGAGCAGCTTCTCGATGCAGGGATCATAGCGATCAGCCTCGCGCGCCTGGAGGGCGAGACATTCGGCGAGGTCGCGCGCACCGACGCCGGTCGGGTCGAAGGTCTGGATCGTCGCCAGCACGGCCTCGACCTGCGTCACCGGCACGCCGAGCCGCATCGCGATTTCGGCCAGGGGTGCAGTGAGATAGCCCGACTCGTCGATCTGGTCGATCAGGTGGGCCGCGATGAACAGGTCTGGCCCGTCCACCGCGGTCCCCGCCTGCGCGAGCAGATGGTCCGACAGGCTGAGCGCGGTGGTCGCAAAGGCATCGAGATCGGGACCGTCCTCGCTGCCGGCACCACCGCTGGCCGCACCGTTCAGCCCAAGCGCACCGTCCATCCCCGCGCTGCCGGGCTGATCCGCGACGCTGTCATGATGGAAGCTTTCCGCGGTGAAATCGACATCGAGCGATGCCTCCCCCGTGTCGCCGCCCTGCATCAACAGTTCGTCCGCGGGCGCTGGCTCGTCGCGCGGGGCGACATCGGCTTCCCGCTCCTGCGTCGGGCCATCGTCAGCCGAGTCGCCGGTTTCGAGCAACGGATTGCGCTCGATCTCCTCGGCGAGAAATCCCTCGATCTCGAGATTGGACAGCGCGAGCAGGCGGATCGCCTGCTGCAACTGCGGCGTCATCACCAGCGATTGCGACTGGCGCAGGTCGAGGCGTGGCGCGAGTGACATCGCTAGCGCGCAACCCGCATGCAGATCACAGCGAGAAGCCTTCGCCGAGATACAGCCGCCGCACATTGGCATCGGCGACCAGTTCGGCGGGCGACCCGGTGAACAACACGCGGCCGTCATAGATGATATAGGCGCGATCGACGATCTCGAGCGTCTCGCGGACGTTATGATCGGTGATCAGAACGCCGATCCCGCGCCGCTTCAACTGGATGATCAGATCGCGAATGTCCGCGATCGACAACGGATCAATCCCGGCGAACGGTTCGTCGAGCAGCATGATCGACGGATTGGCGGCGAGCGCGCGGGCGATCTCGGCACGGCGGCGTTCACCACCCGACAGCGCCATCGCCGGCGACTCTCGCAACCGTGTCAGCCCGAATTCCTCGAGCAACGTGTCGAGCCGAACCTTGCGTTCGGCCGGATCAGGCACGGCGAGTTCGAGGACGCTCAGGATGTTCTGCTCAATCGTCATGCCGCGGAAGATCGAGGTTTCCTGCGGTAGATACCCCAGCCCCAGGATCGCGCGGCGGTACATCGGGAGGCCGGTGATATCCTGCGAGTCGAGCATGATGCGCCCCGAATCAGGCTTCACCAGCCCCATCACCGAATAGAAGCAGGTCGTCTTGCCCGCACCATTGGGGCCGAGCAGACCGACCACTTCGCCCTTGCCGACCGATACCGATACGTCGGTGAGGACCGGACGCTTGTCATAGGACTTGGCGATCGACACGACCGACAGGCCGTTCATCACCGGTGCTTCCGCGATCGGCGGCGCGGTCTCCAGCGTAAGGCCCGGCGTGGAAGTCAGCGTATCGGTCATTGCCCGTCCCTGCTCGCATTTCGGTCTTACCGAAGCATTACCACGCGGCAACTGGCAAGCTTCGTGCATATCTTGGCATGCCCTGCCGCCCTACGCCACTCGCGATCAACAGGAAAGCGGGACACGCCGAGGCGCTCCGCGCATCCGCTCGAAGCCGGGCCTAGTTGCGCTTGGGAACCGAGAAGGTGCCGGACACGCGACCGTTGCTGGTCGTGGTCGTACCGGGGGCGCTGGACGAACCACCGCCGCCGACGGAGGATCCGTCGATGATCGCACGGCCGGTATCGAGGTTGATCGTCAGCCGACCGCCGTTGACGGTGTTGCCCGCCTGGATCAGCGTTACGGAACCGAGCATCGTGATGACGCCCTTCTTCAGGTCATAGACCGCGAAGTTGCTGCGCGCGGTCTGCGTCGGACGCGTGACGGTGACGCCGCCCGAAGCATCGATCCGCTGTGCCTCGGGGGATGCGCCCGTGCTGATCTGCCCGGCGTAGCTGACCGTCATGCGCTGCGCATTGAGCGTCATCTCGGCCTGCTTGACCATAACGTTGCCCGAGAACAGCGCGCGATTGGCCTTGTCCTGGAGTTCGATATGGTCGGCGTTGAGGTTGATCGGCGCCTGCGAATTGCGCCCCTGCGCGAAAGCCGGTGCCGCACAGGCGAGCGAAAGGGTCAGCAGGATCGTCGTACGGCGCATGCGGCTTACTTCGTCCTTCGCGGCACGATCCGCAAGCGTGCATTACCGTCTAGCTTGACGATATGGCTTTCGAGATCCGCTTTCATCTGATTGGCGCTGAACGTTCCCTGCGGAACCGTCCCGGTGACCGCACCACCACTCTGGATCGTCTTGCTCGTGAGATCGAGCGTCGCATCGCGCGTGGTGAGGTGATAGCCACCGCTGCTGTCGACCTTGAGCGGGCCGTCGATCATCACCTGCTGCGTGTCCATGTCGTAATGCCCGCGGTCCGCGACGATGTTGGCTGGGCCGTCGGTCAGCCCGATTTCGGCCGACAAGGTCTTCAGCCGCAGGATCGGCTCGGCCGAGCTCCGCTGGACAGCCGATCCGGCATTGACCGCAAACGGCTGCCCCTTGTCGTCCTGACCACGATAGGTCGCGGACTGGATCCTGATCCGCTCCTGCGCGACGGCAACCTTCTTCTTGTCGAGCAGGAAACTGACGTCGCCGCCCGCGTAGAGCGGGAGCACGACGACGAACGCCGCCATGATCCCGATCGCGACGGGCAGCACGACGCGCAACACCGCGACCGTGCGGTCGTGGCTGCTCCCGGGCGCGGCCCAGCGCTGGCGCGCGCTGCGGATCGCGCCGGCGTCAGGCATGCGCGAAGATGTCGGTCTCGGGCCAGCCTGCGAGGTCGAGCTCCGCGCGCGCGGGCAGGAAGTCGAAGCAGGCCTGCGCCAGCTCCATCCGGCCCTCGCGCGTCAGGCGGCGATCGAGTTCCTCGCGCATCGCGTGGAGAAAGCGCACGTCGGACGCGGCATATTCCTTCTGCGCGTCGCTCAGCACCGGGCCACCCCAGTCGGACGATTGCTGCGCCTTGGAAATGTCCTGACCGAGCAATTCGCGGACAAGCTCCTTGAGGCCATGCCGGTCGGTATAGGTGCGGATCAGTCGCGACGCGATCTTGGTGCAATAGACTGGAGCCGCCGTGACATCGAGATAATGGCTGATCGCCGCCAGATCGAAGCGGGCGAAGTGGAACAGCTTGGTCCGTGCAGGATCCGCGAGCAGGGCGCGCAGATTGGGCGCGGCATAATCGCTGTCCGGACCGAAGCGGACGAGATGCTCGTCGGGGCCGCCGTCGGACAATTGCACCAGGCAGAGCCGATCGCGCGGAGTGATGAGACCCATCGTCTCGGTATCCACCGCAATGTCGGCGCCGGGCGCGAACAGGTCAGCGGGAATGTCTTCTTCGTGGAGAGTTACGCTCATCGCCCGGCCCTAGCGGCGAATCGCCCGCCGCTCAATGCCCGGTCTTGTGCCCGCGGCCACGGCGTGCCGCGATGTTGAGCCCCTCGACCACGCCCGAAAACGCCATCGCCGCATAGATATACCCCTTGGGCACATGCACGCCGAAGCCGTCCGCGATCAGCACCGCGCCGATCATCAGCAGGAAACCGAGCGCAAGCATCACCACGGTCGGGTTGCGCTCGATGAAATTGGCGAGCGGAGTGGACGCGACCATCATCGCACCGACGGCGACGACGACCGCGACGATCATGATCGGCAGATCATCGGTCATCCCGATCGCGGTCAGGATCGAATCGAACGAGAACACGATGTCGAGCAGCAGGATCTGGACGATCGCATAGCCGAACGACACGGTTGCTGGCGCCTTGCGGTCGCTCGCGTCCTTCTCCGAATCATCCGACTCGTCCGGGTCGATCGTCTTGTGGATTTCGGTGGTCGCCTTCCACAACAGGAAGATTCCGCCGGCGATCAGGATAAGATCGCGCACCGAAAACGCGGTTTCGAACGACGGTTGGCCATGTTCGTCGATGGAACCGACCAGGCCGAGGTCGAACAACGGAGCGGTAAGACCGGCGATCCACGCGATGGTCGACAGCAGGACAAGTCGCAAGACCAGCGCAAGACTGATCCCGACGCGGCGCACCCTGACGCGCTGGTCTTCGGGCAACTTGTTCGAAAGCAGCGAAATGAACACCAGATTGTCGATTCCAAGCACGACCTCCATCACGATCAACGTGGCGAGCGCGGCCCAGGCCGCGGGGTCGGAGAGCAGCGAGACGATCGACATATCCGCGCAGCCTGTGCCGCTCTTGCAACGCTTGCGCAAGATCGCTGCGAGCCGTGCCCCAATTTGGACGAATTTGTTCGCAGCGATTATAATTTTAGGCTAACACGAGTCTGTGTCACGAGCGGTTTGGTGCACAAAGCCTTGCGTCTTTCGTCCGGTGCAATGGTTGTTATAATGATGTCGGACGAAGCGGGAAGACGAACAGGGCATGAGTTTCGATAAAGGACGCCGCGGCG
>Ga0265780_10002953_pt1 | contig 22695 bp, 15 predicted proteins | sample P1T30metagenome_FD_192432 | JGI IMG/M metagenome (GOLD analysis project Ga0265780, IMG submission 192432) | Plant litter microbial communities from East Loma Ridge, Irvine, California - P1 T30 | ecosystem: Environmental > Terrestrial > Plant litter > Unclassified | place: USA: California...
TCTGGCTCCTGCCCGTCCTCGCCGTCGCCGCCGTCGTGCAGAGCCTCAACATGGCCGGCTCGCCGCAGCGGATCGACGACGAGGGCACCTACGTCGCCCAGGCCTGGGCCGTGCAGAACCTCGGCGAGCTCGCCCATTACACCTACTGGTACGACCACCCGCCCGTCGGCTGGCTGCAGATCTCGGCGTACACGGCCCTGACCGGCGCCTTCTCGCGCTACAGCATCGCCGTCCTGGCGGGCCGCGAGGCCATGGTCTTCTTCACCGTCGTCGCCGTCGCCCTGCTCTGGGCGCTGGCCCGCAGGATCGGGCTGAGCCGCGCGGCCGCGTCGATCGCGGCCCTCGTGTTCGCCGTCTCGCCCCTCGCCGTGCAGTTCCACCGCACCGTGTACCTCGACAACGTCGCGACCCCGTGGCTCCTCGCCGCCTTCCTGTTCGCCCTCAGCCGGCGTCACCAGCTGGCCGGCTACGCGGCGGCCTCGGCCTCGTTCGGCATCGCCGTCCTCTCGAAGGAGACGTACCTGCTGGCCCTGCCGTTCCTCGCCTGGACGATGTTCCGGGGAGCCGACCGCTCGACGCGTCGGTACACCCTGTCGATCGCCTCGGCTCTGCTCGTGCTGATCGGCCTCTCGTACATCGCGCTCGCCGGCGTCAAGGGCGAGCTGCTGCCCGGCGCCGGGCGCGTCAGCCTGCTCGAGGGGATCACGTTCCAGCTCGGCACCCGCGAGTCGAGCGGTTCGATCCTCGACACCGGCAGCCTCTTCTTCGCCACCGTGTCGCAGTGGTGGCAGCTCGACATGGTCGTCATCGTGCTGGGCGCGGCCGCCTCGGTCGTCGGCGTCTTCCTGACGAGGGTCCGGCCGATCGCCGTGATGATGGTCTTCCTCATCGCGTTCATGTTCCGCCCGGGCGGCTACCTGCCCGTCCCCTACGTGATCATGCTGCTCCCGTTCGCGGCGCTGCTCATCGCGGCCGTCACGGACTCGGCCGTGCGCTCGCTCCGCGCCCGGCGCGAGAGCCGACTCGGCACGGCGGCCGGCCGCTCCGGCGCCGTCGTCTGGATGGCCGTGACCGCGGTGGCCGCCGTCGCCATCGTGCCGCTCTGGACGACCCAGCTCCGCGGGTTCTTCCTCTCGGACCTCGACGCCCCCATGCGCGACGCGCAGGGATGGATCTCGGACAACGTGCCGAAGGACAGCCGACTGCTCGTGGACGACGCGATGTGGGTCGACCTGGTCGACGACGGCTTCGCACGGGACAACGTCATCTGGTTCTACAAGCTCGACACCGACGGCGCCGTCCAGGCCCAGTCGCCGAACGGGTGGCGCGACAGCGACTTCATCGTCACCACCGAGTCGGTCCGCACCTCGGGCGGCTCGTCCGAGGGCATCCGCCAGGCCCTCGACAACTCCACCGTCGTCGCCTCGTTCGGCACCGGCGACCAGGAGGTCGACGTGCGCCGCATCGACCCGGGAGGGGCTGCGCAGGCCTCGACCGACGCCGGGGCGGACGCCGCCGCACGGTCGCAGGTCGGCCGCGAGCTGGCCCAGAACCCCTCGCTCGAGGTCTCCGACGTCTTCCGGCAGGCCCTCGCGGACGGTCGCGTCGACCCGCGGGCCATGATCGTCCTCGGTCAGCTCGCGGCGACGGGCAGCATCAGCGTCGGCGACCCCGAGGCCCTGCCGGGGGAGTCCGAGGGGCTCTTCCGTCAGCTCGAGATCGCGCCGACCGACGGTCGCTCCGCCGACGATCTGGCGACCGTGGTCGGCGGACTCGGCGACACCTACGCGCCGGCCTCCGCCGCCGTCTCGGGCGACCGGCTCGTGGCCACCTGGTCCGCCCTCCCGCCGAGCGGTCTGCTCGGCTGATCGACCCGATGACGCGCGCCGACCCGACGACGCGCGCCGCACCTCCTCGGCACCGCCGGCCCTCACGAGCCGGACACCCACCGGAAAGGAACCACCTCATGGCACACGCCATCAGCACCACCCGCACCCGTCCCGCCGTCCGCCGTCTCACCACGGTGCTGGCCCTCGGCGTCGCCACGACGGCCGCCGTCGCCGCCGCGGTCGTCGGCGCCTCGCCGGCCCAGGCCGCCGACGGCGACGGCTGGGTCAGGGTCGGTCACCTGTCGCCCGACACCAAGTCCGTCGACGTCACCCTCACCTCGCTCAAGGGCGGCCAGGTGGTCATGGACCTCGACGACGTCACGTACGGGCAGGTCAGCCCCTACGAGGCCCTGCCGACCGGCACCTACGTCGTCTCGATGACCGCGGCCGACGCACCGGCCGACGACGCCGAGCCGATGATCAGCACCAACGTCACGGTCGAGAGCGGTCAGCCCCTCACGGCCCTCGCCTACGGCCCCAACGACGATCTGCGGACCGAGGTCCTCACCGACGACCTCACCGCACCGGCTCCCGGCGAGGCGAAGCTGCGCCTCGTGCAGGCGGCCAACGTCACCGACACGGTCGACGTCGCCACGACCACCGGCACGACCATCGCCGCCGACGCGCCCTTCGGCAGCGCCACCGGGTACGCGAGCGTCGACGCGGGCCCCTGGACGCTCGACCTCACGGGCGACGACGTCGAGGGATCGGCCGACGTCGACCTCGCGGCCGGCAGCGTCAACACCCTGTTCGTCCTCGACAACTCCAGCGGCGGCCTGACCGTCGTGCCCGTCGTCGACAGCGCGTCGACGGCCGAGACCCCGCAGGGCGGAGTGCAGACCGGTGGCGGCTACCTGGCCGAGCACGCCTCCGACGAGGCCCCCGGCTCGACACGGGGCGGCTTCTGGGCGTCCGTGCTCGGATTCCTCCGCATCGGCTGACGCCGCGACGGAGCGAACCGACGGACGAGGAGGCGCGGCTCGGCGCCGCCGGGCACCGCGCCTCCTCGACCGGCACGACGATGACAGCACAGTGAGGAACGACATGACGAAGAAGACGAGACTGCTGCTCGCAGCGGCGGTCGTGGTGGCAGTGGCCGTCACGGCCGGGATCGCCTCATTCGTCGTCGGCCCGTTCGGCGGATCGTCGGACGAGGCGGGCGGACGGACGGGCGCGACCAGCGACCCCGGCATCACCCCCACCTCGGCACCCGAGAGGACGCCCGACCAGATCGGCGAGGCGTTCCTCGACGACTGGGTCGACTCCGACGGCCGGGTCGTCCGCCGCGATCAGGGCGGGGACACCGTCAGCGAGGGTCAGGCGTACGGGCTGCTCGTCGCGGTCGGCGTCGACGACGAGAGCGCCTTCGACTCCATCTGGGGGTGGACCACCGACAACCTCGTGCGCGACGACGGACTCCTGTCGTGGCAGTGGGCCGACGGCGCGGTCGTCGACGACGGCCCGGCGAGCGACGCCGACGTCGACGCCGCCCGGGCCCTCGTGCTCGCCGGCGACGCGTTCGACCGCCCCGACCTGACGGCGGCGGGCGTCGAGCTCGGCGAGGTCGTGCTCGACACGATGACCGCGTCGACCGACGTCGGGCGCATCCTCCTGCCGGGTCTCTGGGCCCAGGGCGACGCCCCCTGGTCGTACAACCCCTCGTACGCGTCGCCCGCGACGTTCCAGGAGCTCGGCGACGCCAGCGGCGATCCCCGATGGGACGAGCTGGCCGCCGGATCGCGGGCCGTGACCACGGCCATCCTCGATTCGACCGCCCTGCCGAGCGATTGGGCTCAGGTCTCCGCCGACGGCTCGGTGGTCCCGCTGCCGAGCGCCGACGGCTCCAGCGGCTCCGTCCGCTACAGCTACGACGCCGCCCGCCTGCCGCTGCGCTACGCCGAGTCGTGCGACCCCGCCGACGTCGCCCTCGCCGCGCGACTGGCGCCCGTGCTGCAGCGCTACGACGAGCTGCCCATGCAGCTCGACCTCGGCGGGCAGTCGACGGGCGAGGACCGCAGCCCGCTCGCCTACGCCGCGCGTGCCGCCGCCGAAGCCGCGGCCGGCGACCACAGCGCGGCCGCCGACGACCTCCGCCGCGCCGACGAGATCGCGACGTCGACGCCCACCTACTACGGCACGGCCTGGGCGGCTCTCGCCGCCCTGCAGCTCGACGGCACGTCGATCGGCGCGTGCTCGCCCCTGGGGAGCGACTCATGACACCCGCCACCTGGCTCCGCGCGCACGCGAGACCCGTCGTCGCGGTCGCCGCCGTCCTCGTGCTGGGCGGTGCGACCGTCGCCGCCGTCGCGGCCCGGCCCGACGAGGCCCCTCCGACGACCTCGGTCACGCAGGAGGCGCGGGTCGCGTCGCCCCCGTCCGTCTCGACCGACGGTTTCCAGGACCCGGCGGCGCAGACGTACACCGCGCCTCCTGCGGGCGCCGTGCCCGTGCGGGTGCGGATCCCCTCGATCGGCGTCGACTCGGGGCTCGAGGACCTCGGTCTCGGAGCCGCCGGCGAGCTGGACGCCCCCGAGGAGTGGATGTCGGCCGGCTGGTACGAGGACGGCGTGGTGCCCGGGGGAGTGGGCCCCGCGATCATCGCCGGACACGTGGACTCGTCCACGGGCCCCGCGGTCTTCATCGACCTGCCCGAGCTGACGGCCGGCGACGAGGTGCTCGTGACCCTCTCGACGGGCGACGTCCACACGTTCCGGGTGACCGGCAGCGAGACGGCCCCGAAGGCGAACTTCCCGACCTCCGACGTCTACGGCAGCACGCCGACGCCGGCGCTGCGTCTCATCACCTGCGACGGGCGCTTCGACTCGTCGACCGGGCACTACGAGGACAACCTCATCGTCTTCGCCGACCTGGTCTCCTGACCCGCACGACCCGCACGACCCGCACGACCCGCACGACCCGCACGACCCGCGAACCCGCGACCCCAACCCGACCCGAACGGGAGAGGAACCCACCATGAACGACACGCTCGTGATCATCCCCACGTACGACGAGAAGGACAACCTCGACTGGATCGTCGGACGCACCCTGGACTCCGGCGCGGCCGTCGACGTGCTGGTCGTCGACGACGGCTCGCCCGACGGGACCGGGGACCTCGCCGACGCCTATGCGGCGCGCGACCCGCGCGTCCACGTGCTGCACCGCACCGAGAAGGCCGGACTCGGCGCCGCGTACCTCGCCGGCTTCGCCTGGGGTCTCGAGCGCGGGTACGAGGCCCTCGTCGAGATGGACGCCGACGGCTCGCATCACCCCGAGTACCTGCCCGGCATGATCGCGCTGCTGGGCGAGAACGATCTCGTCCTCGGCTCGCGATGGGTGCCGGGCGGCCGGGTCGAGAACTGGCCGATGCGGCGGGAGCTGCTCAGCCGAGGGGGCAGCTGGTACACCCGCGGCGCCCTCGGCATCCGGGTCGCCGACACCACCGGCGGCTACCGCGTGTTCCGCTCGTCGGCCCTCCGGCGGATCGACCTCGAGCGGGTCGAGTCGCGCGGCTACTGCTTCCAGGTCGACCTGCTCTGGCGGGCGCTCCAGGCGGGCCTGCGCGTCGTCGAGACCCCCATCACGTTCACCGAGCGCGTCCACGGATCATCGAAGATGAGCGGCTCGATCGTGCGCGAGTCGCTCACGAAGGTGACCCTGTGGGGTCTCCGACGACGGACGCGCGCGCTCGTCGAGCTGATCGTGCGGCACCGCCGCCTGCCGAGCGTGCGAGCGACGTCCCACCGGGTCGGACCCGCCCAGCGCGTCGGGGTCCGCTAGCCGGAGGCCGCACGGAGCGGGTGCCCGGGGCGGTGGCCCCGGGCACCCGCTCCGTGCGCCGCGCCTCAGCGGACGATCGCCACCGAGTGCGCCGGCAGCAGGAGGCTCGACCCGGGCTCGATCGACGCGTCGCTGGCGAAGAGGATCGTGCTGCTCGGCACGGCGACCCGCGCCTCCTCGTCGGCGAAGTTGATCGCGATGCGGAGCTCGCCGCGGGTCAGCACGAGCCAGCGCGCGTCGGCGTCGAAGTCGACCGAGACGGACGCGAAGCGCGGGTCGGTCAGGTCGGGCTCGGTGCGCCGCAGGGCGCCGAGGCGGCGGTAGGCGCCGAGCAGCACGGCGTGGCGACCCGACTCGAGCTCGGACCAGTCCAGGCGGGAGTCCTCGAAGGTCGAGGGCTCCTGCGGGTCGGGCACCGACGATTCGTCCCAGCCCATCTTGGCGAACTCGGCGATGCGGCCCTCGGCCGTGGCCTCGCCCAGGTCGTGCTCGGGGTGGGAGGTGAAGAACTGCCACGGGGTCGACGCCGCCCACTCCTCGCCCATGAAGAGCATCGGCGTGTACGGGCCGGCGAGCGTCAGCGTCGCGGCGATGATCAGCTGACCGTCGTCGAGCGTGGCGGCGAGCCGATCGCCGATGGCGCGGTTGCCGATCTGATCGTGGTTCTGATTCGCGACGACCAGCCGCCAGGTGGGCATGTGCTCGGTGTCCACGGGCCGGCCGTGGTCGGCCTCGCGGAACGACGACCAGGTGCCGTCGTGGAAGAACCCCTTGGTCAGCACCTTCGCGAGCGCGCCCAGGGGCTCGAAGTCGGCGTAGTAGCCGGTCGTCTCGCCCGTCAGCGCGACGTGCACGGCGTGGTGGAAGTCGTCGCTCCACTGAGCGTCGAGACCGTAGCCCTGGCGGTGCTCGGGACCGAAGCCGCCGCCGTCACGCGGGGTGATGAGGGTCGGGTCGTTCAGATCGCTCTCGGCGATCAGCGAGAGCGGGCGGCGCAGGTGCGCGCTGAGGGCGGCCGTGCGCTCCGCGAGCTCCTGCAGCAGGTGCACCTCGCTGTCGTCCTTCAGGGCGTGCACGGCGTCGAGGCGCAGCCCGTCGACGTGGTAGTCGTGCAGCCACAGGGCCGTGTTGTCGAGGATGAACTCGCGCACCTCGTGGGCGCCGTCGTCGTCGAGGTTGACGTTGTCGCCCCACGTGTTGGCGTGCTTGCCCGACAGGTAGGGGCCGAACAGCGGCAGGTAGTTGCCCGACGGGCCGAGGTGGTTGTACACGACGTCCTGGATGACGCCGAGCCCGGCCGCGTGGGCCGCGTCGACGAAGCGCTGGTACGCCTCGGGACCGCCGTAGTTGTCGGTGACCGTGAACCAGTCGACGCCGTCGTAGCCCCAGTTCCAGCGACCGTTGACGCCGTTGACGGGCAGCAGCTCGACGAGGTCGACGCCGAGCTCGACGAGGTACGGCAGCTTCGCGATCGCCGAGTCGAGGGTGCCCTCGGGGGTGAACGTGCCGATGTGCAGCTCGTAGATCACCGAGCCGGCCAGCTGCCGACCCGTCCAGTCGTCGTCGCTCCAGGCGAAGGCGGCCGGGTCGTACGTCTCGCTGAGACCGTGCACGCCGTCGGGCTGCCGAAGCGACCGGGGGTCGGGCAGGGGGGTGTCCCCGTCGTCGAGCACGAAGCCGTACCGGTGACCGGGGCCGCGGTCGAGATCGGCGGAGGCGCGCCACCAGCCGGTCTCGGGCTCGGCGGTCATCGGCAGGAGCTCTCCGTCGAGGTGCAGCCGCACGGTGGTCGCTTTCGGGGCCCAGACGTCGTAGACGCTCATCGGTCTCCTCGGGTTCGTCGTTCGGTGGTCGGTCGGTGTCGGACGGCCACGACCTGCCGCCCACCTCGGGAGGTGGGCGGCAGGTCGTGGCCGCTCGCACGGGTTGACGGTAGTCGGGCGCGGGATGCCGCGGCCCGACCGGGTCAGTCCTCTGCGGGGATCAGCAGGGCGACGGGGTACACGTCGAGCACCTCGGCCAGGCGGAGGCGGCCGCCTTCGTGACGGCGACCCGTGAGGACGTCGCGATAGGCGCCTCCCGCGGTCAGGACGACCGTGTCGTCCCAGCCCCCGGCCTGCTCGAGCGAGACGGGGAGGCGCGTGGCGATAGCGATCGCGCCCCCGCGGTCGACGGCCACGGCGGACGCCGCCTGCTCGCCGAACACCGGCAGCCCGGCGTAGCGGGTGAACAGGTCGGGGCGGTCGCGACGGGCGGTGAGGGCTCGATGGGTGACCAGCAGCTTCGCGGCACCCGTGTCGTCGACCGGGGGAGTCGCGCCCGAGCGGATCGCCTCGAGGTAGAGACGACGCAGGTCGAAGTCGACCTCTCGACGGTTGTCGGGGTCGACGAGCGAGAAGTCCCACAGCTCGCCGCCCTGGTAGACGTCGGGGCTGCCCGGCCCGGTGAGCTGCATGAGCGTCACCCCGAGCGAGTTGCTGTACCCGGGCGCGCGCAGGACGTCGACGATGCGCTCCACCTCGTGCCGCACCTCGTCGTCGTCGAAGACGGCGTCGACGGCCGCGTGCATCCGCTCTTCGAAGGCCTCGGCCTCGTCGGTGCGGTCGGTCCACGTGGTCGACGAACCCGCTTCGCGGGACGCCTTCTCGGCGTAGGCGTGCAGTCGCTCGCGCGACGCCGGCCACGAGCCGACCACGGTCTGCCAGAGGATGTTCTCGAACGGCCCGTCGCCCATGGGGGCCAGGTCGCGGAGGCGCTCGAGGGTCGCGGCCCATTCGTGGGCGACCTCGGACAGCACCGAGACGCGGGCGCGCACGTCGGCGCTCCGCTTCGTGTCGTGGGTCGAGAGTGTCGTCATGCCGAACGGGCGCTCGGCGAGCCGGGCCTGCTGACGCGCGTGGAACGACTCGGGGGAGAGCGAGAACTCGCTCGGGTCGGCGCCGACCTCGGTCAGGGTCGCCAGACGGCTGTACCGGTAGAAGGCCGTGTCCTCGACGCCCTTGGCCATGACCATGCCGCTGGTCTGCTGGAACCGCACGGAGGCGGGGTGCGACTCGTCGCGCAGCACGACGAGGACGCGCTCGATCGCCTCGGCGAGCTCGGGGCGGTGCCTCGTGGCGACGGCGCCGGCCTCGGCCAGCTGCACGGCGCCCTGCGGCAGGTAGCTGCGGTAGACCGGGAACGCGGCGGCCAGCTCGGCGAGGGCGTCGACGACCTCGGGGTCGATCTCGCCGCCGCCCGCGATCAGGCGCGCCAGCCGGTTGATCTCGCTTCCGAGGATCCCGTCGGCGATGCCGCGTTTGGTGCCGAGGATCATCTCGTGCCAGTCGACGGCCTCGTCGCCGGTCGACTCGTCGGCTCCGGCGGCCTGCTCGTCGGCGTCGGGTGACAGGGAGCGGCGGAGGCGCGAGTCGAGACCGTCGAGGGCCGCGGCGCCGCTCGGGTCGACGAACAGCCGGTCGAGGTCGGCGAGGGTGTCGTAGCCGGTGGTGCCGGCCGTCGCCCAGTCCTCCGGGAGGCGCTCGTCGCCTTCGAGGATCTTCTCGACCAGGACGTGGGCGCGACCGGTGAGGGCGGCGAGTCGATCGAGGTAGCCCTTGGGGTCGGCCAGTCCGTCGGGGTGATCGACCCGGAGGCCGTCGACGAGGCCGTCGCGGAACCAGCGGCCGATCTCGGCGTGCGACTCGTCGAAGACCCAGCCCTCCTCGACCCGGATGCCGGCGAGCGTGTTCACCGCGAAGAACCGGCGGTAGTTGAGGTCGGAGTCGGCGCGCTTCCAGTGGACGAGCTCGTAGCTCTGCCGCGCATGCACGGTCGCCGCGTCGTCGTCGTCGCCGCGTGTGCCGGGCGCGACCGGGTACACGTTGTCGTAGTAGTGCAGCTCGTCGCCCACGACGCTGAGGCCCTCGATCGAGCCGTCGGCCGCTGCGGGCTCGCCGAGCACGGGCAGCAGCACCTTGTCGCCGCCGGCCGCCCAGTCGATGTCGAAGGCGTCGGCGTACCGCGAGCGGCGGCCGTGGGTCAGGAGGTCCCACCACCAGACGCTCGCCTTCGGCGTCGCCACGCCCACGTGGTTCGGCACGATGTCGACCAGCACGCCGAGACCGTGCACGTGCGCGCGGTCCGAGAGCGTGTGCAGCCCGACCTCGCCGCCTCGCGCGGGGTCCACCCGGCTGTGGTCGACGACGTCGTAGCCGTGGTCGCTGCCCGGCTCGGCCTCGAGCACGGGCGAGAGGTAGACCCAGTCGGCCCCGAGGTCGCGGAGGTAGGGCACGACGTCGGCCGCGGCGAACAGATCGAAGGAGGCGCGGATCTGGAGGCGGTACGTCGAACGGGGGTGTCGGGTCGAGTCGTTTCGGGTCACTGTTCTTCCTCGGCCGTGGCTCGGAGGACGACGAGCGAGCGGCCCACCACGGGGAGCCGGTCACCCGCCCGCAGAGCCGTGGCGGCCTGCGGTATCGAGGGGGGTTGTGCGGTGGTGGCGGCCCGGGTGGCCGTCGGGGTCCGCGGGGCGGCGCCGACCGGCGGCGGCGGTGCGGTGACCGTGCTGTCGACCACGACCTCCCAGCCCTGGGCGTACTCGTCGGGCGGCAGCACGAACGTGACCGTGTCGGCGCTCGCGTTGAAGTACAGGACGAAGTTGACGTCGGTGATGCGGCCGCCGCGGGCGTCGCGCCCCCGGATGCCGTCGCCGTTCAGGAACATGCCGATCGCCTTCGCGTAGGACTCGTTCCACTCGCCCTCCTGCATGGCGTCGCCCTCGGTCGTCAGCCAGACGATGTCGGGCAGCGGCTCGCCCTCGCCGCGGGTGACCGGGCGACCGTTGAAGTACCGCTGGCGGCGGAACGTCGGGTGGTCGTGGCGCAGCTTGATGACCTCGGCGACGAACTCGATGAGGTCGCGGTCGGCGTTCCGCCAGTCGATCCAGCTGATCTCGTTGTCCTGCGCGTAGGTGTTGTTGTTGCCGCGCTGGGTGCGTCCGAGCTCGTCGCCGTGCAGCAGCATCGGCACGCCCTGGCTGAGCAGCAGCGTCGCCAGGAAGCTGCGCTGACGCTGCTCGCGCAGGGCGCGGATCTCGCCGTCGTCGGTCTCGCCCTCGACGCCCGAGTTCCACGACCGGTTGTGGCTCTCGCCGTCGTTGCCGTCCTCGCCGTTGGCGTCGTTGTGCTTCTCGTTGTAGCTGACCAGGTCGCGCATCGTGTAGCCGTCGTGCGCGGTGACGAAGTTGATGCTCGCCACCGGGCGACGCCCGTCGCGTTCGTAGAGGTCGGCCGAACCGGTGATGCGGCTGGCGAACTCGCCGAGGGTCGAGGGCTCGCCTCGCCAGAAGTCGCGCACCGTGTCGCGGTACTTGCCGTTCCATTCGGTCCACTGCGGCGGGAAGTTCCCCACCTGATACCCGCCGGGGCCGACGTCCCACGGCTCGGCGATGAGCTTGACCTGCGAGACGATCGGATCCTGCTGCACGAGCTCGAAGAAGGTCGACAGACGGTCCACCTCGTAGAACTCGCGGGCCAGAGACGCGGCGAGGTCGAAGCGGAATCCGTCGACGTGCATCTCGGTGACCCAGTAGCGCAGGCTGTCCATGATCAGCTGCAGGGAGTGCGGGTGGCGGACGTTCAGGCTGTTGCCGGTGCCCGTGTAGTCCATGTAGTAGGTCTTGTCGTCGTCCATCAGCCGGTAGTACGCGGCGTTGTCGATGCCCTTGAACGACAGGGTCGGCCCCAGGTGGTTGCCCTCGGCCGTGTGGTTGTAGACCACGTCGATGATGACCTCGATGCCGGCCTGGTGCAGCACGCGCACCATGGTCTTGAACTCCTGCACCTGCTGGCCGATGTCGCCCGTCGCCGAGTACGCGGCGTGCGGGGCGAAGAAGCCGATCGTGTTGTAGCCCCAGTAGTTGCTGAGGCCCTTCTCGAGCAGCGTGTTGTCCTGCACGAACTGGTGCACGGGCATCAGCTCGAGCGCCGTGACGCCGAGCTTCTTGAGGTGGTCGATGATCGCCGGGTGCGCCACGCCGGCGTACGTGCCGCGCTCGTCCTCGGGGATGTCGGGGTGCGTCTCGGTGAGCCCCTTGACGTGCGCCTCGTAGATGACGGTCTCGTCGTAGCTGTAGCGCGGCGGGCGGTCGCCCTGCCAGTCGAAGAAGGGGTTGATGACGACGCCCAGCATCATGTGCGGGCCGCTGTCCTTGTCGTTCCGCGACTCGGGGTCGCCGAAGTCGTAGGCGAACAGCGCCTCGTCCCAGTCGATCTCGCCGCACGTCGCCTTCGCGTACGGGTCGAGCAGCAGCTTGTTCGGGTTCGCCCGGACGCCCGCCGCGGGGTCGTACTCGCCGTGCACGCGGTAGCCGTAGCGCTGCCCCGGCTGGACCGTCGGCAGATAGCCGTGCCAGACGTAGGCGTCGACCTCGGTCAGATCGACCTGCGTCTCGACCCCCGCGTCGTCGATGAGACAGAGGACCACGCGCGAGGCGGACTCGCTGAAGATCGCGAAATTGGTTCCGCTGCCGTCGTAGGTCGCGCCGAGTGGGTAGGGGTTGCCGGGCCAGGTATGCATCGAACCTCCGATTGGGACCCGCTCAGCCTACGGGCGAACGGGCGGACCGTCCGGCCCCGGGGAACGCGTACGGTGGCGACCATGTCGAACATCGTCGTTCCCTCCCACCCGACCCGCGCCTCCTCGTCCCCCGCTTCGAACGGAGGCCGCTCGTGAGGGTCGTCGTGCTCGGCGCCACCGGGCACGTCGGCGGCTACCTCGTCCCGCGACTGGTCGCCGCCGGCCATGAGGTCGTCGCCGTCAGCCGCGGCACCTCCGAGCCGTATCGCCCGCACGCCGCATGGGGCTCCGTCGAACGGGTCGTGCTCGACCGCGACGCCGCCGAGGCCGACGGCACGTTCGGACCGCGAGTGGCCGCGCTCGAGGCCGACGTCGTCGTCGACATGATCTGCTTCACGGTCGACAGCGCCACGCATCTGCTCGACGCCCTCCGGGGCACCGGCGCCGTGCTGGTCAGCTGCGGCACCATCTGGGTGCACGGTCCCGCCGTCGAGGTCCCCATCACCGAGGAGGCGCGGCGCACCCCGTTCGGCGAGTACGGCACGCAGAAGGCGGCCATCGAGCAGCTGCTGCTGCGCGAGTCGCGGCTCCCCGGCGGCGTGCCGTCCACCGTGCTGCACCCGGGCCACATCACCGGTCCGGGCTGGCCGATGATCAACCCGCAGGGGAACCTCGAGCTCGGCGTCTGGGAGGCCCTCGCCGCGGGCGACGAGGTCGTGCTGCCCGACCAGGGGTCGGCCACGGTCCATCATGTGCACGCCGACGACGTCGCACAGGCCTTCCAGCTCGCCGTCGAGCGCTTCGGGCAGGCGTCGGGCGAGGCGTTCCATGTCGTGTCCGAGCGCGCGGTGTCGCTGCGCGGCCTCGCCGAGGCGGTGGCCCGCGAGTACGGGCGGGAGGCGCGGCTCCGCTTCGTCCCGTTCGACGAGTTCCGCGCACTGGTCTCGGACGAGGCCGGGGACGCGTCGTGGCAGCACGCCTCGCGCAGTCACGCGATGAGCATCGAGAAGGCTCGTCGGCTGCTCGGCTACGCGCCGCGGTACACGACCGTCGAGGCCGTCGTCGAGGGGCTCGAGTGGCTGGCGGCGGAGGGTCGGCTCACGCTGCGCTGACGGCCGCGGGGACTCCGGTAGCTTCATCACGACCCGAGGAGTCCCCATGCCCCCCGCCTTCCCCTTCGACCGCGTCCGCCCCGTCATGCTGCGCGTCGTCATCGCCTCGCTGATCGTCGCCGCCGCCGTGGCCATCGTCTCGATCGCGACGTCGACGTTCGGCGACACGTCATGGCGCCTCATCGCGACCGCTGCGGTCTTCGCGGCGTTCGCCCTGTTCGCCTGGTACGACGCCGCGATCTCGTCGGCGCGGAGCAGCTGGTTCGCTCTCGTCGGCTTCGCCGTCTCGGTGTACCTGTTCGTCGCCGGCATGGCGAAGATCTGGATCATCCAGCCGCTCGACCACGCCGACACGATCTTCGACGGCTTCTTCGGCTGGCTGATCCTCGCGGCGATCGCCCGGGTGGCGCTGGCGCACGTGCACGTCGTGCTGGCGACCGAGGCGCGCCTGCGATCGCGCGTGATCACGGCCGTGACGCGGGTCACCCTCGCGCTCGTCGCGATCCTCGCGGTGATGCTGTCCGTACCCGTGCTCTTCAGCCCTCTCGAGCTCGACGGCGCGTACTGGCGGGTCCTCGGCGTCGTGGCCGTCCTGGATGCGCTGGGCACCGTCCTCATCCCGCTCGGCTACCAGCTCTTCACCCCGGCGTCTGCCCGGACCCGCACGCTCGCACCCGTCCATCCGGACGCGGCGTCATCGCCGGCGGGCGCCGTCCCCGGGTTCAGGCCCCCGGCCGCGGCCTACGCCGCGATCGGTGCGCCCCTCACCCTGCAGTGGCCGAAGTACGCCGACGGCGCCGACCTGCCCGCGACTCCGACGGGCGAGCCGGACTTCACGGGGGTCGTGGGATACGACGACTGGGTGGCTCGGACCGTCTGACACCGCGCCTCCTCGGATGCCGCGAAGCGAACGGGACACCGCCGGATCCGGCGATGTCCCGTTCGCTTCGTGCGATGGGGCGGTGGTCAGCGCTTGCTGACCGCGGCCAGCGCGTCGACGATGCCCTGGCCGAACCAGCCGTTGTCGGCCGCCGTGCCCGTGCAGGTCGTGGTGCCGGTCGGGCAGGGCGTGTCGGTGGCCTGCTTCTCGAGCAGGCGCGTCAGCTCGGCGCCCTGGGCCTTCGGGTGCGTGGACTTCAGCAGCGCGAGCACTCCGGCGACGTGCGGCGACGCCATCGAGGTGCCGGACTTCGTGCCGTACCCGCCGTCGAGCACGGTCGAGAGGATCGCCGAACCCGGGGCGGCGACGTCGATGACGCCCTCGCCGTAGTTCGAGAAGCTCGACTTGGCACCCGCCGAGGTGGTCGACGACACGGTCACGACGCCGTCGAGCTCGGTCGGGATGTCCTCGCAGCCGGCGTCGATCTGCCGGACGACCGGCGTCGTGTCGTTCGGGCTGGCGTCGTCGACGGTCTTGTTCGCGAGGTCGATCGACGAGTTGCCGGCGGCGGCGACGTTGACGACGCCCTTCTCGTCCTGCGTGTACTGCACGGCCCGGTCGACCGAGGTCTTGACGGCGAGCTGGTCGGCGTCGGAGTCGCACCAGAACTGCCACGGGTCGACGTAGTAGCTGTTGTTGGTGATCGACGCGCCGGTCGAGGCGGCGTACATGAAGCCGCAGATGGCGGCCTCGGGGTAGATGAACCCGTCGTCGCTGACGACCTTGACGGCCGAGATGCGGACGCCGGGGGCGACGCCGACGATGCCGACGCCGTTGCGGGCGGCGGCGATCGTGCCGGCCACGTGCGTGCCGTGATCGCTCGTCGTCGGCTGCCAGGCGTCGTACGACCGGTCGGGCGTGCCGGCGAGGCAGCCCGCCGAGGCGCGGGTGTCGATGTTCGGCTTCAGGTCGGGGTGGTCGCCCTCGATGCCCGAGTCCAGCACGGCGACGAGCACCTTGCGGCTGCCGTCGGTGATCTGGTGGGCCTGGTCGGCCTTGATCGCCTTGTTGTCCCACTGCTGGGCCTCGAGGGGGTCGGCCACGACGGTCGTCTTCGCCTCGAGTCGGCGTTCGGGCGAGGCGGCGTCGGCGCGACCGGGCTTGCCGGGCTTGCCCGGCTTCCCGTGCCCCGGTCCGTGACCGGTGCCGGGGGGCGTGACGCCCACGCCGAAGGTCGGGTCGGTCTCGGCGACCGGTGCCGTGCGGGTCGCGCCGACCGAGTCGACGCCGCGCGTGGCCCGCAGGGACGCGGCGAAGTTCGTGTTGTCGGACTGCGCCACGATCACGCCGATCTCGTCGTACGCGGCGATCACCGCGCCTCCGGCCGTTCCGACGGCCCTCTCGATCTTGTCGACCTGACCGCGGTTCGCCTTCTCGACGTTGACGGTGTAGTTCATCAGCGGCCCGGCGACGACGGGGAGCGTCGGCGTGACCGGCTTGCCGACCGGCGCGGACGCAGGAGGCGCGGCGACGGCGGCTCCGGAGCCGACGGCGGTCAGACCGAGGGCGAGAGAGGCGGTGAGACAGGTGGCGAGCACGCGGCGGCGCGCGCCCCGGGGGTTCTTCGGGAACGACATGGGACTCCTCGTCGGCTGCCGGCGGGTCGGCAGACCTTTGATAGGGAAATCTAAGGAGTCGGGGCGCGGCCCGCAGCGGGCACTTCGCGGGACAGCGGTTGTCCCCCGTCCGGGGCACGGGGCGTGATCATCCGTGCGGACGACGTGCCGGGGCGTCGAGTCGAGGTATCGTCGATCAGCCCCGCGACAGGATCAGTCGGGCCGGATCAGGCCGGTGGGGCTTCAGGGGAGAAGCATGCAGCAGGTCCGTTCGCGCCGTCCGGCGTTCCGTCTCGTCGTCGCGGCCATGATCGGCGTGGGGGCCCTGACGGCCTCCCTCCTGCCCTCGGGGGCCGCCGTCGCCGCAGCGAGGACGACGCCCGTCATCTCCGTGGCGACGAGCACCGCGTCGCTCGCCTACGGCAAGCAGCTGACCGTCTCGGGCTCCGTGCAGAACGCCGGCCGCCCGCTGGCGAACGGCCGGGTCAAGGTGGTCGGCAAGAACACCGGCACGGGCGCATGGGAGACCTTCGGGGCCGTGCAGACCGCCGCGAACGGCACCTGGTCGTTCGCGTTCACGCCCCGGTCGGGTTATCGCATCAAGGCCGAGATGGCCAGCACGTCGGCGACGAACGCGGCCGCGAGCGCCTCGAAGGACCTCGCCGTGCAGCCGCAGCTCTACGGCGTCTCGCCGGGTGCGTCGTCGCTCGCGGTCGTCGACCGCGACAAGGTCGTGCAGGGGGCGGTGCAGGCGCAGCTGTCGGGCAAGCGCATCAAGCTCGCCCGGGCCGACGGGCGCGTCTGGACCGACGTCGCGACGACGCGGATCGGCGGCGACGGCCGCTTCGTCCTGACCTTCCGCACGCAGAAGGCCGGCACCCCGGTCTACCGGGTGATCTTCCCGTCGCAGGCCGGGCTCGTCATGAAGATGGGCGCGAACCTCGCCTTCGACACGAAGACCTCGATGCTCGCCCTCCAGCAGGCCGGTGTGGCCTGCTACGGCCCCGCGGCCGCTGTCGATCGCGCCTGCTCGAACCCCGCGCTCGCCGGTCTCATCACCCCCACCACCGAGGCCTCGCGCCTCAAGAACGACACCGGCGGGGCCTACGACCCGAAGTGCTGGCAGTCCAGCCCCGAGACGCTCCTCACCAAGTGCAGCTACGGCTCGACCGACCCGAAGGCGCTCCGCATCGCGCTCGTCGGCGACTCGCACGCGGCCGGCTACGGCATCGCCCTGCGCGGGCAGCTCGTGCCGAACAGATGGAAGCTCGACACGTTCATCGGCGTCTCGTGCCGGTGGATGGTCTTCCCGTCGGGTCACGGCTGCGAGGCTCGGGCCCGCGATGTCGACAACCGCCTCAAGAAGGGCGGCTACGACGTCATCATCGACACCGGTCTGCGCCAGCCCGCCAATGGCACGCCCGAGGCGGCGTCCGCGCTCGCCCTGCAGCGCGAGCAGGCCTGGGCTCCGCTGATCAAGCAGGGGGTCCGGATCATCGCGATCGCCGACCACCCGTACCTGCCCTCGCTCGACTCCAACACCTGCGTCACCGGCTCCTCCGGCACGGGGGCCCTCGGCTGCTCGGTGCCTCAGGCCGCGGCGACGAAGGGGATCGACCCCCTGATCGAGGCCGTCCGCGACACGCCGGGCGCCCAGCTCGTCGACCCCACCCGCTACCTCTGCTGGGACGGCGTCTGCCCGCTCGTCATCGGCAACGTCGTCGTCTACCGCGATCGGCACCATCTGACCGGCACATTCGCACAGGCGCTCGGACCGTACATCGCCTACGACATCAAGAAGGCGATCGCCCGATGACGACCCGCACCTCCTCGGCCCACCCGTCCTCCGCCGTCACGCCGGGACGTCGACTCTGGCTCGCCGTCGCCCTGGCCCTCGCCGTGATCGTCGGCGGTCTCGTGCCGACGGCGCCGGCCGCGGCCCTGGCCTCGGCCGTCCTGACGTCGAAGGCGGCGCCGGCGACCGTGGCCTACGGCAAGTCCGTCACGGTGTCGGGCACGGCGACCTCGGGCGGGCGTCCGCTCGTCGGCGCGCGCGTCAAGATCGTGCAGTACACGAGCGGCGGGGGCTGGGCCCTCATCGGGGCGGTCACGTCGTCGGCGACCGGCGCCTACTCGTACTCGTTCGCACCGACCTGGGGGCGCACGGTCCGCGCGGAGCTGGCGCGCACGACGACCCACGCGGCGGCGGCCAGCCCGTCGACCGCGCTCTTCGTCCAGCCGCAGATCTACGGGTCGGCCGTGAGCGGTGACGGAGCCGCCGCCCCCGGGACGACGAGGCAGTTCACGGGCAGCGTGCACGGCGGTCTGGTCGGCAAGCGGATCAAGGTCGAGCGCTTCGAGCCCTCCGGGTGGGTGCTCGCGGCGCAGGCGTACGTGCAGACGGGCGGATCGTTCTCGATCCCCGTCACGACGACCCGCTTCGGCAACCAGGGCTTCCGCGTGGTCATGCCCTCGCAGTCGGGGCTCATCACGAAGCAGCTGGCACCCGTCGACGTCGGATCGTACGGCGGCACCGTCAAGCGCTACGCCGACGCCCGTGCCTGCTTCGGTGCGGCCGCCCTGCCCGGCCCCTGCGACAACAGCAGCCTCCCGGTCACGCCCTCGATCTCGGGCGGAGCGTACGAACGCGACCGCACGGGCGCCTTCGAGTGCTACTCGGCCGACGTGACGCAGCGCGTCCCCACCTGCTCGTACGGCTCGACGCGCGGCGACGCGCTGCGCGTGGCGCTGACCGGCGACTCGCACGCGGCCATGCTGAAGACCGGACTGCTGCCCCGTCTGAACGACCTCAACTGGCGACTCGACACCTACATCGGCCGCGGCTGCGTGCTCAGTGCGCCGATCAAGGGCGACACGTGCGAGAACCGGTCCACGGGTCTCGCGTCGTCGCTCGGCGGCGGGAAGTACGACCTCGTGCTCGTCACCGCGGTGCGCGCCGAGAACAAGGCCGCCCCCGCGGCGGACCCGAAGATCGCCGGCTACACCGCGGCCTGGAAGAAGATCGCCGCGCAGGGCACGACGGTCGCCGCGATCGCCGACAACCCGACGCTGCCGCAGGCGGTCCTCGACTGCGTCGACCGCTCGACGACCTACACGCAGGCGTCCAGATGCCAGACGAGCCGCGCGACGGCCTTCGCGCTGAGCGACCCGCTGGGCGCGGCCGCCAAGACGGTGCCCGGGGCCGCCCTCGTCGATGTGAGCGACCGGCAGTGCACGAAGACCGCCTGCGCCGCCCTCGTCGGTCACGTCATGGCCTACCGCGACGCACACCACCTGACGACGACGTTCGAGAAGTCGCTGGCGCCGTACATCCTCGAGAGGCTGGCCCCGGCGCTCTGACGTCGGGTTCATCGCACGGGCGTCGCACGGGGGTGCGGCGCCCGCGCTATGCTCGTCGCACAACACACGGGAGTCCGGTATGCCGGGCTGAGAGGAAGCGACCCACGCTTCGACCGTCGAACCTGATCCGGATCATGCCGGCGCAGGGAGGAGAAGAAATGTCTGTGCACACGTCTGCCACCGGCCGCGAGGCCTCGACCGCGACGAAGGCGCCGGCTCGCCGGTGGCGGGTCGTCGACATCGTCGTCGCGAGCGTGATCGGAGTCGCGTCGGGCGTCGTCTTCTGGGCCTGGGGGGTCGCGTACTACGGCACCGACGTCCTCCTGAGCTTCTCGGGCGGGTTCCAGGGCATCTTCAACGGGATGTGGCTGTTCGCCGGGGTGCTCGGAGGCATCATCATCCGCAAGCCGGGCGCAGCCGTCTACACCGAGGTCGTGGCCGCGGTCGTGTCGATGCTGATCGGCACGCAGTGGGGCTTCTCGGTGCTGATCTGGGGCATCGTCCAGGGGCTCGCGGCCGAGATCGTGCTCGCGCTGTTCCTCTACAAGTCGTGGCGTCTCGGGGTCGTGCTGCTGGCCGGCACGGTCGCGGGGCTGGCGGTCGGTCTGATGGACATCACGTTCTCGTCGAGCGCGGCGGCCCTGGCCCCCGAGCGTCAGTTCGTCTACGTGGCGTCGTCGATCGTCTCGGGTCTCGTCATCGCCGGACTCCTCTCGTGGCTGGCCGCCCGAGGGCTCGCCCGGAGCGGCGCCCTGAACCGCTTCGCCTCCGGTCGGACGACCGAGACGCTGGTCTAGCGGGGGCGACGCGTGCCGTCGGTGTCCGCGCAGGCCGGGGCCCGGGTGATCGCCCGCGGCTGGGGTTGGCGGCACGCCGGGCGTCGGGCGCACGCCGTCTCGGCCCTCGATCTCGTCATCGAGCCGGGTGAGAGGGTTCTGCTGCTCGGAGCCTCGGGGGCGGGCAAGTCGACCCTGCTGGCCGGGCTCGCCGGCGTGCTCGGCGGCGACGAGGACGGAGACTCCGAGGGCGAGCTCCTCGTCGACGGGCGCGAGCCGGCGTCGCAGCGCGGGCGCGTCGGGCTCGTGCTCCAGGACCCCGACTCGCAGGTGGTCCTCGCCCGCGTGGGCGACGACGTCGCCTTCGGCTGCGAGAACCTCGCCGTGCCCCGTGACGAGATCTGGCGGCGGGTCCACGAGTCGCTCGAGGCCGTCGGGCTCGACCTGCCCCTCGGGGCCTCGACCACCGAGCTGAGCGGCGGCCAGAAGCAGCGACTGGCGCTGGCCGGAGCCCTCGCCATGAGGCCCGGTCTGCTCCTCCTCGACGAGCCGACGGCGAATCTCGATCCCGCCGGGGTCGTCGAGGTGCGCGACGCGGTCGCGCGCGTCTCCGAGTCGACCGGGGCGACGCTCGTCGTGGTGGAGCACCGCGTGTCGGTCTGGCTGCCCGTCGTCGACCGGGTGGTCGTGCTCGCCGCCGGCGGGGGAGTCCTGGCCGACGGTCGCCCGGACGACGTGCTGAGAGCTCAGCGGGACACCCTGACGACCGCCGGCGTCTGGGTGCCGGGCGTCGACCTGCCCGTGCCGTCCCGTCGCCGTGTCGTCGGGGAGCCCCTGCTCGAGGCGACCGGTCTCGCCGTGGGGCGGCGCGGTGCGCGCGGTCCCGCCGTCGCCGCCGACATCGATCTCCGGGTCGTCGCGGGCCGGGCCGTGGCCGTGACCGGGGCGAACGGGGCGGGCAAGTCGACGCTGGCGCTCACCGTCGCGGGGCTCCTCCCGCCGGTGGGCGGCCGGTTCGCGGCCTCGCCCGCCCTCGCGGCCGGGGCGGGGACGTCGCCGATCCGGTGGCGCCCACGCGAACTGCTCACCCGCATCGGCACCGTCTTCCAGGACCCCGAGCATCAGTTCCTCTCGACGACGCTGCGACGCGAGCTGGCGGTCGGCCCTCGGGCCCTCGCCGTTCCCGGGCCCGAGATCGACGGCCGCGTCGACGCCCTCCTCGAACGGCTCCGACTCGATCATCTCGCCGCGGCGAACCCCTTCACGCTGTCCGGTGGCGAGAAGCGCCGGCTCTCGGTGGCGACGATCCTTGCGTCGCGGCCCTCGGTGCTGGTGCTCGACGAGCCCACCTTCGGTCAGGACGCCCGCACGTGGCGCGAGCTGGTCGCGTTCCTGGCCGAGCTGCTCGACGACGGCCGTGCCGTGGTGGCCGTCACGCACGACGCCGATCTCGTGAGCGCTCTCGCCGACGACGTCCTCGACCTCTCGTCGAGGGGAGCGGCATGAGCATCCTGGCCACCATCGAGACGACGGGCGTGGTGAGTCGCGTCAACCCGGTCGCGAAGCTGCTCGCCGCCCTCGTCATCGCGATCGTGCTGCTGCTGTCGATCGACTGGGTGTCCGCGGGCACGGCCCTCGTGCTCGAGCTGCTCCTCCTGCCGTGGGCGGGGCTGACGGCTCGTCAGCTCGTCGTCCGGACGCTCCCGCTCTGGATCGCCGCTCCGTCGTCCGTGCTGGTCACGGCCGTCTACGGGCGCGACGAGGGCGCCGTCCTCGTCGACTGGCAGGTGATCTCCGTGACCGAGGGGTCGCTGTCGCTGGCCGCCGCGATCGGGCTGCGCATCCTCGCCGTGGGGATCCCGGGCATCGTGCTGCTCGCGACGACCGATCCGACCGATCTCGCCGACGGTCTCGGTCAGGTCCTCCGCCTGCCGGCCCGCTTCGTGCTCGGTGCGTTGGCCGGTCTCCGTCTCGTCGGTCTCTTCATGGACGACTGGCGACAGCTCGCTCTCGCACGGCGGGCCCGCGGCGTCGCCGACTCCGGCGGCCCGATCGGGGCCCTGAGGCGCTTCGGGCAGCAGGCGTTCGCGCTGCTCGTGCTGTCGGTGCGACGGGGCAGCAAGCTGGCCACCGCGATGGAGGCCAAGGGCTTCGGCTCGGACGAGCCCCGCACCTGGGCCCGCCCGTCGGTGCTCGGCGGCCGCGACATCGTGCTGGTCGCCCTCGGCGCGGCGGTGGCCGCCGCGGCCGTCACCGCGGCCGTCGTGGCCGGGACATGGGCGTTCGTCCTTGCCTGAGCAGCCGGATCCGCTGATCACGCGCCTCCTGCAGCACGCCGAGGAGGCGCGGGTCGGCGACGACCGGATCGTCGTCGTCATCGACGGCCGCTCCGGTTCGGGCAAGACGACGCTGGGTCGGCGGCTCGCGGACGCCTGGCCCGCACCCCTCGGTCCCGTGCAGCTCGTCCACCTCGACGACGTCTATCCCGGGTGGCACGGACTGGAGGCGGCGTCTCGGGCTGTCGCGGAGACGATCCTCAGGGGAGGGGATCCGGGATGGCGGCGCTGGGACTGGACGCTCGACCGCCCGGGGGAGTGGGCGTCGCTCGACCCGGCCGTCTCGGTGATCGTGGAGGGGGCGGGCTCGCTGACCCGCGCCTCCTCGGCTCTGGCGACGACGCGGGTGTGGCTCGACCTCGACGACGACGAGCGACGGCGCCGCGCGCTC
>Ga0265780_10002955_pt1 | contig 22692 bp, 23 predicted proteins | sample P1T30metagenome_FD_192432 | JGI IMG/M metagenome (GOLD analysis project Ga0265780, IMG submission 192432) | Plant litter microbial communities from East Loma Ridge, Irvine, California - P1 T30 | ecosystem: Environmental > Terrestrial > Plant litter > Unclassified | place: USA: California...
CGCGTCGTCGATTTCCATGCAGAACAGGCGTTTCCAAGTTCCATGCTCGGCGTAACTGCTTCATCGTCGTTCGAAGGAAGGTTTACAGAATTTCGTCCTCACGGACGACTTCTCGACCAAAAGCAAACCAAACAACACGGCTACGATCAAGACGACATGAGCTACCGTTAAGAGGGCAAAAGGAGAGGTCGTACTGGGGTTCGAACCCAGGTTCCCGGTATTCTGAGATCGACATTACATGACGTCTGTTTCAAAAACCAATGTGCTCACCACTACACTATACAACCGTAGATGCTGACATGGGTATGCCGTAAAAATATATTGCTTCATCCAATTCTTGAGATTCTTGAGAAAATGGGCGTCCGACACATCGCATTTGAATCACAGCTTGGATGAATATCGACGCATTACAACATAAGACGACGGCTCAGCGTTCTGGATCCAACACTTGCTCAATCGACAGTGATTCGATGGACTCTCATACTTCCCCTCGTTCTACTATGGCTCGACAATCGCGCTACTTCCGGAAAACAACCCAAGTCCATCAAGTCCATCAAGTCCAATCGCTCCACCTCCCACTCCTCTCGAAACTCGCCCTCCTCGCCGTCCCCGGAAGCAAAGGACCCTGCTTGCCATTCAACCCGTCGAGCCCACCATCAATAACATCACCCCCATTCCAAGGCCTCACATCCTGCGGCCCCTCCTCGGCAACCACATGCCCCTGAACACACGACGCAAAGTCTACGCGCGGTTGGGACTCGTAGAAAGCATCGAACCTCTCGTGCAGCGCCCCAGCCAAATCGCCTACATTCCCGCCCGGATGCAACACGCCCCAAGGCTCACGGCACCCCTTCCCTCTGCAAGACTTCGTCACCATAAGCAGCGCATCAAGCCGGTTCGTCACCTGCTTGAACGGTCTTTCCAGCAGCTGATAGTGAACCTGCAACGCGGCGTGTGACGGGTCAAAGTAGTTGTGCATCTGCGCCGGGTCGCGCGCGACGTCGTAGAACTCGCGCTCGCCGGTGCACCATACGGTGTACAGGATGTTGTAGTCGGGCCCGATCAGGCGCAGGGCTTTGTAGGTGTTGTTGGAGGTCGCGGCCGAGTCTGCAAACGGCGAGCCGAATTTGCCTTCGAGGAAGCCTGTGCCCCAGAACTCGACGTTGACGTGCTCGCCTGACGTAGTTGTTGGGTTCGCTAGTGTTTGGGCGGTGAGGGGGAGGGGAGAGCCGTCGAGGTCAGGTCTCTCGTCGATACCGCCGCTGGCGAGTTTTAGGATTGTGGGTGTGAGGTCTGTGTGGGAGCTGACTACACCGGCGGTGTCTCCGCGGGGGACGCCGGGGCCGCGGATTATCAGGGGAATGTGGATGTCTTCTTCGAAAGGGCATTCTTTGCCTGGTGGGAGGCGGTGTTGGGAGAGGTGAAAGGCGTTGTCGGTGGTGTAGATGATGTAAGTGTTGTCCATCAGGTTCTTCTTCTCGAGCGATTCGACGAGAGCGCCGACCATCTCGTCGACAGATTGCAGGGCTCGCAGTCTCGAGCGTTGGAACTCGTCGTGGTAGTCTATCAGAGTCTGGTTGAGCTTGGGGAGCTCACGTACCCAGGAGACACCGCTTGGGACGTCTGGGTTGAAGTTTGCTGTGCGGGGGATCTTGTAGTCGAGAAATAGTCCTGCGTGTCGTTCGGCGTACCGAGGGAGGTCAGACTGCTTGGTTCCTTCTCCGGCCATGTTGGAGTGGGGAGCTACTGGCGCCACGGCTATGAAGAATGGTTCACTGTGGGTGGCTGCGTCATCCAAGTAACCAAGAGCTAGCTGTGACATGATATCGGGAGAGTATTGGCCTTCGAAGCTGACGGGTGGCTCTCCGTCGTGGGTTATGGAAGCGTTGTAGTACTCGTAAGTGTAGCTTCATGAGATCAGTTAGCTGGTGCAAGCTGGGTAAATGGGTAAGATCGAGAAACTCACGGATCAAGGAGGAAGTCCGAATGATTGAACCCCTTCACATGAGGATCGTCGTAGTTATCGACAGTATGTGCGTTGAACAGCTTTCCAGTGTAATAAGTTTGGTAGCCAAGTTGCTGTAGCCAAACTGGAAGCCATTTTTCGTTCAAGCCTTCTCGAACGAACTTGGGGTAGCCGCCATAGGGTGGCTTGACATCAGTCACATTGGTGTTGTGGGCGGCGAGACCTGTCCATATGTTGACTCGGGATGGACAGCAGATGGAGACAGTGCAGTAATGCTTTTCAAAAGTGGTGCCTTGGCTGGTGATGTGTTTGTTGAGAATTGGCATGTAGTCGAGAGACTGCATATGAAGGTCCTGATCATCAGTTATGATGAACAAGAAATTAGGTTTCTTCAGAGGAGCATCCAAGGAGGACGCAAGGCTCGAGAGAGAGGTCCATGCCAATGCTTGAGTGATCTTCATGTTTGAGGCATCAGAAACGAGACCATGAGATTAGGGACGAAAGTTGCCGTAGGGAGAGATCAAAGTCAAATATACAGGTACTTGTTGTGTCTACCTCTAGTGGTAGTCGGCCTCTGGTGGGGGCGTATCTATCACGCCATCGTCTTGCAATTGTGCAATCGTGATCATCGTTGCTGGGCCTTGAGTACTCCGTTGGGACCTACAGATGTCTGACCAGGGATATTTTGCCAGCTTTGTTCATCCATACGTAGGTAAATTCTAGACGAGCCATGGAGATCCAGGTATAGGTCATGGTAGTTCTTTCGAGCAGTATAGTAGCCACAGGCACGTCTTGTAGTGTATTGATCGGGGTTTGGTTCACGGCACTCTCTAGCTGGCGTGCATAAAAATCCATACGTCCAGTTCGATATCAGTGTAACGTTGTCTCGCATAGGGTATGCGCGTTTGAAGTGAATAAGATTTTGGGTGTCAGTAATCTCAAGACGAGAAGCTCAAGACGGTCGCTGGGAAAGTGTACCCAGCTGGCACAGCCACAACGTTTCTCGGCCTGCCACAGTCAGGTCCCTTGGTTGTCGGCGATGGCTTTGGCTTGCAGTTGCGAGCAGTCGATCATCGTTTATGCCATTCTCTTTTCAACCATTTCGCGTCGCTTGACCCTTTTCTTTCTCATTCGGTACAAGCAGTCAGCTTGGTCAGACCAGTGCGTGCAATCTTGCGAATTCAACGCGACCGTCTCACTTATCGAAACCCAGTCCATCTCTCTCTCGCCCATCATGTCCGACGACCCCTTTCTCCAAGTCCAGGCCGACGTACTCTCCCTGCTGGATACCACGCGACCGATCTTCAGCTCATATCTGCGCATTCGCTCTTCCGCATCCTCGCCCTCAAACCCCCAGCTCGTCGAAGCCCGCCAGGAACTCGAATCCAATCTTACAGATCTTTCGACTGACCTGCAAGATCTGATTGACAGCGTCAAAGCAGTTGAGGGTGATCCTTATAAATATGGCATTGACATCGATGAAGTGTCGCGGCGGCGCAAGCTCGTGGAAGATGTTGGCGCGGAGATCGAGGATATGCACAGACAACTGAACCGGACGGTCGACAAGGCTTCGCTTGCGCATCCGGATTCGTTTGGGGCTGCAGAGGGTGAAGAAGATGATGACGAGTATGGGCAGTTTGAGGAACAGCGGCAGATGGAGATGATGCACGAGCAGGACGAGGCACTTGATGGGGTGTTTCAAACTGTGGGCAACCTACGGATGCAGGCAGATACCATGGGAAGAGAGCTAGAGGAGCAGGCGGATATGCTAGACGATGTGGACAACATTACAGAAAGAGTTCAAGGGAAATTGGCGACAGGCATGAAGAAGATCAACTTTGTGATCAGGCAGAACGAGGGTGAGTGTGAGATCTTTGATCATAGCAAAGGGTTCAGCACTAACAGTGGCTATTCAGATACCTGGTCAAGCTGCTGCATTGGAGTCTTGATCTTCGTTCTGATCATCCTTCTGGTTCTTGTCATCACATTGTGAGCATAATTGCTGCCTGAGGCGACTCCAGCACAGCCACAGTCAATAGCCGAAGCGCCAACCTCCAGCGAGCCACGCTCAAGCGATGCGGTACTCCAGCACTTGACTTGAGTGACAGTGCAGCTTGCAAATACGGACCATGCACGACGACAGTAAGACTTGAGACCCTCTTTGAGTTATGCCCACGACGCTAATTCTCCACAAGGATCACACCCTCTGCTCCAGCAAACGCCCTTGAGCGTGAATCCGTTCATTGATCTACCCAAACCACCAACTCTACCGCACAACTACGCCTCCATCCCTTCAACCCTCCCACCATCAGCCATACATGCCCCACCTGCGCCTTCGAATCCCGACTTGCCAGCGTATGTCACGTCATCCACAGGCTTCGCAGCGCATCCCACCAGCATCATCAATCAGAACCGTGCTCTGCTCGATCAACTGTCGTCACAACGACGGGATGCTGCGGAGAAGGTGAAGAAGTGGGAACAGAATATTGAGGAACGGGAATTGCAGGAGAAGAGGCGGAGAGCTCCTGGTTGGCTGGACAGTGAGGCCAAGCTGTTGCAGCCAGCTAAGAAGACTGAGGAGCAGAAGGGCCATGCTGAGACCGATCTTATGGATCAACCAGAGGCGCCAGTCGATGTGCAGAAGTTGCAGGAACAGAGGAGAACTGCGAACGAGCTTGGAGATGCTATGGATCGGGCTTTTGGGATGAGCGAGATGGGATGACATGAAAGGAAGATTCTCAATGCGCGATCTCAGCAATGCACCTGGCCTGCATATATGCAAGCGAGTAATGACACCTAACATGATTCCAAATTCATGGGTATAACACGATCACAGATTTCTTACCAAAGCCCCATTCACCAAATCTCCGTACAGTCTTCCGAACGGACCACTCTTTTTTAGGGGTATAACAGATTTAATACAGTAGGTATCTTATTATGCAAGTATGCAATCGCTAAAAGTACGCTGCAATAACACGAATTCAAACAAAGTCCCGGCCCTCACCATTGCGACCCCGAAGAGCTTTTCGCTGGCCAACACCTCCGTCAGTTTACTTACCAGTCCACTTGCCATCGTTCCAGGCGCCTTCGTTGCCGTGCCACATGCCATCATCACCATCCCACTGCGTTGACTGGCCGACTGGTACCGCCGGAGCTGCCTCGGTTGCCGGCGAGACTGCTGCGTCCGGCGATGACCAATCCGGTTTCTCGCCAGCAGAGCCGTCGACATGCGCCATGGGAGACCAGCCCGTCTCGCCATCAAGAGGGCAGTTGTGGTTTGCCTTGACCCAGCCCATCAGGCGGTTCGCAATGTCGGACGCGTAGCATTTTGTGCAGCAGCCTTTGCCAAGGTCGCCTGAAGGATCGACGGAGCCGCCGTTGTACATTCTCGAGGCGCGGTAGTACTGTGCTGCGCCGGTTCCTGTCGCTTTGCTGTGTCTATTTTGGGAAAAAGTCAGCATTGGAGATCGCTTGCAGGTAGGGCTTTTCTGTAAGGCGGCAACTCACACTTGCTTCAACCCGTCGCCATGATCTGTGCCTGAGCAGCCATCGTGGATCATCTGCTTGATTTCGCTGTCGGGACAGGGGTTCTCCATGGCGCCGTCTTCGTTGCAACTTCCGACACCGTTGTGCGTCTGTTTGCAAATAGGTTAGCGTTCGTTCTCCCTTCGATCCTCAGGGTTCTCGAGGAACGACTATACTTACTTGCATCAGCCCAGGATTCCTAATCAAATCACCCGGCGACGACGTGGACTTTGCTCGCACACAACCCTTGGATTCTTGCATCTGTTCAATTCCACAGATTAGCATCAAACTCGACAACAAAACCAAAGGAAACGAAAAAGGGGAGGCCCGACTTACCATGACAGCCAGAATAAACCTCTGATCAAGCCCGCTGTCCTTCGACTCGGCCGAAATCGCATCCAGGATCCCATCGAGCTCTTCCCTCCCGGGATTTGGGACGCCAGAGTAACCCAGAGCGTCGCAGGAGACATTGATCATCATTTCGTTGGACTCCCACCTGCAAATAAAGTCAGCTAACCGAAAGCGATTTCCTCCCATGCACGAAAATCCTGGGACTTCGAAAGAATATACTCACATGCTATAGAAATCTACCCACTGCTCCATGCCCGGCCACCCGTCCCCTCCGTCGCCGTCGTAGAATTTGTACGTGTCGTTGCCGGCGTTGATGGGGCCGCTGTGGGAGAGGGATTTGGACGAGGTCGAGTTGCTGGCTAGCGAGGCGGTGTCTGTGTCTGCTGCGGGCGCCATTGAGATGAAGCCTGAGGGGAAGGCGGCTTTCATGAGCTGGGTGGGTGGGGTGTTAGTTGAGGGTTCTTTGTTTAGGGGGTGGACATGTGTGGGACTGGGTGGATTGGGTACTGCTTACGGTTGAAACACTCATGGTGTGTGGTGGTGTTAGGGTTGTCCTTGTCTTTCGATTCGGTTTGGACTTGCAATTGGAGATTTGGTATTCAGATGAAGGGATGTTTTAGAGAGAGGATGATGTGTATATGCGGAGGAAGGTGAAGATACCAAAAACCCTTCATCATTACGATGCTGAACATTCTCTCATATATGGACATTTGCTCTACAACGCTTGGCGATTGAAGTGTTGCCAGAGAGAGAATCAACGGTTCCGGGGTTGTCGAGTTGCTACTTCGACCAGACTGTCTTGGTCGTTATGAAACACTCTTTGGTTGCGAGGTGGTGACGTTGTTCGATCACGTTGCTTGGGTCCGTTTCGGGAATTGGAGGTGTCTATTATACCTGGTCTTTTGCATTCTGTTCGATAGCTTCTAATCGGTCGGTCGTATGGGTTTCCGACTGATTGCACTCGATCTTATTAAGCGAGGAGTACATGCACAGTGATGAGTTACACCCCAGCCCTGGAAACGTTGAAGAAGTGATATGTGAGACATCTGTAACGTTCACCGTTGCTGTAGCGCTGAAGCAAGCGAGTTGCTGCATGACGGAGGCCTACATGTTGCCGATACTATTATATCAGACTGCAATGGTCGATGTACTACGTGTACTCGTCTCATTGACTTGAACGCGATCGAAATATTCAGGGTTAGGGTTGGGGTACGCTTATGTATTCAACAAAAGATGAATTACAAGATCATTGCTGTCAGTAGTCACATTGTTGATTGTTCACAGTTCTTAGTCGGGCTGACAGTCAAGTCGCAACATAGCTAATTGACTGAGGCTCATTTAAGTCAATCGTTGCACGAGCGAATAGTCAGTCGGCCATTACGAGTTTCGACCACAGGCCTTCATGCGTTCGACATAATGTTGTCCATTTCTGTCAACACTGCCGTTCGACTGTACATTTTGTCGATCATCAACTCGCTTATCTTATCCTCAATGAGAATATTCTATCCAAATGCTGTCGGATCCTCAACCGTCCTCGCCCATGAGACCCAAAAGGAACTCCTCCAGAGCCACTGAGTACTTGCGTGGTGGATTTTCGCACGAGCTTATGGCTTGACTGTCTTTCGATGCCTTTCGAAGAGATACTGTGTTTCCTCGCCCACGCCGCGGTAGTTGATGACTTCGAATATTGGGAAAACTCCATGTCCGTCCTCCACGTCTGGGGTATGGAGTACAACGAAGTGGGGGGTGGAGAACACTCGAGACTTGAGGCTCGGTTCCGTGTCCCCTTGACCGTTGATTTGTCGAAGAACGGACCGAGACGTTCCTCACCCGTTTACCGAAACCTTTGACGATTCTGGCCAGCTTCCGCTGTGACTTGATTGGACGATCGATAGTAAGGACTGGTCTGCAATCGGCCCGATGGCTTATGCGGATTCCAAGGAGTCGACCATGCGGGCGAAACATGCTCTTCGACAACAGTTTACTCGACATCTCCTCTATGTATGTTACAGCGATTCGTCTTCGATACGATCAGATCATGATATCCGGCTATACTCCGAACTTGCAGGCTGTCTGATAGCCAGGCATGGCAAACGACAACATTGCTACCGTGAATGTTACAGTCAGTCCAAAAGTCGACTATTATGCCAATGACCTGATACTTACATGTTTTGGTTAAGGATCCCGACATCAATACCAGCGGTATAGCAAGCGCTCAACTTGCAAATACCATCAATGTGGAAGACAAAAATGGCTTCTGGCACAATGTCACCTCAAACCGCAGAGCCGTTCTCTGGTCTTTACTCCTCTCCACAGCAGTCATCATGGAAGGCTTCGACATCCTCCTCATCCAAAATCTGATCGCCGTAGATTCATTCCAACGTACTTTCGGCCATCAATTGCCGGATGGAAATTACGAGCTGACCGCAGCCTGGCAAGCTGGTCTCACGAACGGCGCGATCCTCGGCGAAATGATTGGACTGGCGCTGAACGGAGTCCTAGCGGATCGATACGGTTTTAAGAAAACAATGATCGGAGGGTTGGTGGCCACTACACTCTTCATCTTCATCCCCTTCTTCGCGACGAACATCATTAAACTTCTCGTCGGGCTGATCGTTATGGGGATACCTTGGGGTATCTTCCAGACTCTGACAACTACGTACGCCGCCGAGGTCTGCCCAACAAATCTACGCCCTTACCTGACGACCTACGTCAATTTATGCTGGGTGATCGGTCAGTTCCTGGCAAGTGCAGTCTTGCTCGGGACTGAGAGCAGGTCAGACGAATGGGCCTACCGCATCCCGTATGCGCTGCAATGGGTGTGGCCGGTGCCTCTGATCGTCGGCATTGCGTTCGCCCCGGAATCACCATGGTGGCTTGTACGCCAGGGCAAGATTGAAGAGGCTTCCGATGTTCTCAAGAGACTTGCAAATCCCGGCACTCTGACTTCGAGCATCGACGAAGCCTTGGCTCAGATCAAGATCACCGACGACTTCGAGAAGTCTATCAACGAAGGGACTTCGTATCTCGATTGCTTCAAAGGGGATGATTTGCGTCGTACGGAAATCGTATGCGTCACTTGGCTCGTCCAGTCTGCTGCTGGGTCGACGTTCTTTGGATATTCGACTTACTTCTACCGAGCTGCGGGTCTTGCATCTCGTGACGCTTTCAGCCTATCGCTAGGTCAGTATGCTATCGGTGGAGTCGGAACCGTGCTGGCTTGGGCTCTGATGGGCCGCTTTGGCCGAAGGACGCTGCATTTGTCCGGTCTATGTATCGCAAGTCTTCTTGGAAGTTCATCAACAAGCCAATCTCTAACACTTCTCGCAGATGTTCCTCCTCATGCTCGCAATCGGCAGCTGCGGCCTGCTCCCAGCCTCCAACAACGCCAGCCGCTGGGCCACCGGAAGCCTTCTAGTCGTCTTTATTTTCATCTACCAAAGCACCGTCGGGCCTATAACCTACTGCCTCGTAGCCGAGATCCCCTCAACGCGGCTTCGGCAAAAGAGCGTGGCGTTGGCCCGCAACGTGTTCAACATCAGCTCCATCGTGTGCAACATATTGACGACGCAACAGCTCAATGTCAGCGCTTGGGATTGGGGCGCGAAAGCGGGATTCTTCTGGGCTGGGTCGATTGCGCTGTGCTTGACCTGGGTTTTCTTTCGCCTTCCTGAGCCGAAGGGGAGATCGTATGCTGAGCTGGATCTCTTGTTCGAGCGGGGTGTGAGCGCAAGGAAGTTTGTAGGTGTTTCGTCGCAGGATCTGGCGGATTCGACGATGGCGCGTGCGAGGAGTCTAGGTAAACATGATGAGGTGGTGTATTTGGAGAAGCTTTAATAGTACGATGAGGTACTTCTTCCCTACTGCGTCTTTCGCTTGTATCGCTGACTGTTGGCTCAATTTGACGTGGGCCGTCAAACGTGTAATCGCGTAAGAGTGCGTCCCTGGATTTGGTAGGCACAGTCAAGGAAAATCAGTGTCGTGCGGCCTGAGACCGGAAGATATCTGTTTTAAGCTACAGAGCGTAAAAAGTGAGCGCACAGAAGCGGTACGTGACACCGTCAAAGGGTTCATACTGCGTGGTATGCTTTTGACAAGGCATATGCGCGAGGCCTCCATCTTCGTTCACCATTACGCCTCCGAGCTTCATTCATGGTAGAAAGTCTGAGCTGCCCTTGGGCAAATGCTGGGCCTTGACCCTGCGCCCAGGAAAAAAAAGGTTCGCTGTCATGTATCATAAAATGAAGAAGTAAAAGGCCCAGCGAATTCGGAGACCACCTCAAGAAGTGCCAACGTATACCCACTTCTTGTCGTCGCGCTTGGTGCCAACCTGCGCAAAGTGCGAACCAAGTGTGTCCTTGATCACGTCGTTCGGAATCTTGGGGAATCTGTAATATCGGTCAGTACTTGCATGTACATCGATTCCGGAGCTGTCATATGCTTACCTCGACTTCAATCCCTTAGACAGATCTGCCTTCTTGAGAGCACTTCCTACGACTGCATCCTTGAATTCTTCCATGTCCTCCTTGCTCAAAACTCTAGGCGCAGGCTTCCTACCGCGCTTATCGCTCAGAGTAGCGGCCAGACTGGTGATGGGGCCCTTTTGACCTTCGGCAGCACCGACAAGGTCCGGCATTGCACTGTTGCTGTTGTGGCGCTCTTTCAGGGGTTGTCTGGGACCCTGCTGGGACAGACCGAAGCTGTCTCTGACCGGAACTCCAGGAGGAGGCATGACTGCCGGCTCCCAGTATGCCGTGCTGAATGGGTCGATTGTCTTGCCGGTGAAGCCTGGAATCATGAATTCCATTCGCATGTCTGATAGATCACTCGCACCTTCGTCGCGTTCGGTACTCAGCACCACTTTGTTCTTGTCGTCTTGCCAACACAGCCCCGTGCTGACAGGAAGAAGATCTCCAGTAATCATCTTGCGTTTGTTTCTCATTTCGTCGTGCTCGTCGTCCAAGAACTCGTCCATTTCGTCGGGATCACTATTGCTCTCGGCCTCATCATCTTCGTCATTTAAAAGGTCCTCGCCTTCTTCGGGCTCCTCCCACTCTGCTTCCGAGTCGTAATCGTAATCGGTATCAATCCTTTCACGAGCGAAAGGATTGCGGCTCAGACGACGAGATGAACGCGATGAACGAATCTTGGTATATGTACCGAAGTAAGGCGGTCGCACGTCCTCAGCGAAGTGGAGATAGCGAAGTGGGAGGGATTGGAGCAAGTCGACAGGGTTCTGTGATGATTTGTCATGCGTGAGGTCGATCGGCTGTTGCGATGAGCTTCCATGGATTTGCTCGACGATCTGCCGCGCGGACAAGAAATTGCCATTCTCATAGCCACGCTTTTCGGCCGGCAACATGTCTTTGATACCAGCATAAGAAGGTACCAGGCCAAGATCGTACTTTTCCTGGAGACTAGGGTCGTTGAGCTCAGTGTCGAATGATGCCAGGGCCTTGTCATTGTCGCCAAGAGAACTTCCAGCATGACGGAGCGGAGCAAGGACGGTGTGCGATTGTAGGTCGAAGGGGAGGAAGTGTTTTCGATAGTCTGAGACCACAGGTTTGGAAGGTGTTTGCTGGGCTGCCAGCTGGGAAGGCTTCACAGGCTGGGTGGCATTGGGTGACCCGTTTGGGCCTTTCGCGCCTTTTGACGGGGAGGCGGATCGGCGGATCTGGTCTGCGATGTCGTCGTAAGTCTCGAGGGATAATGACCGGCGCCTAGCACGGACAGCAGATTCGTCGAGATTGTCTGGCGTGGATTGTGTTTTGGCGGGAGTGGCAGGCTTCTGGAAGAATGCGCCCAATCTCATCTGCGATCGCTCCTTCTTCAGCTTGTCCTGGTTTTTACGCTCTTCCTCCAGATCCTTTTCTCTCTTCTTTGCCTCCTTTTCTTCGGCCTTCAAGCGGCGCTCTTCATCTTTGACTCTCTTTTCCTCGTCCCTGCGTGCCTTCTGCTCGGCTTTCTCTGCCGCCTTGGCTTCCCTTGCACGTTGCTGCTCGATTTTCTCGCTTGGTGTGAGCTTCCTGCGTTTGGCTGGCGGCTGTCCGGTACCGCTAGCTCTAGGCGTGCTCGCAGCTGGGTCTGCACTGGTGTTGGTGCTCGTGTCCGGGTTGCTCTCAACTTCCTGGATGCTACTCAGGTCTGAGCTACTCGGAGCTGGTGACGGGGCTCTGACATTGCCATTGGCAGGACTCGTGTTGCTGGAGTTATCTGTGTCCGGCGGTGTAGGCATCATGAACTGTGTGCCCTTGGTGTTGAGTGGTTTCTTCGAGGGAGAGGTCTCGTCTGGTGCTGATCGCTTCCGGTTTTGCGGCGAGGCTGGGGAAGATACGATGTCGTCCATGAGAGGTGGTTTGTGAGTAGACGTACAGCAAGAGTTGAAATAGCAAGGCCGTTCAGAGTCGTGAATGCTGAACAGGTCGTCGTCGTCGTCGTTGCTCCAGGTGCACTTTAGAGACGCGTTCTTAGGCGGGCGTGACACTAGCGCGTCTTGACCCTAACCTTAATCCCCTGCTCTAGTGCGAGACAACTTTCTCCACCTCTGAATCGTTCCTTCCCATCCCGACCTTCCACCAACGCCTACGATACACCAATCACATCATCCATTCAACATGGACGATATCCAATATAGCGACTCATCCAGCGACGATGAGATGCTGGATGATACTGCGCAGTCTCGATATGACGAGCTCCAATTTTCGCCTCACGCAGTTAATGCCGCCGAGGTCACCTCTCCAAAGCCGGATCATGATGTTTCGTCTGCGATGCACACAGCCATGGACCCAACTGCAAGTCCCAGTCCGGCATGCTCACAAGATCTTGAAGGCGATTATGAGGGTATTTTCGCATCCAGAGTGCACCCTCCAGCTGTTCAACAACAATTCGCTCTTGCCGCCAGCCCCGAAGACGTGACGCCTACCATTGACATGAGTGTGTTGGCAAGAATAGAGAACATCTTCGAAGCAATGGCTGATGTATTGCTCAATGAAAGAGGTCAACTGAGTGTCGAGCTTGTGATCAGACCGCGCGTCAGTAGGCGTGACATCGACCTCATGGACTCAACACAGAGCGTCGCCGTTCAGCGACTATGCTTCCCTGGCAAGACCGAAAGAGAGGCGTGGCGATTTGGTGAGCATGGTCTGGCTGCATCGGCATGTTCGCTTACTGACCACATATAGCCGTCGTGATTCGGATCTTGGAGTTAGTGCATGAAGCTTTGCTAAACGATGTCGTGTTATCGAAACGGTAACCGTGAAAAAGATCACGTCCGATGAGGCTTACTAACTGGAGACCAGTGACATCTACTACCGCGATCCAGCGCTGTTCGGACGCCAGTCACATGTCGACAGATACGTTGATGACATCGCCCACACTTTCGGCGTTCCTCGCTCTTCATTGCATGTGATAGCAGCAGCCAAAGGACTCATCACTGGTGCTGTGAGCTTCTGTCGGCGAGATGGCACGACCGTGCAAGCCTCGTCCGATCGGGAAGGGCTGCTCATGCCCAATTCGAAAGACATCTTGTCGGTGAGTATGACCTCTGTCAGGTGGATACTCGTGGTCGAAAAGGAGGCCACTTTCCGCTCAATTGCGGCTTCCGACTTTTGGGACACACTGTCCGCAGACGGCATCATGGTCACCGCAAAAGGCTACCCAGACATTTCCACAAGAGCCATGCTCCACTTCCTCAGCTCGCCTGCACCGCAGAATGGCTTCTGCGCTCCTCCGGTCTACGCTCTTGTTGACTATGACCCGGATAGTATCGGTATACTTTCAACATACAAGCACGGCTCGAAAAATCTGGCGCACGAAACAGGCCATCTCCGCCTGCCACAGATAACGTGGCTCAGCCTTCGTAGCGAGCAGATCATGACTAATCACGGACCGCACAACAACCAGGGACTTCTGACTCTCAGCACTCGCGATAGAAACAAGGCTCGTAAAATGCTCGAATGGGAGGTTCTGGCGGAGGACGAGGACTTACGGAGAGAATTGCAGGTTATGTTGATGCTGAACATCAAGGCTGAGCTGCAGCTGCTCGATGTCGTAGCAGGTGGGATGAGTTCTCTGCTGAGGAACAACCTGCCCGTTTGTTGGGGCGCATGATAGCTCCGAGAGCAAGGCACGTAGACGACATTGATATCGAAACCGCTTTTGACTGCTGCTGCGTCAATCTACCCAAGAGCTCAAGTACCCAATTGAACCAAAAAGTGAAAGAGCCATAGTCTTAGTCTACGACCCAGCCCCATCCAAGTCCATGCCATCCTCATGCACAACCCTCCGCCTTCTCCCCTTCCTCCCACTCCCCGAAGCAGCAGCCTGCTTGATTTCCCTCACGCGCTCCATCAAACCCGCATTCACCGACTCCTCATCCCTTGCTCCCATGACGCTCTGCCCTTCCAACGCCAAAAGCGCCTTCGAAAGCAGCTCACCCGCAATAGGATCCTGCGGGCTGATTGAAAGCGCTTCGTGGAAAGCAACTGTAGCCTCAAACGGCTGCTCAAGCTCTAACAACACGAGACCCTTGGCAGCGAAAACGCCCGCCTCACGCAGCCCGAGCCGCACAACTTCCTCGAACTCTTCCAGGGCTTCCTGCAGCCTGCCGGCGCGGCGATGGGCGTGTGCCAAGTTCAGGCGCGTGGCGGTCGTTTGCGACGGCGGGGTTTCGTTCTGCGCGGCGATGCTGAGGGCGAGTTCGAAGTGGCGGCAGGCGGCGTCCGGATCGTCTTCCAAGTACGCGACGACGCCGATCTCGTTCAGCAGGGCCGGGTCACGGTCGCACAGGTCGTAGGCGGCTGTGAGGTACTCGCGGGCGATGGTCAGGTTTCCCAGAGCGGTCTCTTGCATTCCGAGGAACATCTGCGGGAGGTGGGTGCCTTGGAAGAGGCGGGCGGCGGTGCTGTAGGCGGCGATCGCTTGGTCGGATTCGCCTTCGGCCGCGAAGGTGTGGGCGAAGCCGATCCAGGCTGGGCCGAAGTGTGGGTCCATTAGGGAGGCTTTAGAGAAGTAGGAGCGGGCTTCGGGGATGCGGGCGGTGGCGAGGTAGTAGGTTCCTACTGCTAGCCAGGTCGTGGGCTCGTTGGGGTGGGTGTCGGCTAGGTCGTGGCTGAGGGAGAATAGAGCGTGGGTGTGTTTGAGTTGGTAGAGGAGGGATAGGTGGAGAGGCAGGGCGGCAAAGTTGTAGGGATCTGCGGACAGGATGGCGGAGGTCAGGGTGAGAGCTGGTTGGTAGCGGGCGCTGCTTGAGAGGATCTCGGCTTTGGCGAGGAGGACGTCTGCGTTTTGGCTTAGGCAATAGTGGGAGGAGAGGGTGTCGATGGCTGTGGAGAAGTCTTCCAGTCGATGGTATTTCGACAGACGGGTAATGTAGAGATTTCGAACGAAGTCGGCGGCTTCTGGTGCCGAGTTGGGGTCCATCGGGTCTGGTTGTAGTGTCTCGAAGTTGAGGCTGTCAAGAAAGTCCCATTCCTCTCTGGGACTCATGAGTGAATTTTTCATAAGCTGGTCGAAGGCCTCGAAGCATTGAACATCTATCCGCACCGCATCTTTGTAGCACTCCTTCGCCCTGTCGAAAGCGTTTGACTTTGCAAAACACAGCCCTCGCAGATGGCACATGCCTGCTTCGTACTTGAAGTTCGTTGCGTCTCCCTCGGCATCTCTCTCCTCGCTACGGTCTGCCCGCTCAATTCGATTTGGCATCCTTGTCTTGCCGTGCTGCTTACTTGATACACCGTTGCCCAGACCTTGTAGCTTTCTACGCGCACCGTCTGTGGTTGATATCAAGTGTGTCGGGTTCTTGTCGCCCAGTATCCCCAGAGCATCTTCATGCCTGTCCTGCCTGATGTAGCAATGTGCGGCCAAATACTTGCAAGCTGACGATCGTTGCAGCAAGTCTGACCGCGAGACAAAGGCGAATGCGCGTGTGTAGTTTCCAGCTGCGAAGTGTGTTTGCGCCAACACGAGTCGGTCGTCGTCTGAGTTGGTCAATGCCACGAGTTTGTCGCCCACGTATATTGCACTGTCGTATTGATGCCGAGAGACCGCATCATCTCGCCAGCGACGTAGAAAAGTCTCCATATCCAAGGTCGTGCTAGCAGTTTCTCAATATCCCTCCAGTCAAGGTTCGGTGTGGTTGGTAGTATTCGAGATCGCAAGAGGGTTGTAGCGTGAGAAATCGTGACAAGGTGTCCAGAGGTGTGATCTGTTATTGTTAGTCCAAGCCGCGACTGGCGAGTGTGTTTTCGCAAAATCAAAACGTACCTGGGAAGAAGAAGGTCTGGTGTTGACCGCCGCTGCTCTGTTTACTCGTCCGCAATCACATGCAATCGCGGGGAACTTCGAAGCTTGGCGGCGGTAGCCTTCTCTTGCTGTGTGATGCCGTCGACCTGGTCTTCTCACCTTTCCACATTCACCAACACAAGCGCATTGCGCATACTACATCACGATCTCAGACAACACAAATAATACACCGCCACCATGTCCGAGCGAAAGGTCCTCTCGAAGTACTACCCGCCAGATTTCGATCCGGCGAAACTCGAGCGACGCCGCGGTCCCAAACAGACAGGTCCAAAAGTCCAGACTGTCCGTCTAATGGCGCCTTTCAGCATGCGCTGCACATCATGCGGCGAGTTCATCTACAAGGGTCGCAAGTTCAACGCGCGCAAAGAGACGACCGAGGAGAAGTACTACGCCATCACCATCTTCCGGTTCTACATCCGCTGCACGCGATGCTCGGCGGAGATCACATTCAAAACCGATCCGAAGCATATGGACTATGAGTGTGAGAAGGGCGCGAAGAGGAACTTTGAGGTGTGGAGGGAGGCGAAGCTGGCGGAGGAGACGGAAGAGGAGATGTTGGATCGCATGGAGAGGGAAGAGGCGGAGAGGGATGCTATGAAGGATCTTGAGAAGAAAACGGTCGATGCGAAGACGGAAATGGCTGTCGCAGATGCGTTGGATGATGTGCGGATGCGGAATGCTGCGAGAGAAAGGAAGGACAGGGAGGGTGGGGTTGGGCCGGTGTTGGGGAGAGATGAGGGTGTGGATGAGGAGAGGGAGCGTGTTGAGAAGGAGATTGAGGAGCAAGCCCGGCTCGCTTTTCTGGGAGGGACTGGCGAGAGAGTGAGGAGGCTAGGCGATGATCTCTTGGTGGACGATGAGGATGCTCTGCCAGATACCGCGAAGGCAGCGGCCGACAAGACTTCGATGCCACCGCCTCCACTGCCGACATTCCAGCGTCAGCCAAAGAAAAAGAAAGACTTTTCGGCTGCGTTGGGCATCAAGAGTGGCCGTCATACTACTAAGTCGGGATTATCAAATCCATCACGAGATGTGCCACCTCCAGCGTCGATATCCGAGATGCTTGGCTATGGCAGTGACAGCGATGAAAGCGGCGAAGACTGAAAGGCTGGAGGAGATCGCAATATCTTTCAGGAAGGGAGTCCACAGTATCCCTAAATTCGCCAATACATCCGCAGTCGGGAAACAAGATCTCTGTCAGATCATCCCGCCGATCTACACGTACGAATACTGTACAGAGAAGATGAAGATCGCACGAGAGTAGTCTAAGAGAGAAGCTCGTCAGGACTGGTGCACTTGGGAAATTGGTCAGCATCTCTGGCGGTGAAGTGCCCAGGCCAGACGTCCAGGGCGCCCAATTACAAGGCATGGAGCAAGAGCCATCCAACTCACCTAGCTTCCACATTGTTTTTCAAAGAAAGACATCCCGCGCTCATGGAGAAGCGCACAGCACATGCCCATCAGACAACGTGATGTCGAAATCGAATGTATGTTGGGATTTCGAGAAAGATTGGCAGCGTTATAATCCGCAACAACCCCGACTTGCATCTCGTCGGTGGGCACGTCATTGTAGATAGGTATGCGAGAACAGCTACTCACATCAGTGTCATTTGTCTTAAGATTTCTTGATGTGATTGCATTCCAGTTTTAACGTATCATAGAAACCACAAAGACAGAGCGTCTCTAGGCTCAAACCTGTGTAGGCAACGTCTCACTGTCACATGAAATACCTCGGCCCTCCAGAGCAAAGCCGGCCCCAAAAGAGACGGTGCGTAGCACAAAGGAAGAGACGTTCATCTTCATTATTGTACATGTAACTATTTGTAGTATGTATGTCTCGGGTAGACAACATAGCGGAAAGTCAGTCGGGGAGGCGGAGCGAGCGGGCGCTTGCTTTGCACATGTGAATGTGAAGGGTTGACAACAACTAACCTACCTACCTACAACCGGTCTATGTAGGTCTAGGTTGCACGGCACATGTACATGCATGGGCCATACATCACGAACATGTTCATGCAATTGCGGTACTTGGGTGCTACGGTGACCACTGCCTGCTACTGTTACTGCCGGTGTGGAGATTACAGCGAGTTATTTCGAGAACAAAACGGATTCGAACCCCTTCTCCGTTCTCTCGGTTTGGGGTTGATTGATCGGTTGAGAGGCGTGTCGTCTTCGATATCGATCCTGCAGGGCAGAACAGGGAGGGCAGCTTTGGTCGTCTTGGCTGTGGGCGGGTGCGACGGCGTTGCTACTGGACGTGGGCGTGCTGAGCGCGTGCTGGAGCGGCGCGTGGCGTTCATGCGGCGTGTGCGTGGGTGCAGTGTGCAGTGCATGTGCATGAATGAGCTTGTGTGACTTGGAAGGAGGGAGGATAGCTAATATGGAGGTATTGTGCTGTAGAGAAGAAGGGGGTTGAAGATGAAGATGGTAGTAACGTGGATAAATAGATTAATTTCAAAGTCGGAAAACTCGGACATCTGTCCTCACGATCGGATGAATACATAACCAAAGGCCAGACTCGTCTTCATGGCTGCAGGAAGTGAGACCTGATGTCTCGTGTGTCGTGTCGTGTCGTCCCGTCTCGCCTCGCGTCGGCCTCCCAGTAGCAGCTGTCCACTATCGCTGCCGAGGCGGCCGACTGTCACCAACGGCGGGAGGAAGGAAGGAAAGTCAATTACTGTGAGAAGTGAAGTGTGTATATGTAAGCATTGGAAGAAGAGGGAAAAGGCATATTTAGCCTGAACCATATTGATGGTATTATTGATGAACATTGATTGGAATCGTTGGATGGAAAAGCTACATTGATACATCGATACACAAACAAATACATACATCACAACATTCATCCACTCCCTTCTCTCCCCCCAGCACATGATTATTCCATCCCATGCAACTATTCCCTGGCAGCGCTAGCACGCATTAGCGTAACGACTGGGATTGCCGCGCTCCGGCTGAAGGCTGCGCGCGTTCCGCTGGTCTGAGGTCTGAGGTTCTGCCCTGAGCTGCCGAACGCTCGACAAGTCGAAACAGAGCTGCCTCATTTTGATCCGCTCCACCCCAAGCACCTCACCTCAGCAGCCCGATCCATCGACACTGAGCTCCCGTCTACCTCCCCTCCCTCCTCCTCCCTCCCTCTCCCTCCCATTCACCACCACCACCACCACCCCGGCGGTAGTGTCTGTACCAATCAATCTCCGTGAGTCTCTTCCGCCTCCCTCAATTCACCACTGCAGTACCGTACTGCGCCCTGCTTGCTACCGCAGCTATCCCGAGTCCATCGCTAACGTGTCTTCCGTGTCTCAGCTCCCCTTCACTGCTCAGTACTTGAGTGCTTGCGAGCCTGTCGACTTCCTCTCCCACCTACGAGCCCTGTACTCTAAACACTATCTTCCTTCCCGTGCTAGGTTTTGGCGTACGGCGTTGGATCTTATCCCATCAGGAAGAAGCAACAGCTATCGTTAGCTTCCCACCAACCGCTCCACTACAATCCCTCCCCGGGAAATAAAATAGCTTGGACCTACGTTGCAAACAACAGGAACAATCAATCAGCCATGGCTACTCCTACTCAGAACCAGCCTTACGCTTACCCGACTCCTTCTTCCGAGCCGCGCGCCACCCCGAACCAGGGTCAGGCCCAGTTCGACAAGTACTGCATCATTCACATCGCCACTACCTGCGATGAGCACGGAGTCTATGTCACCAAGGATAGCGCCGAGGTGATCGAGATTGGTTGGGTCGTTGTCGACGCAAAGGACCCTTCCCTGCCCGAGGTATGTTGAACAATGTGGTCGATGTGTCGTTTCTCGGCATGGCATGACGCCAAGTATGAGTTGATATCACGGATACCTGCTGACACCCAATGCAGCTACACCACCAGTCTGTGCTGGTCCGCCCTACAAACACTCCCATCACACCACTGTGCACGTCCCTCACCACCTTGACCTGGGAACATGTCAAGCAGGCTGGTAGCTACCGTGATGCTATCGCTGCCTTCGATGCCTACGCCAGCGAGCACCTCATGGACAAGAACGCTGGTCCTGGTGCTGCTCCCAAGTTTGCCTTTGTCACTCTGACTCCCTGGGACCTGCGTGTCCAGATGCCGCGCGAGGCCCGCGACAAGAGCGTTGTTCTGCCTGCCTATATGCAACATCCGGTCCTGTTTGGTCTCCGTTCGGAGTACCAGACTTTCCAGTCCCACCACCCTGAGACTCTGGCCTTCAGCTCTTCGAGTCTGTCCTCCATCTGCGCTGGTCTCGAAGTTGAGGAGGTTCGATCGTCGGGTAAGGTTACTGGTGGCCTTCCTTTCCACCTCCAGGCTCTCGCCCCGTCCTCGCCGCGTCGCGCGCTCGAGGAGGCCCTTACTTTGACTCGCTGCCTTCGTTCGCTCAGCCAGAAGTCCCGTCCGTCGCAAGCGAACCCAAGTGGCGACTCGGACGTTCTCACTCGTCCTCTCGACGCTCGCAGCGACGTTCGCGCCTTCCTCGGCGAGCGCTCCAAGGTCCTTCATCTGAGCGGTCTGCCCCACGACACCACCCAGAGCGAGCTCGAGAGCTGGTTCACGCAGTACGGTGGTCGTCCGATCGCATTCTGGACCTTGCGCACCCCTGAGGGTGGTAAGCCCAGTGGTAGCGGCTTTGTCGTCTTCGGCAGCCATGAAGAGGTCAGTTCCAATATCTCCTTTAACCGTGCCATCCCACAATCCCCTTCCTTCACATGCACAGTCCACGTGAATGCGCGTATGCGGCCCGTGCGATATCCCCTGCGAGCACGCCCTTGTCATGTGACACTACTGTTTGGGTTACGTCACGGGATTTTCAACTCGAAACAATCCTCACTTCACTCCACTCCTAACCCCAGACTTCACGGTCGCAAAAGTTTATGGAACGCGCGTGTGTCGTTTCTTCAACAAACATTCTAAAGATCGCACTATCACGATCACCCGTTTCACACTTCAATTCACCAACCCATTGAATTCCATCACAACTCAAAAAACATGGAACCAATGCTTTTCAACATTGCTAACGCTCGTTACATGCAGGCCGCCGAATCGCTTAGCATGAATGGACGCGCCCTCAATGACCGCGCTATCGAAGTGTCTCCTTCTTCCTCGCGCGTTCTTGACCGTGCCGCAGGCTCTCAGCCACCGGGTGGCCCTCCTCTTCTCACTCCATTCCCTCCATCCAAGAACCGCCCACGTCCTGGTGACTGGACCTGCCCCAGCTGCGGGTTCTCCAACTTCCAGCGCCGCACTGCTTGCTTCCGCTGCTCGTTCCCTGCCATGGGCGCCCAACAGCCCGACCCGTACAGCCAGGGCTACGGCATGCCTCCTAACCCTTACGGCCAACAGCAAGGTTACGGCCACCCTGGAATGATGGGCGGCCACGGTGGCCACGGTCACGGTCACAACCACGGCCACGGCGGCTATGGTGGAATGGGTGGCCATGTTGGAGGTGGTGGATCTGGTGGCGGACGTGGAGGTTCCGTTCCGTTCCGTGCTGGCGACTGGCAGTGCGGCAACGAAGGCTGCAAGTACCACAACTTTGCCAAAAACACTAGCTGTCTGCGTTGTGGCGCTTCTCGTAGCCAGGCTGCGATCATCGCCGAGGGTGGCATGACTACCTTCCCCGGCAACAACAACAACTACGGTCCACCTCCGAACATGTCCATGGGCTCTTCCATGGGCGGCCAATCTTACGGTGGAATGAACCAGGAAGCCGGCCAATACGGCGGCAGCGGCATGAGCGGTCCTCCTGGTAACTTTGGTGGCCAATCTTACGGACCTCCTTCCACCTACGCGCTTCCTTCTGGTATCGGCGCCCAGCCCAGCCCATACGGCGGCTACTCTCAGATGGGCAGCAACGGTGGCATGCCTCCCCAACAGGGCGGTTTCGACTCCCGCGCCGAGCAAGCTTTCAACCAGAGCAACTCTTCCGCACAGGGTGGCGCGCCTGGCTACTCCAACGGTAGCTACGCTGGCGGTGCCGGCAACTACGGAGGCAACGACACCACTCCTGGTGCCGGCGACCCATTCTCGTTCTTGAGCTCTGGCATGGGCAACCTCGGCATCGATGAGCGCCGCAACGGTGGTCAGGGTGCTGCTGGCGCCACCAAGTCGCCTCAGTAAATCTACCACTGAGAAGTGGCGACGATCGAATCACAACATCGGAAAAGAGCAAAAAGCGGATTGTTTTTGATTCAATTGCGAGCGACATTTGGCCAGCAGGTGCGGCTGGCAGCAGGACACGGACGACAGGGTGGGCTTTGCGGAATGGTTTTCACCAAACATTAGCGATGGCGCCGGTTAACAAAAACAGAGTGTGAATGTTGCGTATGTGAGGGAGAGAAACTTTTTAGCGAGGCGTCGGGACAAGCCATACGGAACAAATGTGGTTTTGGGGGTTGGGGGTTTGTTGGGTTGAATGGGGGAAACTTCCTGCAAAAGATTGGCAAATGCTTTCTTCTTTTTCATCATTTTTTTGAACTTTTGTTTGTAACTTGCATCATTTCCTTGTTTTCCCCTTCCTTCCCCGATTGTATCTATATCATAT
>Ga0265780_10002956_pt1 | contig 22687 bp, 21 predicted proteins | sample P1T30metagenome_FD_192432 | JGI IMG/M metagenome (GOLD analysis project Ga0265780, IMG submission 192432) | Plant litter microbial communities from East Loma Ridge, Irvine, California - P1 T30 | ecosystem: Environmental > Terrestrial > Plant litter > Unclassified | place: USA: California...
GAATAAAAACCGGGGATCCCATTGAGCATTTCAAGCATGACAGGTTATGCGGTCGCCACCAGCGAAGGCGCTGCCGGAACCCTGACGATCGAAATCAAGAGTGTCAACTCGCGTTTCTTGGATCTGCAGTTCCGCATCAATGACGATTTGCGCGCGCTGGAACCCGACCTGCGTTCGGCAATCATGGCCGCCATCACGCGCGGCAAGGTCGAAGTGCGCCTGTCGTTCGGCCGCAAGGTCAGCGGCGGCTCCTCGGCGCTCAATCAGGAGCTGCTGGCCGACCTGGCTCGCCTGCAAGGCGAAGTGACCCGTCACTTCGCCCAGGCCTCCCCGATGACGGTGGCCGAGCTGCTGCGCTGGCCCGGCGCGGTCGAAGAATCGACCATCGGCCAGGAATCGCTCCAGGCCGACGTCGCCGCCCTCACCGCTACCACCATCGCCGCGTTCGTCGACAGCCGCAAGCGCGAAGGCGCGGCGCTCGAGACCATGCTTCAATCGCGGATCGAATCGATGGAAGCCATCGTCAAGCGTATCACGCCGTTGATCCCGCAAGTAATTTCTCAATTCCAGCACAAGGCCATCGAGCGCATGCAGGACGCCCTTGGCCTGGCCGGCCACGGCAATCCGTCGACGCTGACGCGCCAGGAAGTGCTGGAGCGGATTCGCCAGGAAGTGACCCTGTACGGCATCCGGATCGACGTCTCCGAAGAACTGTCGCGCCTGTCAGCCCACCTGAACGAAACCCGCCACATCCTGAAAAAAGGCGGCCAGGTCGGCAAGCGCCTCGACTTCATGATGCAGGAACTGAACCGCGAAGCCAATACGCTGGGCGCCAAGGCGTCGGCCAAGGAACTGGCGGATGCATCGATGGAACTGAAGCTGCTCATCGAGCAGATGCGCGAACAGGTGCAGAACCTGGAGTAGCACGGGCTGAGGTGCTCGCCGCAGCGGCTGAAGCGCTCCTCGCAGCGGCTGAAGCGCTTCCGCACCGCGCCGGTTGGATAGTATATTTGCCAGCGCAACCACGTCGTTCCCGCGCAGGCGGGAACCCAAGTTGCTTGACACGGCCAATGACGTCGAACGTCGTGGCAGCACTTGAGACTTGGGTTCCCGCCTTCGCGGGAACGACGTGTTGATTCCGCCTTCGCGGGAACGACGTGTTGATTCCGCCTTCGCGGGAACGACGTGTACATTGCGCCTTCGCGGGAACGACGTGTTCATGCCAGCGTGATCAACTCCAGCACCATCAATACCGACATCATCATCAACATCATCGCGGCGCCAGGCGCGCGACACAACGTACTGACAAAGGATTTCCCCCATGCTCCCACACGCTTTCTCCGGCAGCCTGTTCATTGTCGCCGCCCCGTCCGGCGCTGGAAAATCGAGCCTGGTCAATGCCCTGCTGGCGCAAGAGCCTGGCATTAAGCTGTCGATTTCCACCACGACCCGCCCGCCGCGTCCGGGCGAGCAGGATGGCGAACACTACCATTTCACCACGGCCGACGATTTCGTCACCCGCGCCGAGCGCGGCGAGTTTCTGGAGTGGGCCGAAGTGCACGGCAACTACTACGGCACCAGCCGCCTCAACGTCGAACAGCAGATGAAGAACGGCACCGACATCCTGCTCGAAATCGACTGGCAGGGTGCGCGCCAGGTCAAGAAGCTGTTCCCCGACGCGGCCGGCATCTTTATCCTGCCGCCGTCGATCGAGGCGCTGGAAGAGCGGCTGCACAAGCGCGGCACCGATGAACCGCACATCATCACGCGCCGCCTGCTGGCGGCGGGCGGCGAGATCGCTCACGCTCCGGAGTTCGAATATGCTATCATCAACGAGGAGTTTACTGTCGCCCTGGCCGAACTGCAGGCGATTGTCAAAGCGACACGTTGCCGGTTTGCCCAACAAGCTGCCCGCAACGCTACGCTGTTTGCCCAGCTGGGAATCCACGCGCAACAACCACAATCCTGACGCGCGCGCCATTTTGCAGGCGCGCCGCAAGCCGTTGTTACCGTATTTTTTGCTTATTTAGGAGCACACCATGGCCCGCATCACCATCGAGGACTGCCTCAAGAACATCCCCAACCGTTTCCAGCTGACCCTGGCCGCGACCTATCGTGCGCGTCAGTTGTTGCAAGGCCACACCCCGAAGGTCGACGCCAAGGACAAGCCGACCGTCGTCGCCCTGCGCGAGATCGCGGCTGGCAAGGTTGGCCTCGAAATGCTGAAAAAAGTGCCGATGTAATTCCCTTCGGGGTTGCCTGGATTAGCGTTACTCCGTCTTCTGTTATTCTGTAATCACTGCGGCTAGACGACTAACGTAATGAACCTGTTTCCTCCAGATTCGACCAATTCACGCAACCCTGCTGCTCCCCGCGAGCGGCGTGCCGACAATCGTCCGCCCGACTATGTCGAGCCGGTCGTACCCGGCGTGGCGTCGGTCACGCAGCTGATCGCCAAGCTGTCCGAATACCTCACCCCCGCAGAACTGAAAAAGGTCAAGGAAGCGTATCGCTTCTCCGACGAGATGCACCTGGGCCAGGTGCGCAAATCGGGCGAACCTTATATCTCCCATCCGATCGCCGTCGCCGAGATCTGCGCCGAGTGGAAACTCGATGCGCAAGCCATCATGGCCGCGCTGCTGCACGACGTGATCGAAGACCAGGACGTCAAGAAAGACGAATTGATCGAGCGCTTCGGCGCCCAGGTCGCGAACCTCGTCGACGGCCTGTCCAAGCTCGAGAAGATCGAATTCCAGAGCCAGCTCGAAGCGCAGGCGGAGAATTTCCGCAAGATGCTGCTGGCGATGGCGTCCGACGTGCGCGTGATCCTGATCAAGCTGGCCGACCGCCTGCACAATATGCGCACGCTCGGCTTCATGATCCCCGCCAAGAAGCGCCGCATTGCCGGCGAGACGATGGAAGTGTATGTGCCGATCGCCCACCGCCTCGGCCTGAACAATATCTACCGCGAACTGCAGGATCTCTCGTTCTCGCACCTGTACCCGGTGCGCTACCAGACCCTGTCGAAGGCGATCAAGGCCGCGCGCGGCAACCGCCGCGAAGTGGTCAACAAGATCCTCGAGGCGGTCAAGAACCAGCTGGCGGCGAGCGGCCTCAAGGCCGAAGTCTACGGCCGCGAAAAAACGCTGTACGGCATCTATAAAAAGATGCGCAACAAGCACCTGTCGTTCTCGCAGGTGCTGGACGTGTATGGCTTTCGCGTCGTGGTCGAAAGCGTGCCCAATTGTTATGTGGCGCTCGGCACCCTGCACGCCCTGTACAAGCCGATGCCGGGCAAGTTCAAGGACTATATCGCGATCGGCAAGATCAACGGCTACCAGTCGCTGCATACCACCCTGATCGGCCCCTACGGCACCCCGGTCGAATTCCAGATCCGCACCCAGGAAATGCACCGCACCGCCGAAAGCGGCGTGGCGGCGCACTGGCTGTACAAAACCGGCGACTCGAATATCTCCGACCTGCAGCAGCGCACCCATGCGTGGCTGCAGTCGCTGCTCGACATCCAGCAGCAGACCGGCGACTCGGCCGAGTTCCTCGAGCATGTCAAGGTCGACCTGTTCCCGGATTCGGTCTATGTGTTCACGCCGAAATCGAAGATCATCGCCCTGCCGCGCGGCGCCACGGCCCTTGACTTCGCCTATTCGATCCACACCGGCATCGGCGACCATACCGTCGGCGTCAAGATCAATAACGAAGAACAGCCGCTGCGCACCGAACTGCACAACGGCGACATCGTCGAGATCATCACTAATCCCGACTCACGCCCGAGCCCGACCTGGCTGACGTTCGTACGCACCGGCAAGGCGCGCTCGGCGATCCGCCACCACCTGCGCGCGGTCGACATCAACGAATCGGTCGAGCTGGGCCAGGAACTGCTGGCGCACGCGCTGGCGGTGCGCAATATCAAGCCCGAGCTGTCCGAGGCGGTCATCGAGCGCCTGCTGGCCGAGTCGTCGGCCAATTCGATCGACGAACTGTATGCCGACATCGGCATCGGCAAGCGCATGCCGGCGCTGGTGGCGCGCCACATCTTCGGCCTGATGGAAGGCGACCCCGACCTGCTGCCATCGAACCGGCCGCTCCCCAGCAGCGAGATCGCGCCGGTCACGATCTACGGCAGCGAGGGCGTGGCCGTGCAGTTGGCGCCGTGCTGCCTGCCGATCCCGGGCGACCAGATCACCGGACAGCTGCGGCGCGACCAGGGCCTGGTCGTGCACACCTGCGACTGCCTGCAGGGCAAGCGCGTACGCGCCAAGGAACCGGACCGCTGGATCGCGGTGCAGTGGGGCGACGAACTCAATCGCCGCTTCGACTGCCGGATTCGCCTGCTGATCAATAACGAGAAGGGCATCCTGGCCCGCGTGGCGGCCGAGATCGGCGAATCCGACGCCAACATCACCTATGTCGGCATGGACGAGGACGATGAACAGAGCATGACGCAGTTGCGCTTTACCATCCAGATCATGGATCGGGTGCACCTGGCGCAGCTGATCCGCAATCTGCGGCGCGTGGCGGGTGTCAATCGCGTGGAGCGCGAGCGGTCCTGACCGCTGCCAGCCCGCGTTCCACAGCGTTCCCGCCCTGACCGGACGCTCTGGCGGGAACCTGCATTTCCTCGATCAACACGTCGTTCCAGCATCCGTCCGGACACATGGCATGAGGTTCTCGCCTGTGTGCGAACGATCTCCGGGCGCAGCGCGCCGGGATCAAGCCGTCTTGTCGACGCTCAGCGCCAGGATACTGTCGAAGGCCGCACACGCCCCCGCGCACGCATCCGCGATCTCGTCGGGCGACCTTACATGGTCTTTCAGCGCCAGCATGAACGCGCGCCAGCGCGGTCCCGGTCCCTGGTCGGCCCCGCGCAGATAGCGCAGCGGATGCGGCGCCAGGCGCTCGGCCAACTGCCCGTACAGCACCTTGCCGCCCAGCTGAGAACCCTCGATCACATACGCCACGCCCCAGCGGTACGCCGCGCTGGCGTCCCGCGGCCAGGCAGCCGGGGCGGCCGGCGTGCGCGGCGGCGGCATCCCGGCCTCGTTCAGGTCGGCCTCGATCAGCGCCAGCCGCTCGACCGGCGGCAGCACCGCCTGTGGACCATCGGCAAACCCCGCCAGCCACGCCTGCAGCGGCGCCAGCCAGTCGCGCACCATGGTCAGGTGCGTGGCGTAGTCATGCAGGCCGGGCGCAGCCCCCGACAGCGGCAATCCGCTGTCCAGCCGTTCATGGCGTTCGGAAGTGGCCGCGCGCAGGGCAGCCAGGGCGTCGGCGGCGTGCGCCGCGTCGTGGGGTCGGTTCATACAGGGCTCGCATCGGGGAATGCGCCATCTTAGCAGCGATGCCGTCAGTCGGCGACCGGGGCGGGATAGTCGACCGAGACGATCTCGAGTTCGTCCATGCCAAGCGGGGTCTGCAACAGCACCACGTCGCCCTCGCGGCATTTGGTGAGCGCCCTGGCCACCGGCGACACCCAGCTGATCTTGCCCTTGAGCGGATCGAGCTCGTCGATGCCGACGATGGTGACGGTGTGCTCCTCGCCGGCCTTGTTGATGTACGTGACCGTAGCGCCGAAGAAGACCTGGTCGTTGCCATGGTGGACCGTCGGATCGACCACGAAGGCCGAATCCATGCGCTTGGTGAGGAAGCGGATGCGGCGGTCGATTTCGCGCAGGCGACGTTTACCGTAGATATAGTCGCCGTTCTCGGAGCGGTCGCCGTTCGACGCGGCCCAGTGCACGATGCGCACCACCTCGGGACGGTCGACGTCGATCAGCTGCAGCAGCTCATCCTTGATGCGCTGGTAGCCGGCCGGGGTGATGTAGTTCTTGGCGCCGTCGGGAATCGCCTGGGCTAGGGCCAGCGCTTCGCCGTCGTCGTCGTCCGCGTTATCGGACTCTTTCACAAATGCCTTATTCATGACCTTATTGTAACGAGACTTGGCACGGCCTGCCCCGGGATTCGCGTGCTTTTGTCGTATGATGCGGGCAAGCACAAAGCAGCATGAAAAGAAGAAACGACGAGACGAACCGATGAGCCTGCCCTCTTCTTCGCACACCGAACACTCCCCCGCCTCCGGCCTGGTCTACCACTTCGTCCTGCAGCCCGATGGCGTGTCCCGTTTCTCCTGCCTGAACGAAGGCTGCAGCCCCCTCCTGGGCCTCGGCGCCGACGAGCTGCAGCGCGATCCCGGCCTGTTCGAGGGCCTGATCCTGCCTGAAGACCGCAAGGCCTACCACGAAGCGATGCAGATGTCGGCCGCCGCCATGGCGCCCTGGAACTGGGAAGGAAGGATCCGCATCCCGGCCTGGAACGACGTCAAGTGGATCAGCCTGCGCGCCACCCCGCACGCGCTGGAAGACGGGGCGGTGCAGTGGGACGGCATCATGACCAATATCACGGCCAGCAAGCACGAGCATGAGGAAACGGTGCGCTCGCACGAACGCCTGGCCGAGCTGACCGCCCACATCGAGCAGGCCAAGGAAGACGAGCGCACCCGCATCGCGCGTGAGCTGCACGACGACCTGGGCGGCAACCTCACCGCGATCAAGATGGCGCTGGCGATGCTGTCGGCGCGCCTGCCCGCCGACCAGCCAGCCCTGCTCGAGAAAGCCGAGTACGTCGATTCCCTGATCGACCGCACCATCGAGGCCGTGCACCGCATCTCGCTCGACCTGCGCCCGAGCACGCTCGACCTCGGCATCGTGGCCGCGCTCGAATGGCAGGCGCGCGAGTTCGAGCAGCAGATGGGCATCAATGTCGTCATGCGCTGCCCCGACAAGGACCTCGCGCTCGCGCCGGACCACGCCACGGCGCTGTTTCGGATCTTCCAGGAAGCCCTGACGAATATCGCCAAGCACGCCGCGGCGACCCGGGTCACGGTGTCGCTGCGGCGCCAGCGCAACCAGCTCACCCTGTCGATCTGCGATAACGGGCGCGGCATCCAGGCCGCTGACCGGCTCAAGCCGCACTCGTTCGGCCTGCGCGGCATGAGCGAGCGCGCCAGCGCCCTCGGGGGCGTACTGGCCTTGTCGGCGGCGCCCGGAGGTGGCACGATGGTGACCATCAAGACCAGGCTGGCGCCGCGGGCGGGCGCACCGCGCGCAGCGGCGGGACAAGTACAACAAGAACCAGATGACCGATAAAGCCATTATTCGAGTGTTCATCGCCGATGACCATGCCATCGTACGCGAAGGACTGAAACAGATCCTGGCCGAGCAGCGCGACATCATCGTCGCCGGCGAGGCCGAAAACGGCGTCGACGCCGCGCGCCTGGTGGGCAAGGCCAGAGCGAGCGTCATGCTGCTCGATATCTCGCTGCCCGACCGCAACGGCATCGACGTCCTCAAGCAGATCAAGAAAGACCGGCCCGACTTGTCGGTGCTGATGCTGTCGATGCACCGCGAAGACCAGTACGCGATCCGCGCGCTCAAGGCCGGCGCCGCCGGCGATCTCACCAAGCAGAGCGCGCCGCGCGAACTGGTCACCGCGATCCGCCAGGTGGCGGGCGGGCAGAAATACGTGAGCGCGGCGCTGGCGCAGACCCTCGCCAGCGCGATCGGCGAAGACCACGAGGCGGCCCCGCACGAGGGCCTGTCCGACCGCGAATACCAGACCCTGACCATGATTGCCTCGGGCATGACGGTGAGCGAGATCGCACGCGAACTGTCGCTGTCGGTGAAGACGATCAGCGAATACCGTGCGCGCCTGTTGGCAAAAATGAAACTCAAGAGCAGCGCCGAGCTGACCACCTACGCCATCCGTAACGGCCTGGTCGACTGAATGTGACATTCTGTTGTGTCTTGACGGCAACCCTGGCATCCACGCGCTGTGTTACTGTTTTTTAGTTGATATGCGGCAAAAAGACTGCTTATCATGTCGTCAATCCCGCGAACCGCTACCCGGCTGTCATCATGTCCATTCCGCCCTCCTCCGCCGCTCCCGCCAGTCCTGCCACCGCCCCGGCAGGCAATCCTGCCGAGATCGCGCGCGAGGCGTTCCGCCGCCTGGCCACGCGCCGTATCGCCCCGACGCCGGACGCCTACCGCGCCATTTATGACGAGATCGCCGGCATTCCCCCTGCCCCGCCGACGCCGGCGCCCGACACGGGCGCGCTCGAGGTCCTGAACGGTTTCGCGCGCCGCATGGCCGAGACGCCGGGCGAACTGTCCGACTACGGCAGGCGCATGGCGCGCGCGGTCAAGACGGAGGATTGGAACGGCTATACCCAGGCGCTGGGCCAGATGGCCGAACGCCACCTGCGCCGCCACACCCCGGTGATGGCGCTGGGCGACGAGGAGCCCGATACCGTGCTGTTGCGCGAGATGCTGGTGCGCTCGCTGTCGTTCGCCTGCGCCTCGCTGCTCGGCGGCGACGCCGAGCTGGCGGCCGAGGCCGAAGCGCTGGGCGCGGCGGTCAAGACGGCGGTCGGCGCAGCCGAGCTGCAGGACATCGCGGCGCGCCTGAAGCAGCTGTGCTTCCAGATCGAGCTGCGCAAGGACGACGGCGCCGAGCAGCAGGAACTGCTGCTGCGCCTGTTCCGCCTGCTGCTCGACAATATCGAAGGCCTGCTGGACGACGACAACTACATGCGCGGCCAGATCGTCGCCGTGCAGGAGCTGATCAAGGGCCCGCTCGACGCGCGCGCGCTGGAAGACGCCACGCGCAGCCTGAAGGATGTGATCATCAAGCAGGGCCACCTCAAGCATGGGATCGACGATGTGCGTTCGACCATGAAGAACATGATGATGACCTTCATCGACCGCCTCGGCTCGGCGGCCGCCTCGACCGGCGACTACCACGCCAAGCTGGGCGACTTCTCGGAACGCATCGGCCGGGCCGGCAATATCGACGAACTCAACGACGTACTGAACGAGGTGCTGCGCGAGACCCGCGCGGCGCAGGACGAGGCGCTGGCCTCGCGCGACCGCATGGTCAGCGCGCACCGCGAAGTGCAGGAAGCCGAGCAGCGCATTCGCGAGCTCGAAGCCGAGCTCCAGCATATGAGCGAACTGGTGCGCGAAGACCAGTTGACGGGCAGCCTCAACCGGCGCGGCCTGGACGACGTGTTCGAGCGCGAAAGCGCGCGCGCCGACCGCCGCAACACGCCGCTGTGCGTGGCCCTGCTCGACCTCGACAATTTCAAGCGCCTGAACGACACCTACGGGCATATCGCGGGCGACGCCGCGCTCAAGCACCTGGTAAAGGTCGTGCGCGACACCTTGCGCTCGATGGACGTGATCGCCCGCTTCGGCGGCGAAGAGTTCCTGATCCTGCTGCCCGAGACCACGATCGATGCGGCCGCCGCAGCGATGGTGCGGGTGCAGCGCGAGCTGACCAAGCATTTCTTCCTGCACGATAACGAGAAGATGCTGATCACGTTCTCATGCGGGGTGGCGCTGCGCGTCCCCAACGAAGAGCAGGCCGCGCTCATGGAGCGGGCCGACAAGGCCATGTACCAAGCCAAGAATAGCGGGAAGAATCGGGTAGTGATCGCGGATTAGGCGCAGGCGTGCAGGAATTACACTTAGGCATTAAATTCTTCTCGACTGACTGCCGAGCACATGCCCATCCTGCACCGCACCCATACCGTCTCTGCCCTGATGCCACGCTTCGTGGAGCGCTTTCGCTGCATCGGCTCGAGCTGCGAGGACACCTGCTGCGCGGGGTGGACGATCTATATCGACAAGAAGACCTACAAGGCCTACCGCAAGGATGCCGTGCCGGCCCTGGACCAGCTGATCGCGAATATGGAGCGGCTCGAAGGCCCGGCCAGCACACGCGCCTTTGCCAGGATCAAGACCATCGGCAAGCAGCAAGACTGTTCGGCGCTGCAGAATGGCATGTGCTCGGTTCACGCCCATCTCGGCGAATCCTATCTGTCGCACGTCTGCCATGCCTATCCCCGCTCGAACCGGCGCATGTCCGGCCAGCTCGAGCAGTCGATCACGCTGTCCTGTCCGGAGGCGGCGCGCCTGGCCCTGCTGGCGGAGGACGCGCTCGACTTCGTCGAAGCGCCGGTCCAGTTGCGCGAGTCGGTGCTGTCCGAGGTCAACGGGCGCTTCGGGGTAGCGCCGGAACTGATCTCCGAGACCCGCATCTTCTGCCTGAACCTGATGCGCACGCGGGAGTTGCTCCTCTGGCAGCGCCTGGCCCTGCTCGGCGCCTTCTGCGACTCGCTGACCCAACTCTGCAACGACAATGCGCAGTCCGGTATCCCGGCCCTGATCGCCGAATTCACGCGCCTGATCGAATCTGGCGAACTGATCGCAACGCTCGATCTGGTCCAGCCGGCGCATGGCGCCCAGGCGATGGTGTTCGCGACCCTGTGGGCAACCAAGGGCTTCGAGACCACATCGCCGTATCAGCAAGGCTTGATGGACCAGATCGCCTCGCGCTTCGGCGCGGACGGCAGGGGCCAGGTCAGTGCCGAAGGACTGGTCGACGCCTACCGGCGCGGCCTGGAGCGCATGGATGCGGCGATGGCGGACGCACCGTGGCTGCTCGAGAATTACGTTGTCAACGAGATGTTCGCGCAACTGGTTCCATTCGGCGGCAATTCGCCGTTCGACAGCTACCTGCAACTGGTGGCGCGCTTCGGCCTGCTGCGCCTGCTGCTGGCGGTCCAATGCAATACCGAACAGGCGCTGCCACCGATCGCCACGCTGGTGGCGACCGTGCAGTTGCATTGCCGCCGCTTCCAGCATGTTCCCCAATACGCCAAGCGGGTCAAGGAGTCGCTGTACGACAGCGGCTGGGCTGACATGGGCAAGCTGTACACCTTGCTCAGGACCTGACAGCCGGCGCCGCGCTGGCGCATCGGCGCCGGGAACATGTTGCGGCCGCTTCCAAGGCAGCGATTTGCTTGCCACTTCGGAATCGTTCTCGCGATATTCGCCAGGTAAATAAAAACTTTTTCGCCCTAAAGTTCTCATTTCACCTGCCGCCAGGAACCCGCGCTTTTCATCGACACCGCCATAGCCGGCGAAATTATTTGAATGGGGCCCTAAACTTTTTCCACAGGGCACCGTTACCAGCAACAACAGCGGTTTGAACGTCACGGAACAGCGCGACGGACCAAAGTACACAAGCAGCAAGGTCGCTGCACCCCGTAAGACCCCGTCTCTGGAGTAGACACCATGGCATCCGTAATCAATACCAACGTTTCGTCCCTGAACTCGCAGCGTAACCTGTCGGCTTCGCAATCGTCCCTGAACACCTCGATCCAGCGCCTGTCGTCGGGTCTGCGCATCAACAGCGCCAAGGATGACGCCGCCGGCCTCGCGATCTCGGACCGTATGCAGTCGCAAATCAAGGGCATGACCCAGGCTACCCGTAACGCCAACGATGGCGTGTCGATGGCACAAACCGCCGAAGGCGCCCTGTCGAGCTCGGGCGACATTCTGCAACGTGTCCGCGAACTGGCAGTCCAGTCGTCGAACTCGTCGAACTCGGCCAGCGACCGCAAGGCACTGCAGACCGAAGTCACCCAACTGACCTCGGAACTGAACCGTATCGCCAACACCACCGAATTCAACGGCCAGAAGCTGATGGACGGTTCGATGGGCACCGCGAACTTCCAGGTTGGCGCCAATGCTGGCCAGCTGATCTCGATGACCGGTTCGAACTTCACCACCTCGACCTACGGCAACAACCGTCTGGATGCCAGCGAGAAGCAAGCCGCTGTTGGCACGTCGAACGGCGTTACCGCCGGCACCATGACCATCAATGGCTCGCAAGGTTCGAAGGACGTCGCTGTCAAGCTGAACGACACCGCCAAGGCCACCGCAGCCGCCATCAACAAGGTGAGCGGCGACACCGGCGTCACTGCGACCGCCAATACCGAAGCCCTGCTGAAAGCAACCGCCGACAAGTCGTACACCTTCGAGCTGACCTCGGACAACTCGGAAGCCGTGAAGATCTCGTTCTCGGTGGGCACCGACGACGCGAACGGCTACGCATCGGCAGTCAGCGCCTTCAACGCCCAGTCGGCCAAGACCGGCGTCACCGCATCGTACGATGCCGATGGCGGCGGCCTGAAACTGACCCACGCTGACGGCAATGATATCAAGCTGGACAATGTCTCGTCAGGCGATGGTACCGCTACGCTGGCTACCTACGATGCAGATGGCGAAGTGATCACCGGCGGCGTCGCAACCGAAGCTGGCGCCACCGCCACCGGCCGCATCGTGCTGGACTCGGAGCAGAGCTTCTCGGTGGATGATGGCTCTGGCTTCAAGCTCGACGAAGGCGATGACACCGGTTCGTCGGCCCTGAAATCGGTCGCCGACCTCGACATCAGCACCTTCGAAGGCGCCCAGCTGGCCATCAAGACCGCCGACGCAGCACTGGCATCGGTCAACAGCCAGCGCGCCCAGTACGGCGCACTGCAGTCGCGTTTCGAATCGGCGATCTCGAACCTGTCGTCGTCGACCGAGAACCTGTCGGCATCGCGCAGCCGCATCGTCGACACCGACTTCGCAGCTGAAACCGCGAACATGACCCGCGGTCAGATCCTGCAGCAGGCCGGTACCTCGATGCTGGCCCAGGCCAACTCGCTGCCGAACGGCGTCCTGTCGCTGCTGCGTGGCTAATCGCTAGCCGACGGTAGGTACAACGCGAGGTAAGCGGTTCCTCGGCTGGAGAAATCCGGCCGGGGAATTTTTGTTAGGGAGCTGAACATGCAAATCCAGTCAGTCGCTACGCCCGTCACGGCGAAACCGGACGAACGCCCGGTTGCAGTGACCGGAACGTCGGCGGTCACCGGACGCCAGGTGCGTCCGGATACCCCGGTGTCGGTGCCGAGCAAGGAAGAAGTTTCGGCCGCCGTCGAGAAGCTCAACGAGGCGATGCCGCCTTCCGCCCAATCCTTGCATTTCGAAATCGACGAAGACAGCAAGGAAATCGTGGTCAAGATCATCGACCAGAGCACCAAGGAGGTGGTGCGTCAGATGCCGAGCAAGGAAGCACTGGAAATGGCCAAGGCCATCGACAAGATGCAGGGATTGTTGATCCGGCAAACCGCCTGATCGGCCATGCTTGCCATGGAGAGCGCCGCACCCGCAAGGTGTGGCGCTTTTTTTATGGCGCTGTGCTCGTTATCTGTAGATGAGGATTGAACTGCCGAGCTGGTTCGAGGTCCAACCCCTGTCATCCTCCACAGGGAACCGATCATGGAAGGGCCCAGGTTTTCCAGGCTGTTCGCCCAACTCGCACTGTTGACCCGGCATCAGCGGCAAGCGGTGCTCACCGCGCTGCATCCTGCAGCTGGGCTCGACCGCATAGTCTCCCTCATCGATGAAATACGTTCGGGCACGCGCCGTTGTCCCAGGTGCGCCTGCGAACAATGTCATCGCCACGGTTCCGCCAGCGACTTGCAGCGCTTTCGCTGCTGCCGTTGCGGGCGCACCTTCAATGACCTCACCGGCACGCCGCTGGCGCGGCTCCGGCTCAAGGGAAAATGGCTCGATTACCTGGGCGCCTTGCTCGATTCGCAAACGGTGCGCACTGCGGCCAAGCGGGTCGGCGTACACCGCAGCACGGCGTTTCGCTGGCGTCACCGCTTCCTCGAACGGGTCAAGCACGACCGCCCCGCTCAACTGACGGGCATCGTCGAAGCCGACGAGCTGTTTTTGCTCGCATCGCAGAAAGGCTCGCGCACGCTCGACCGCAAGGCGCGCAAGCGTGGCGGCCGGGCAAGCCGTCGCGGCATTTCCCGTGAACTCGACTGTATTCTGGTGGCGCGCGACCGTAGTGGCGCGACGATCGACGCCGTCACCGGGCGTGGCGCCTTGAAACCCGCCCAGTTGACCGAACACTTGCTGCCCAAACTCGATCCCCAGGCATTGCTCGTCACCGATGCCAACAAGGCTTATCAGGCTTTCGCGCAAACACATCGCATCGCGCACCGATCGGTCAACCTGAGTGCGGGAGAACGGGTGCGCGGCAGCCTGGAGGGCGCGATCCACGTACAAAACGTGAATGCCTACCACAGTCGATTCCGCGCATGGCTGGCGCGTTTCCATGGCGTGGCGTCGCACCGTCTTCCCAACTACCTGGGGTGGCGCTGGGCACTTGATGCTGAGAGGATCACTTCCGTTGAACAATTGTTACGCATTGCATTCGGCCTCATCAACAGCACACGATGACAGCGCCTTTTTTATTGGCGTCGCGACATCTCAAGCACACGCATTCTCCAAAATCAAAATAAGACGGCATTTACCGCTCTTAAGTCCCGTTTGTTTCTGCCGATAACCACTTATATTAGCGCTTTCACGGGAGAAACTAGTGGCACTCGATATCAACAGCCTTGTTAGCCAGCTGATGCAAGCCGAAGCGGCGCCGCTGGCCAACTACGCCAAGAAGACTGCCGGGTTCCAGGCAAAAAGCGCTGCGCTGAGCCAGGTCAGCACCGCCGTCAGCACGTTCCAGAGCTCTCTGACCAAGCTGAACCAGCCAACCACCTTCCAGGGCCTGAGCGCCACTCCCGCCAACAAGGACATCCTGACCGGCACCGCGGGCAATGGCGCCGTGGCCGGCAATTACAAGGTCAACGTCACCCAGCTGGCCCAGTCCCAGAGCCTGCGTACCGGCGGCATGGCCAGCAGCACCGCGACCATCGGCGCCGGCGCGCCAACCACCCTGACCTTCCAGTTCGGCACCGCGACCGGCGGCACCTTCGGCGCCACCGGCAACGCGCTCGGCCTGGCGCCCGCCGCCAGCGGCATCGCCAACGGCTCGCTGAGCCTGAACGGCGTGGCCATCAGCACCGGCTCGACCACCCGCAGCGGCCGCGCCCTGGCCGAAGCCATCAATGCGCAGAGCGACAAGACCGGCGTCGTCGCCACCGCCGGCAGCACCGCGACCGCGGCAGGCCTGTTCAACGGCTTCGGCAAGGTCAGCGTGGACGGCGGTTCCAGCTACGCGCTGTCGGTCGGCGGCGTGCAGCTCGCCAGCCTGAACACCGGCAGCACACCCTTGACCAGCGCCGGCATCGACACCGCGCTGGCCAGCGCCGGCACCCGCAATGCGCTGGCCGCCGCCAATATCACCGTCGAAGGCAGCGCCGCCGATGGCACCCTGCAGTTCAAGGCCGCCGATGGCTCGACCATCGACATCACCGAAACCGTGACCGGCACCGTGCGCGGCGGCATCGGCCGCAGCGACGCGACCGCCAACACCGGCGGCACGACGACCGCGACCGCGGGCGTAACCCTGCGTTCGAACGACGGCAACCAGATCGTCATCGCCGGCAATAACCCGGCCGCCGCCGGCTTCACCGCTGGCAGCGTCGGCCAGCACATGGGCGCGGGCTTCTCGCTCAACGGCGCGATCAATACCCAGACCGTCACGCTCGGCGCCGGCGACCAGTCGCTGCAAGGCATCCGCGACGCCATCAACAAGGCGGGCATGGGCGTGACCGCGACCATCGTGTCGGACGGCAGCGCCAAGCCCTATCACCTGGTGCTGACGTCGAACAAGACCGGCGAAGCGACGACCATGAAGATCACCGCCAGCGGCGAGGATGGCGCAGCGGCCGATCCCGCCATCGCGGCCCTGCTTGGCTACGATCCGACCGGCGTGCAGAACATGACCCAGACCGCCGGCGCCCAGAGCACCAAGCTGAACGTGAACGGCATCGAGGTCAAGAGCGACAGCACCAGCGTCAAGGATGCGGTTCAGGGCGTGACGCTCGACGTCACCGCCGTCGGCAGCACCACGCTGACCGTGGCCAAGGACTCGTCGGCGATCAGCACCGCGGTGAACGATTTCGTCAAGGCATACAACGACCTGAACAAGACCATCAGCGGCCTGACCAGCTACAACGCCGAGACCAAGAAAGGCGGCATCCTGCAGGGCGACGCCAGCGTGCGCTCGATCCAGAGCCAGATGCGCAAGCAGATCAGCGCCGTGGTCGAAGGCACCGGCACCAAGCTTAATTCGCTGAGCCAGGTGGGCATCTCTTTCCAGCAGGATGGCAGCCTGAAAGTCGACTCGACCAAGCTGAACAAGGCGATCACCGAGAACGCCGCCGACTTCGGCGGCCTGTTCGCGGCGATGGGGTCGACCACCGACAATATGATCACGTTCGACAAGTCGACCGCTGCGACCAAGGCCGGCACCTACGCGATCGACATCACGAGCCTGGCGACCCAGGGCGCGCTGGCCAGCGCCAGCCCGCTGGCGACGATGACCACGATCGCTCCCAACACGGTCTGGAGCGTCACGCTGAACCAGACCACGCCGGTCACCGAGAGCAAGACCCAGGAGATCAAGCTCCAGGCCGGCACCTATAGCCAGGAAGACCTGGCCGCCCTGATCCGCTCGGCGATCAACGGCAACTCGACCTATGCCGGCGCCGGCGACACGGTCGAGAGCTCGGTCGGCGACGACGGCATCCTGAAGCTGGCGTCGAGCAAGTACGGCTCGACCTCGAATATCTCGATCGCGAACATCAGCGGCACCCCGTTCGCCAACCTGTTCGGTAGCGCCACGCCGACCAAGGGCACCGACGTGGTCGGCACGATCGGCGGCGTGGCCGCGACCGGCAATGGCCAGTCCCTGACCGCGGCCGCCGGTTCGGCGGCGGAAGGCATCCAGGTGTCGATCACCGGCGGCCTGGTCGGAGCGCGCGGCAACGTGACCTTCTCCCAGGGCTTCGCCTACCAGCTCGACAACCTGACGAAGGGTTTCGTCGGCAAGGACAGCATCCTCAAGAGCAAGACCGACGGCCTGGACGCCTCGATCAAATCGGTCGCCGCCCAGCAGGAACGTTTCGAGAGCCGTCTCGAAAGCATTGAAAAACGCTATCGCGCGCAGTTCGTCGCGCTCGACGCCATGATGACGTCGATGCAGTCGACGTCCGATTACCTTACCCAGCAGCTGGCAGCGCTGTCGGCCAACTCTTAATATCAGCATCACTGGAGAAACACATGTTCGGAACCCCTAAACGCGGTGTCGGCGCCTACGCCACGGTTGGCCTGGAAACCGGCGTCGCAGCCGCCTCGCCCCACAAGCTGGTCGTGATGCTGTACGACGGCGTGATCGTCGCCCTGCTCAGCGCCATCAACGGCATCAAGGCCTCGAACATCGCCATCAAGGGCGCCTCGATCTCGAAAGCCATCACCATCATCGACAACGGCCTGCGCGCCTCGCTCGACAAGAAGGCCGGCGGCGAGATCGCGGCCAACCTGGACGCGCTGTACGACTACATGAGCCGCCGCCTGCTGGAAGCGAACATCAAGAGCGACGCCGCGATCGTCGAGGAAATCCACGGCCTGATGGCGAACCTGCGCGAAGCCTGGGTCCAGATCGGCGAGAAGCAGGACGCGGCCGAGCCGATGGCGCCGGCCATCCAGAAAGCCCCTACCCTGATGAGCGCCTGACGATGATGAGGATGATGACGATGAGCGGACCGGAAGTAGTGACGGTGTACGAGACCATGGTCGGCATCACCGAGCGCATGCTCGACGCGGCCCGCGCCGACGAGTGGGACCGCCTGGCCGAACTGGAGCAGGAATGCGCGCGCCACGCCAACCGCCTGAAGGCGAATGAAGGCGGCGCCCCGCTGGCCGACCAGGAGCGCCTGCGCAAGGTCGACGCGATCCGCCGCATGCTCGACGCCGACCGCCAGATCCGCGATATCACCACACCATGGATGGCGCACCTGTCGTCGATGATGAAGAGCACCTCCACCGAACGCCGCGTGGTGCGCGCCTACGGCATTTGACATGCCAGGGACGGGCCGCTAGATGATGCCGCGCGAACTCGTCGGCAACGTCACGCCTGTCACCCCGGCACGGCCGGCCGAACAGGCCGCCGACCCGCGCCAGCAGGCCTTCGCGCGCGAAGTCGCGCCGCTGCTCGGCAAGGCCATCCACGGCGCGATCCAGGCCCGCCTCACCGACGGCACCTATGTCGTCAAGTTCGCCGACACCCAGGCGCGCATGCAGCTCCCGGCCGGCGCCCAGGTCGGCGCCGATGTGCCGCTGACGCTGGTCGGCCTGCACCCCCGTCCCACCTTCCAGGTCGGCGTCCAGAGCGGCGCCACTGCCGCCTTCGCCGAAGCGGCGCCCGCGCCGCAGGGCGAGCTCGATGCGCCAGGCGCGCCGCTCTCGTACCGTGAAGGCGCCGCCATCGGCCGCGCCGCCGCCCTCCTCGGTTCGAGCGGGGGGCTGGCGGCGCAGGCCTTTGCGGGCGGCACCGAAGCGAAGAACACGACCCTCAGCCCCACCGCCCAGGCCCTGGCCGGCGTGCTGGCCGCGGCCCAGAAGGCTGACAGCCAGCTGGCCGGCATCGTCGGGCGCGCGCCGCTGGTGGGCAGCCCGAACACCGACCCGGCGGCGCTGGCGGCGGGCCTGCAGCAGGCCTTCGGCAAGAGCGGCCTGTTCTATGAATCGCACGTGGCCGAATGGGCCAAGGGCGCGCGCTCGCTGGCCGATCTCGCCGGCGAGCCGCAGCAGCAGGCCGCGCAGGGCGGCCAGCGTCCGAATCCGCAAGACCCGGCCACCGCCCAGTTCATCAGCCTGCAGCTGGCAGCCCAGGAGCACGCGCATCTGGCCTGGCAGGGCCAGTTGTGGCCCGGCCAGGCGATGGAGTGGGACGTGCAGCGCGAAGCCTCGCGTGGTGGCGGCGGCGAAGAACAAGCGATCTGGCACAGCCGCCTGCGCCTGAATTTCCCGGCGCTGGGCGAACTCGAAGCGCAGCTGCGCATGGTGAACGGCACGCTGCAGATCCAGTTCGCGGCCGGCGACGACGCCACCGCCGCCCTGCTGCGCCAGCACGCGCCGCAGCTGGCGGGCGCGCTTGATGCGGTCGGCACGCCGCTGGCCGGATTCGACGCGCGCGCGCGCAGCGCAGCCGCCGGCAGCAAGGACGACGGCGATGCCTGACACGCTGGACAAGCGGCGCCAGAACGCCGTGGCGCTGGCCTACGGCGCCGGCGAACGCGCGCCGACCGTGGTCGCCAAGGGCACCGGCCTGGTCGCCGAGCAGATCATGCTGCGCGCCCGCGAGGCTGGCGTGTTCGTGCACGAATCGAAGGAACTGGTGTCGCTGCTGATGCAGGTCGATCTCGACCGCGAGATTCCGCCGACCCTTTACCGGGCAATTGCGGAACTGTTGGCATGGCTATATCATATAGAGTCGGTTCAACAACACGGCGGGCCTCTTCCTCCCGCACCGGATCCGACGCCCCACCTCCCAACGGAACCAGCGCCTAGGACAGATGCAAGCAATGAATGAAGCAGAACTGGAAGACTGGCACGACTACGAAGTCGCATCGCGCCGCGAGATCGTGGCACTTCTGCGCCAGATCGGTGAACACAATCAGCTGATTCGCATGCTGATCAAGGGCGAAGCCGATGTCTGCGTGACCACCATCCTGGCGGTCGACGAAGAGACCAACAGCGTGATCCTGGACCGCTCGATCGACCGCGCCCAGAACGAGCGCATCGTGGCCGCCGACCGCGTCAAGTGCGAGACCACCCTCGACAAGATCCGCATCCTGTTCGGCGCCGCCGAACTGGCCGGCACCACCTGGCGTGGCGAGGCGGCGCTGCGCGCCGAGATCCCGCCCACCCTGATCCGCCTGCAGCGGCGCGAGTACTACCGCATGGCCACGCCGGTGACGAATCCGGTGCGCGCCCTGATCCCGGTGCCGATCGACGCCGGCGGCGGCATGGGCGTGTTCCCCCTGCACGATATCAGCGTGGGCGGCATCGCCCTGCTCGACGCCAGGTTCCAGCTGGGCACCGCGGTCGGCCGCGTGATCGAAGGCTGCCGCATCGAGCTGCCCGAGATCGGCCCGATCGCGACCTCGCTCGAGATCCGCAACTCGCTCGACCTGACCCTGCTGAACCACAAGACCACGCGGCGCCTGGGACTGCAGTTCGTCGACATCTCGCGCGGCGGCCTGGCGGCGGTGCAGCGCTACATCACCAAGCTCGAACGCGAGCGCAACGCCAAGCTGGCGGGCCTGGCCTAGTTCCTGGCCTAGTTCCTGGCCCGGGACCTGCCGTAGAACCTGGCGTGGCGGCTTGCTAGCGGCTGGCCGCCACCGCATCCAGGATCACCTTCGCGACATCGGCCGGGCGCGATTGCTGCGGCACGTGGCTGCTCGCCAGTTCGGTGGTGCGGGCCTTGATCTTCCTGGCCAGCGCGCGCTGCAGTCCCGGATCGATCATGCGGTCCCGGCTGGCGGCGATATACCACGATGGCTTGGTCTGCCAGGCGGCGACGCCAACCTTTTCCTCGAACGCCTTGGCCTGGATCGGGCCCTGGGTCGCGCTCATGACCGCGGTCTGCGCGGCTGGCAGGTCCTGGGCGAAGTCGTTGCGCAGCGCCTCCGGCGGCAGCGACAGGAAGCCCTGGGCGTCGGGCACCAGCTTCCCGATGCCGGGCGGCGTCGGATAATCCTTGCCCACCTCGGCGGTCGACTGGCCGGCATCGGGCGCGAACGCCGCCACATACACCAGGGCCGCGACCTTGTCGTGGGCGCCGGCCTCGGTGATCACGGTGCCGCCCCAGGAGTGGCCGACCAGCACCACCTTGCCGATCTGTGCGTCGAGCACGCGGCGCGTCACGGCGACATCGTCCTTCAGCGACGTGAGCGGATTCTGGATCGCGGTGACCTTGACGCCCTTGGCCTGCAGCAGCGGAATCACCCTGGCCCAGTCCGAGCCGTCGGCGAAGGCGCCGTGGACGATGACGACCGATGGCGTGGCCGGTGCGGCGTGGGCCGCACCGCTGGCGAATGCGGCGGCGATGGCGAGGGAAGTCAGGCTGGTCTTGAGGGTGGACATGGGGTTCTCCTTTTGGGTGGTTGTCGATGTGGCCCAGTATAGGAAGACCGGCGTACGGACGGTATCGGTCGATCGACCGACCCCGCCCTTCCCTGCCTTTCGGCAGAGCTGCGACGAAACAACCGCGCCAGGGGTCACGAGCCAGACGCTGCCTTGTCTGATCTATACTATCGCCGCGATGCGCGCTTGGAGCCTCTCCCACCCGAGCCTGCGCAACCCGATCCCGGAGCATCCCGCGCCGGGCATACAAGCAAGGCTCGAATGGACACGGTCAGCGGCGCGCCTACTCACTCCACCCCGCTCCACGGTCACGACACGGTGACCCTGGAGCAGGCCATCGGCTTGCTCGCGATCGTGGGCGACCTGAGCATGGGGCAGCCGATCGACGCCTCCGAACGCGCCGCGCGCCTGGCCTGGCGCGTCGCCAGCGCCGCCGGCGGCGACGCCGCCGCCTGTGTGCATGCGCACATGGTGGCGCGGCTGCGCTGGTCGGGCTGCACCGCGAATGCGTCCGACGTGGCGGCCCTGCTGGGCGACGACGTCGGCGGGCGCCATGCGATGCTGGGCCGCACCCTCGGCGCGCGGCAGGCGGCATTGCTGGCCAACGATCCGTCGCTGGCGGAAATCCATTGCGAAGTCGCCGGTGATATCGCCGCCACGATGGGCCTGCCCGCGCCGGTGGAGCATGGCCTGCGCCACGCATTCGAACAGTTCGACGGGCGTGGCCTGCCCCATGGCTTGCGTGCAGGCGAGGTGCCCGGCGTGGTCTACCAGGTGGCGCTGGCCGGCGACATCGAGGTCCTGTCGCGGGTGCACGGCGTCGAGCCGGCACTGAAGATGATCGCGCAGCTGGGCGACGCCAAGTATCCGGCCGCGCTGGCCGCGCTGGCGCTGCCCCACGCCCGCGCCTGGCTCGACGAGATCGACGACGAGGCGCCGCCGCCGGCGCCGCCCGCCTTCCTGCCGGTGTCCGTGCCGCTCACGCTGGTGGCCGACATGATCGAATTGAAGCTGCCCTGGCTGGCGGGCTATTCGCGCCGGGTGGCGCTGCTGGCGCAGCACGCCGCGCAACTGGCCGGCCTGCCCGAGGCGCAGCAGCGCACCCTGGCGCGCGCGGCGCTGTTGCACGGGATCGGGCGCGCCGCCGTGCGCAACACGGTGTGGGAACGCGCCGGCAAGCTGCGCAGCGCCGACTGGGAGGCGGTGCGCCTGGTGCCCTACTGGACCGCGCGCGCCGGCAGCCGCGTCGATGGCCTGGAGCAGGAAGCGCAACTGGCGTCGCATGTGTACGAGCGGCTCGATGGCAGCGGCTACTTCCGCAGCCTGGACGCCGCAACGCTCGGCATGCCGCAACGCCTGCTGGCGGCCAGCGCCGCCTTCGTGGCGCTGCGCTCGCCCCGTCCGTGGCGCGCGCCGCACGAAGCGGCGGCGGCTCGGGCCCTGCTCGAGGCCCAGGTGGTGGGCGGCCGCTTCGACCGCGCCGCCGTGGATGCCGTCTGTGCGGCGGCCGGCATGCCCGCAGATCCAGCGGCGGCCCTGGCTGCAGCCAGGACGGCGCCCGAAGCACGCGCCACGCTGTCGGCGCGCGAGGTCGAAGTCCTGCAGCGCATCAGCCTGGGCGAGAGCAACAAGGAAGCCGCCCGCGCCATGCGCATCAGCCCCAGCACCGTGCGCACCCATGTCGAGAGCATCTTCCGCAAGCTGGGTTGCTCCACCCGCGCCGCCGCGACCCTGCGTGCGCTGACGCTGGGGCTGATCTAAGCACTCGCCACAAATAAATGTGTTTTTGGCTGCCAACACCGGCGCGCTGCCGCGTTGGCTCCTGCTTGCAGTGCTCGCACTGCGGCGCACTCGCCGCCTTGCATCGCCTC
>Ga0265780_10002957_pt1 | contig 22684 bp, 18 predicted proteins | sample P1T30metagenome_FD_192432 | JGI IMG/M metagenome (GOLD analysis project Ga0265780, IMG submission 192432) | Plant litter microbial communities from East Loma Ridge, Irvine, California - P1 T30 | ecosystem: Environmental > Terrestrial > Plant litter > Unclassified | place: USA: California...
AGGCTATTCTTCATCCAAGGGGGTTGTCCCTGCCCGGGCCCTGGCCCGACGCACATGATCCCCACCTGACGTACCGTGCGTCAGAGGATAACCCGGCACACGGCCACGGCGGTCCCGCCACCCGCTTATAGTAGTTGCGTTTGTCCGCGTCGCGGCAGAGGCGCGAGCCGCCAAACGCTCGCTGCGACGACGCCCTCGCTGAGATAGCCCCCCCCAGCCCCCACAGCCGTCATCCTGAACTCGTTTCAGGATCCACCGTGCCGCCAATCCTGCGGCCGGAGAGCGCGCACCACGGTGGACCCTGAAACAAGTTCAGGGTGACGGGTTAAGGCGGGTGGCCGCGACGCTATCGACGCCCAACGCGGCTTCAGCCTATCACTGACCACATGACGCCCCCCACCACCTCCGCAACCGACAAACCCGCGCTCCGTGCCCGGGTGCGCGCCATGCGCGACGCGTTCCACGCCGCCGCCGCACCCGAACTCACCCCACCCGCCCCGTTCCTGGCGCTGCTGAGGGCCGGTCTCACCGTCAGCGCCTACATCCCCGTCGGCAGCGAAGCCGACCCCGCCCCGCTCGCCCGCGCCGCCCTGGCCGCAGGCTGCCGCATCGCGCTCCCGCACATCACTACCCGCGCCGCGCCGATGCGCTTCCTCGCCTGGCATCCGGAGGACGACCTCCACCTCGGCCCGCTGGGCCTGCGCCAGCCACACCCCGAATCACCCGCCCTTGCCCCCGACATCATCCTCACACCGCTCATTGCGTTCGATGCCACGCTCGAACGGCTCGGCCAGGGTGCCGGCTATTACGACCGCGCGTTCGCGCAATTCCCGGAGGCGCTCAGGATCGGGGTTGCGTGGAGTGTGCAACAGGTCGAAACCCTGCCGACCGACGCGTGGGACATGCCGCTCCACGCGGTGATCACCGAAATTGCGTGGATTCCCCAGACGATGAACAGCGAACGATGACCCCGAGCTGGCGCAAACCCGTGGGGATGCTCGTCATCCTCGCGGCGGTGACGATCTGGTGCGTGCTGGCGGCGAGCCTGTCGAGCATTGTGGGCGCATGGCACCCACTGCTGCAGGCGATCTATTATCTGATCGCAGGAATCGCTTGGATCTGGGTCCTGCCGCTCAAACGGATGCTAGTCTGGATGGAAACCGGTCGCTGGGGCTAAGCCCGCGCGGCTGAACGAACCGAAGTTCGAAGCGCCATTCCTGCTTGCGTGAGAAAGCGAGGAATGGCGCGAGTGACGGGGCTCGAACCCGCGACCTCCGGCGTGACAGGCCGGCGCTCTAACCAACTGAGCTACACCCGCGCAGATCGAACCGATGACGGCCCGAGATACGGGATTATGACACGTTCTACACCACCCTGCACCGAAAAATTCCGGGGGGATGGCGCGAGTGACGGGGCTCGAACCCGCGACCTCCGGCGTGACAGGCCGGCGCTCTAACCAACTGAGCTACACCCGCTTGAGAAGCGTGAGGCGCGGCTCCTAAGCGACACCCCCTACCCTGTCAACAACCGTTTCTGGATTGTCGGTCGAAGTCGCGAAACTTCCGCGACCGGGCTGCGTCAACGTCCCGTGCTCGAACAGGAAACCGGCGATGTCGGGCTTGCCCGCGGCACGGATCACGGTCTGCAGGATGATCAGCAACGGCACCGCGAGCAGCGTCCCTGCGGTCCCCCACACCCACGACCAGAAACTGATCGAAACGAGGATCAGGATCGGGTTGATCGTCAGCCGATGCCCGACGATCAGCGGCGTGATCGCATTCGCCTCGACCAGATGGAAACCGATCATGATGAAAGACGGCAGCAAGGCGATCCAGATGTCGTGGAAGGTCATCAACCCCCCGAGCGCAAGCAGCCCCGCCGCCGCGATCGGGCCGAAATACGGCACATAATTGAGCAGCGCGACGATCCCGCCCCACATCAGCGGATAGGGCATCCCCATGACGTACAACACGCCCGCCATCGCCACCCCGAGCGCGAGGTTGATGATCGTGATCGTGCCGAGATAAGCGGACGTATCGTCGACCACGTTCTGGATCACCCGCGCGGTCGCCATCGCGCCGCCGAAGCTGGAGCGGCTGGTGATCGTGCGCTTGCGCAGCCGCGTCCAGCCCGACAGGAAGAAGAACACCACCAGCACCCCGAAGAACACCTGGATGATGACCTGCGGGGCCGAGGTGGCCGCGAGCTCCAGGATCGAGCTTGGCGGGGTCACTGCGGTCGTCTGCGGGGATTTGACCGGCCCCGACGCGGCGAGATGCTGTACCGTGCGGTTGAGATATTTCTCTAGGCTCGCATACAGGTCGATCAGCGGCGCGATGTTCATCTGGATCCGGTCGATCCGCTCCGGAAGCCGCCGGAAGAACTCGGTCGCGGGCACGATGATCGCCGCCAGCGCGACGTTCGCCGCAACCAGGAACAGCAGCACGCACGTCAGCGCCGCCAAGGCGGAAGGAACGCGCCGCCGCTCGAGCCACTCGAGCACCGGCACCAGCGCGACCGCGATCACCAGCGCGGCGGTGGTCGGCAGAAAGAACTCCGCCCCCGCCTTGAGCGCGAACGGCATCGCCATTGCAAGGCCCACCCCGGCGGTCAGCGTAAGCGCCGCCAGCAACCGGTCTCGCCGCAGCGCGATCCGCGCTTCGTCTTCCGGTTCGCCACCGGATGATGCCAGCCCGAAGGCGCCCGCGGGGATATCGTCTCGTTCGGCCATGACCACGACCGTAGCGCCATTCCGGCGATGCGCAATCAACGGTATCGGCATGACAGAGGCGATTCGGCGCCACGTGCAAAACGCCCTGCCTGCCACGCCGCATCGCCCCGTCCGATCCGATCAACGCATCGGAACCTATTGAGGCGAGAAGGCTTTGTTCCCCATATCACCCCGTATCCATTTGAAGACCAATGCCCGCAAAACCTGACCGATATGAATCCCGCGCCACACGATTGCACCGTGAGGCGATGAATTGCGTCACCTTCGCCGTCCGCGAGCGCGACGCCCGCCACGCAGGCGAACTCATCGATGAAGCGATCAAACTGAAGCGCCGTTCCGAGGAACTCGCCGACGGAGACGACGTCAAAACAAGCTGATTCCCCGCCGTGCCAGCGCGACTCAAGGCAATCTGTCCCGGAGTTTACCGCAAATTAATACCTCGGCGGTGGCACTGGCCGAGCGCACAAGCTATCGCCCGATTCGGAAATCCCTGACGCGGGGACATCCAAGCCGAATTTAGGGAGTTCATAATGACCGCGCCATCGATTGCCGTGCTATTGCCATGTTACAACGAGGAAGCTGCCATCGCGCAGACCGTCGCGGGTTTCCGCGCCGCATTGCCCGATGCCAAGGTCTACGTTTACGATAATAACAGCAAGGATCGCACGGTCGAAGTCGCCAAGGCGGCAGGCGCGATCGTGCGCAGTGAACGAATCCAGGGCAAGGGCGCAGTCGTTCGCCGCATGTTCGCGGACATCGATGCCGACATCTACATCATGGCCGATGGCGACGCGACGTATGACGCAGCCTCAGCCCCCGCGCTGATCGCGCGACTGGTCGACGAGCAGCTCGACATGATCGTCGGGTCGCGGATCAGCGAAGTTCAGGAATCGTATCGCCGCGGCCATCGCTTCGGCAACGCGTTGCTGACCGGAATGCTGGCGAAGCTGTTCGGCCGGTCCTTCACGGACATTCTGTCGGGCTACCGCGTTTTCTCGCGTCGCTTCACCAAGAGCTTCCCCTCGCTCTCGGCGGGGTTCGAGATCGAGACCGAGATCAGCGTCCACGCGCTCGAACTCAAGATGCCCGTCGCCGAGATCGAAACGCCCTATTACGCCCGCCCCGAGGGTTCGACCTCGAAGCTGTCGACCTATCGCGACGGCTGGCGGATCCTGCGCACGATCCTCGCGCTGTACCGGATCGAGCGCCCGGTGCTGTTCTTCGGTGCGATCGGCGCGGTGTTCCTGCTGATCGCAGGCATCCTGTCGATCCCGCTGCTGATCACCTATGCACAGACCGGCCTGGTCCCGCGCTTCCCGACCTTCATCCTCATCTCGGGTCTGGTCATCCTGGGGGCGCTCAACGGCTTTACCGGGCTGATCCTCGACACCGTGGTGCGCGGACGTCTCGAAGTACGCCGGCTGGCGTATCTGGCGTATCCGGCGCCGGGCAAGCGGGATTGAGGTTTCCCGGGGGCTCGCGCTGGTTGGACAGCGCGAGCCCTTGGCTAGAACATTTCTGCTAGAGCGCCTCATGGCCCGGCAGTTCCGCCGCGGTGCTTGCACCTTCGACCATCGCGACTGAACCCGGGCCTTCGCCAGAGCTCTGCGACAGCGGGTGCACCGACCCGTCATTTCCTGTCTTCCGGCGAAAGCGAGACCTCTGCCAAAGTCGGGCTACGGACCTGTCATTTGCTGTTTTCCCGCGAAAGCGGGAACCCAGAGCCAAGCAGAGCAACAGCTTACAGTTCTCGCGGCTCTTGGACTCCCGCCTTCGCGGGAGAACACTTATGGCTTCGCAGAGGTCATGCCTTCGCCGGGGAAACGCTGTTGGTCCCGACCGCTTGAGCCTCGATAAGACTAGCGCTCAGCGCCGTTCGGTAGCGGAAGCGGCGTCTACGGTGGCCGACGCGCGGTTCGGCAAGACCGCCACCACGCACCGTCGCACCAGCTCGACCCCGAGGAACAGCGTGATCGCGTAGATCAGATAGTGATAGCGCAACACCGGCTGCACCATCGCATACGGCAGCGCGGTCATCAGCACGAGTGCCGCGGGGTAGAAGTACCGCCCCCGCCACAGCAGCGCACTCGCCAACGCACCGATCAGCCCCAGCCCGGCAAACACCCACGTCAGCGTCAGCTTGAACTTCATCGCGGCGTTGATGTTGCTGTAGATGTTCCACTGCCATTCCGGCGGGAAATAGAATTGCACGACATGCCGCAGCGACAGCGCGGCGAATTCGGTCGGGTGCGCACGGATCCACTGCTTGGCTTCCACGCCCAGCGCGTCGGCATAGGCTCGCTCGCCGCCCATCGCCTGCATCCGGTCGAATGCCGCCTGGCTTTCCTGCGGGTGAATTTCCTGCAGGCGGTTCCAGAACACCGCGCGCTGGTCCCCGGTCCCGACCGCGGCGGGATGATTGGCGAGCGCCAGTTCCAGCCCCATGTTGCTGCGCAACGGAATGAACCGCCCGAATGCTTCGTAATTGCGGAGCGTCCACGGCGTCAGCACAGCGAGCAGGATCACCGCCGCGCTGGCGAAATACGGAACCCATGTACGGACCGGGCAGTGCCGCAACAGCCAGATGCCCAGCATCGCAAAGCACGCCAGCCCCGTCGCGGGATTGAGAAAGAACAGCGCGCAGGCAATGAGGCAGGTGATCGCCCACGTCTTCAGCCGCCGGTCCGAGGCCAGATCCGCATCGAGCACGCGCAACAGGACCCACGCGCTCAACAGGCACGCCAGCGCCCCTTCCCAGATGCGGAACGTCGTGGTCTCGAGTTCCGGGAAAATCGGCATCAGGCAATAGATTGCCAGCGCCGCGAGACGCCAGAGCGGCGGCGTTCCCAATCGGCCCAGGCACAGGAACAGCAGATAGCCCGTAGCCAGCACCGTCCCGATCGAGAACGCCGCGAGGATCGATTCCGAAAGCGGCGATTGCAGGCCAAAGATGCGATAAATGTGCCCTGCGATGAACGGCAGGATCGGCGTGAAGTGTGTGGTGAGGCCACTGCCCTTGGCAAATACGTCTGCGATCGTGCCATTCCGCGCAACCGACGCCGCGACATTGAACGCCTCGCCGCTGGCCGAGCGGAATTCGTGCTTCGCCACCAGCCATCCCACGCGCTCGATCGCCCCGATGACGAGCAACCCAACTGCCAGTCCGTTTATGTTGCGATCCCGCAAGCTTGCAACCGAGGACATAGCACAAATTCCCGTGTTCTTACTTCGACTACGCCCGACGTGAATCGGACGAAGATGTCATCCTGGATACGCAGGAAGCATCTTGGGGCTCTGTTCTTATCCTCGCCGAGTGCGATGTAGCCGTCTTCTGTTCTGCTTAGCCGGGCCGATCCAAAGACCGATCCGGTCCGCACGAATGCGGCCGACACGACATCGCTGCTAGAATATTAACCATGTGCAAGGCAATACCAAATCAGATCAACTATTCTGACGATTCCCACGCATCCCTCTAGCAACGCGAAGTTTTCGGGTGCGGGATCGTTCAGCATAAACGCGCTTACCAATTCGCCCCGTTCCAAACGATGGGCAAAGGGGCATTGGCGCCCTACCGTTCCCCGAACAGGTCGTTCTGCGCCTTTTCGAGTTCTTCGGCATAGCGGCGACGGACATGCGACTCCGACAGGATCCCGATGACGTGCCGCGCGCCGTCGATCACCGCCAGTTCGTCCGCGCCGCTCGCGTCGAAGCGTTTCATCACGCTCGCGATGTAGAGTTCCGTCGACAAGGCCACGTCGCCGTTGATCGCGATCGATCCGACCGGGGCTTCCGGGTCCAGCCCGTCGGCATAGGCCGCCGGAGTCTGCACGATCCCGGCATAGCGCTGTTCCGCATCCACCAGCACGACCCGGCTCGTCGCCCCTAGCGGAAAGCGCTGACGGAATGCAGCAATGCTGAGCGTGCTGTCGGTGGCACGGGTCTCCCGCCGCATCATCTTGCCGACCGTCAGCGTGCGGATCCACCCGATGTCCCGCGCGCTCTTGATCGTTTCGCCGCGCAAGTGAAGCCGCCAGGTCGAGAAAGAATAGCCGAACGTCTCCCGCACGATCGTCGACGACACCAACGCGGCGGCAAGCACCGCGCCGGTCAGCGCGAAATCCTGCGTCGCCTCCAGCACGAGCATCGCCATCGTCATCGGCCCGCCGACGACCGCGACCGCAAGCGCCGCCATGCCGACCATCGCGGCATTGTGCGGATCGACCACCGGGTATCCGGCGAGCCATTCCAGCACGCCGGCGAACAGATGCCCGATCAGCGTGCCCAGGAACAGCGAGGCGAAGAACAGGCCCCCGCGAAACCCGAAACCCAGCGAGACGATCGAGGCCGACGCCTTGGCCAGGAACACCAGCGCGACAAACCCGAGCGACGCGCCGACCGCAATATCCATGTGAAGCGCACCATGCCCCGAGGACAGAACTTGCGGCGACCAGAAGGCGATCGGCATCAACACCAGCCCCCCGAGGATCGGCCGCATCCAGTCGGGCACCCGAGTCGCCCGTACGCCCTGCTCGACGATCGCCACCAGCCGCATCAGCGCGATCTCGATCAACGCACACGCCCCGCCCAGCCCGGCGAATAACAGGTAATGGTGCGTCTCTGCCGGTATGCTCGCGAACGAATCGATGACATAGGGCTGCGCGCCGAACAGTTGCGAGACGAAGACCGCCGAAATGGCCGCCGCCGCGATCGGCGCGATGGCAGAGGGGGTATAGGCCCCGATCACGATTTCGAACGCGTAGAAGGCCCCCGCGAGCGGTGCCCCGAACGCCGCGGCGATCGACGCGCCCGCGCCTGCACCGACCAGATTGCGCAAATCGCTCCGGCGCAATTGCAGCGCCGCACCCGCAACCGAGGCGATCACGCTGCCCATTTGCGCATAAGCGGCTTCAAGCCCGACCGAAGCACCAAAGCCGTTCGAGATCAGCGTCTGCCCCGATACGACAAGGCTGTCGGAAACCGACATCCGCCCGCCATGCAACGCATTGGCCTCGACCGCGTCGACCATCTGCCGCCGCTTGCTGCGCACACCCCAGGAGAAGATCGACAGCACCGCGCCGCCGACCGGCACCATCGCAAGCTGCGCCCAGGTCAGCGAATCGGTCGCGCTGAGCCGCTGCCCGGTCGGCAAGGCGAACATCCAGTGCTGCAACGTCCGCGCGATCGCACCGAGGATCACCGTCCCCAGCCCTGCCGCCGCGCCGATCGCGACCGCAAGCACGATCAGCGCGAATTCGCTCGCACGGATCCCCCGGCGCATGTGCGCCAGAGGGAGAATGAGACGGGACCGCCAGGACATGCCGCGCGGTACTGCGCGACCGCGCGTCCGGCTAGCCCCGCCGCGGCTTCACGCCGCCACGTCTATGCGATCCGCGAACAACGCCTTGAGGTCCTTCTTGAGGATCTTTCCATTGGCGTTGCGCGGAAGCGTCTCGGGCACGAAGCGGATCGCGACGGGGGTCTTGAAGATCGCCAGCCGGGCCTTGACCCATTGCTGAAGCTCCGCCTCGGTCGCGGTCTTGCCAGGTGCCAGGTGGACGACCGCGACCGGCTCCTCCCCCAACGTGCGATGCGGCACGCCGATCAGCGCGCAGTCAGTGACCGCCGGGTGCGCGTAGAGGACGTTCTCGACCTCGGACGAGTAGATGTTCTCGCCGCCGCGGATGATCATGTCCTTGGCACGGTCGACGATATAGACGAACCCCTCCTCGTCCACTCGCGCTAGGTCGCCCGTGCGGACCCAGCCGTTCACGAACGTCTCGGCGGTCGCCTCGGGCTTGTTCCAATAGCCCTTCACGATCATCGCCCCGCGCGCCCACAATTCGCCGACCTCGCCGGCGGGAAGTTCCGCCTCCCCCGCTTCGTCCATGATCCTGAGGTCCGCGACGGCGACCGGCGGCCCCGCGCTGGTCGGGCGGTTAAGATAATCCTCGCCCGCATGGCTGGTGACGGTCGCCATCGTCTCGGTCATCCCCCAGCCGTTCCCCGGGAGCGCACCGAACTCGGTATAGATCCGCTTGACCAGTTCGGGCGCAGACGGTGCGCCGCCATAAGCGATCGCCTCGAGCGAGGAGAGATCGTAGCGCGCGCGATCGGGGTGTTCGAGGATCTGCCACGCGATCGTCGGCACGCCCCCGGTCATATGGACTCGCTCGGTTTCGATCAGCTCCATCGCGCGGACGGTGTCCCATTTGCGCATGAACACGAGCGTGTGCCCCGCCGCGATCGACCCCATCATCGTCGCCGAGCAGGCGGTGACGTGGAATAACGGGATCACCATCAGCAGCGTCTTGGGCGTGGGCTCGGGCGGTATCTCCCCCCGCCGCAGACTCGCGCGTGCGGAGGAATAAGCGGCCGACAGGATATTGGTCGTCAGATTGCGATGCGACCCCAGCGCCCCCTTGGGCGCCCCAGTCGTGCCGCTGGTGTAGAAGATCGTCGCGGAATCGTCGGGCGCGACCGCCACCTCCGGCCACACCGGCTCGGGGAGCGCGGCGTACGCGTGCGGCGTGCCGATCAGATCCTCGAGCCGCTCGGCATTCCCGCCAAGCGGCGTGGACGCGCGCGCGACGATCATCGTCTCCAGCGTGGGGAAATCGACGCCATGCTCCACCAGCCGCCGATACCGCTCGTCATCGACGAACAGCATCCGGCATCCCGAATCGGTGATTCCGTACGCCAGCTCCCCTGCGGTCCACCATGCGTTGAGCGGCACCACGATCGCGCCCACGCTCGCTGCCGCGAAGAAGATCACCGGCCACTCCGGCAAGTTGCGCATCGCCAGCCCGATCCGGTCCCCCTTCGCCACCCCGCGCGCGAGCAGCGCCTGCGCCAGCGCGGCAACCGCACGCGCGTTAGCATCATAAGTAACCCGCTCGTCCTCATAGACCGTGAACACCCGCTCCCCATGCGCCCGCGATGCCGCGGCCAGCCAGCCGAGCGACGGCGGCGCATGCTTCCAGACACGAGTCGGGACACCCTCGACGGCGACCGTCTCCATCTCGAACTTCGTACCCGCAGCGGTCAGCGCGGCGGTGGCATCAGCGAGCGTCATCCGGGGCCAGGCCGGGTCGAGCGCCACAAGCGGTTGCATATCCAAGACGACTCTCTCCTGACGGCGCGCGGACCCGAAGTTGAAGGTCGGGTTTGTCGCGTGATCCTGTTTCGCACAGGTTAGTGTTGATTTGCGCGCCGCTCAAGGCAATAGGGTGGCAAGCGTTTCGAATGGGGGGTATGGAAGCCGAGATGAAGTTCGCCACGTCCGCCGCCGGTCGATTCGACACAAGCCGCCTCGCGGCGATCGATGCGTTCCTGCAAGAGCGTTACCTCGACTCCGGCAAACTCCCGCACGCACAGATCCTGATCGCGCAAGGCGGAGAGATCGCCCATTTTTCTTCGCTCGGCCCGGCACGCGAGGGCGAAACCGCGCAGATCGACGCGCACTCCCTCTTCCGCATTGCGAGCATGACCAAGCCGGTCACGTCGGTCGCGTTCATGATGCTGGTCGAGGAAGGCCGCGTCGCGCTCGACACGCCAGTCCACCACGTCCTCCCCGAGTTCACAGGGGTTGGCGTCTATGCCGGCGGCGGTGGCGGCGTGCCGTTCCAGACCCGCCCGACAGCCGAGCCGATGCGGATGATCGACCTGCTGCGCCACACCGCAGGGCTCACCTACGGCTTCCAGAACCGCACCAACGTCGACGCCGCGCACCGCGAGGGGAAGCTCGAAAGCTGGCACGGCAACCACGACCTCGACGGCTTCGTCTCCGCGCTCGCCAAACTCCCGCTCGAATTCTCGCCGGGCGACGCGTGGAATTACTCGGTCGCGACCGACGTCCTCGGCGCGGTCGTGCAGCGCGTATCGGGCGTGCCGCTCGAACAGTTTTTCCGCGACCGCATCTTCGCGCCGCTCGGGATGGACGACACCTTCTTTCACGTCCCAGAAGACAAGATCGACCGCCTTACGGACTGCTACACCTTCGTCCCCGGCAAGGGCCGCATCCTTTACGACCGCGGGGCTGCCAGCGCATGGAGCCGTGCGCCCAAACTCGTGTCCGGCGGCGGCGGGCTCGTCTCGACCGCGCTCGACTATCACCGCTTCTGCACGATGCTGCTCAACGGCGACGAGCTCGAGGGTACCCGCGTCATCGGTCGCAAGACGATCAACCTGATGACGATGAACCACCTCCCCGGTGGATCGGACCTGTCGAAAATGTCTAAGTCGCTGTTCAGCGAGGCGGCCAATGCGGGGACGGGCTTCGGGCTCGGCTTTGCGGTCAATATCGACGTCGCGCGCTCGATGATCCCCGGCTCGGTTGGCGAATATTATTGGGGCGGGATGTTCTCGACCGCCTTCTTCATCGATCCGGTCGAGCAATTGCACATGGTGTTCATGACGCAGCTGTCTCCGTCCAGCCTGTACCCAATCCGCCGCGAGCTGAAGACGTTGATTTACAGCGCGCTAACTTAAACCTTTCGCTTCCCCGGCGAAGGCCGGGGCCCAGGTGCGCAACCGGATTAACCGGGCGCTGAGCACAGTTACAAAAACCTCCGCGACTGGGCCCCGGCCTTCGCCGGGGAAGCAAACAGGAGAAGACGATGACCGGCCCGATCACCACCCAGCTCCACGACGACATCCTCGTCATCATCTCGAACAACCCGCCCGTAAACGCGCTCGGCGCTGCCGTCCGCCAGGGCCTCGAAGCCGGGATCAAGCAAGGTCTCGCCAACCCGCAGGTCAAGGCGATGGTGATTCGCTGCGACGGCCGCACCTTCTTTGCGGGCGCGGACATCACCGAATTCGGCAAGCCGATGCAGGAGCCCGGCCTCCCGACAGTGGTAGACATGATCGAGGCCTCGGACAAGCCCGTCGTCGCTGCGATCCACGGCACCGCGCTCGGCGGCGGGTGCGAGGTGACGCTCGGCTGCCATTACCGCATCGCCGTCCCGAGCGCGAAGATCGGCACCCCCGAGGTCAAGCTCGGCCTGCTCCCCGGCGCAGGCGGGACGCAACGCCTGCCGCGCATCGCGGGCGTCAAGCTCGCGCTCGAACTCACCGCCAAGGGCGACCCGATCCCCGCCAAGCTCGCGCTTTCCGCCGGGCTGATCGACCGACTTGCCAATGAAAACAACCTCGAAGCAGACGCTATTGCCTTCGCGCGCGAAGTTGCAGACGCAAAGCTCCTGCCCCGTGCGCGCGACAAGGTGGCGCAGGCCGACCCCGAAGCGGTCGCCCAGTTCAAGAAGGACAACGCCAAGCGCTTCCGCGGTTTCGAAGCCCCTGCCGCCAACATCGCTTGCGTCGAGAAAGCGACCGACGGATCGAGCTTCGACGAGGGCATCGCGTTCGAGCGGCAGGAATTCATAAAACTGATGATGGGGGTGCAATCCGCCGCGCAGCGCCACATCTTCTTCGCCGAGCGCCAGGCCGCCAAGATCGACGGGATCGACCCGAAGATCCCGCTCCGCGAGATCAAGCGCGTCGGCGTGATCGGCGCGGGCACGATGGGCGGCGGCATCTCGATGAACTTCCTGTCAGCGGGCATCCCCGTGACGATCGTCGAGATGGCGCAGGAAGCGCTCGATCGCGGTGCCGGCACGATCCGCAAGAATTACGAAGCCTCCGCCGCCAAGGGCCGCCTCAAGCCCGAGCAGGTCGAAGCCGCGATGGGCGCGCTCACCCCGACGCTCGATTTCGATGCGCTCGCGGACTGCGACCTCATCATCGAGGCGGTGTATGAGGACATGGCCGTCAAGAAGGACATCTTCGCGCGGCTCGACACGATCGCCAAGCCCGGCGCGATCCTGGCGTCCAACACCTCCTATCTCGACGTGGACGAGATCGCCGCCGCGACCAACCGCCCCGGCGACGTGCTCGGCATGCACTTCTTCTCGCCTGCCAACGTCATGAAACTGCTCGAGGTCGTCCGCGGCGCGCAGACCGATGACGATGTGCTCGCGACCGTGATGGCGCTGTCGAAGACGATCCGGAAGGTCGCGGTGGTCGCTGGTGTGTGCGACGGGTTCATCGGCAACCGGATGCTCAAGCCCCGTCAGGTCGAGGCGATGAAGCTGCTGATGGAAGGCGCCACGCCCGAGCAGATCGACAAGGTCCATGTCGCGTTCGGCATGCCGATGGGGCCGTTCCAGATGAGCGATCTCGCCGGGGTCGACATCGGCTGGCACCGCGACCCCAACCGCATCGAGAACATCCGCGACGCACTCGCCGCCGAAGGCCGCTGGGGGCAGAAGACCGGCAAGGGCTTCTACGATTACGACGAGAAGCGGAACCCGACGCCTTCGGCCCGGGTCGCTGAAATCATCGAGGATTTCCGTTCGAAGTCCAACCTGCAGAAGCGCGAGATCAGCGACCAGGAGATCGTAGAGAAGACGCTCTACACGATGGTCAACGAAGGCGCGCTGATCCTCGAAGAGAAGATGGCGCAGCGCGCGAGCGATATCGATGTGGTGTGGATCTACGGCTACGGCTGGCCGGTCTATCGCGGCGGGCCGATGTTCTGGGCGGACACCGAGGGGCTGAAGACGATCGTCGCGGGGCTGGAGAAGCACGGGTTCGCGGTGGCGGAACTTCTGAAGAGCAAGGCCGAGAGCGGTGGCCGGTTCAATGGGTAACGCACTTTCTTCTCCCTCTCCCCGCTTGCGGGGAGAGGGCAAGCGAGGCGCAGCTGAAGCGCGAGAGAGGGGCAGTACAGAGAGGTCGCTCTGCTGTACTGCCCCTCTCCCCGGCCCTCTCCCCGCAAGCGGGGAGAGGGAGAAGTGAAAACCGCCCTCCAAACCGCCGCCGCAATCCGCGCCGGTGAAACCACCGCGCTCGCGGAATGCGAAGCCGCCATCACCCGCATCGAGTCCGGCGACACCACCATAAACGCCATAGTCGTCAGAGACTTCGACCGAGCCCGCGAAGCCGCCCACGCCATCGACGCCAGCCCCAAGGACGACGCCCGCCCGCTCCTCGGCGTCCCCATGACCGTCAAGGAAAGCTTCGACGTCGCCGGTCTCGTCACCTGCTGGGGCTTCGAAGAACACGCCGACTTCACAGCAACCGAAGACGCCGTCCAGGTCACCCGCCTCAAAAACGCAGGCGCAGTGATCCTAGGCAAGACCAACGTCCCCGTCGCGCTCGCCGACCTGCAAACCAACAACCCGGTCTACGGCCGCACCCGCAACCCGCTCGACCAGACCCGAGTCCCCGGCGGCTCCTCGGGCGGTGCGGCAGCGGCGCTGGCGGCAGGGTTCGTGCCGATCGAAATCGGCTCGGATATCGGCGGATCGATCCGCCTCCCCGCGGCCTTCTGCGGCGTATGGGGCCACAAGCCGACTTACAACGCGCTCCAATCTTTCGGTCATAACTTCCCGAGAACACAGAGTTGTGGCGTCGCGCTCAATGTCGTCGGCCCACTCGCCCGCGACCCCGACGACCTCGAAGCGCTATTCGGTGTCATGGGCGGCGATACACTCGGCAGACCCGCCCCGCGCAGCCCCGGCGACTGGCGGATCCTGCTCCTCCCCGAGCATCCGCTCGCCAAATCGCAAGCCGCAATCCAGTCCGCGATTGCCGACGTCGGCAGCGCCTTCCGAGCAAAGGGCGCGCAGGTCGACGACGCCAGCCCGCTTCTGCCCGATCTCGTCGCGCAGCACGGTGCCTATATCGACATGCTCGTCGTCGCGATGGCGCGCGGCGCGCCGATGGAAGGCGGGCAACCGCTCGCGCTCCCCGACTGGTTCACGCTGATCGACGCGCAAGCCAAGTGCCGCCGCGACTGGGCGCGGCTGTTCACCCAATACGATGCGGTGATCGCGCCGATCTGGGGCACCACCGCCTACCCCCACGACGACACCCCGCTGATGACGCGGATCACCGCGATCGACGGGCTCGACACCCCCGCCGGGCTCCAGATGGCCTATCCCGGTCTCGCCACCTTCCCGATGCTCCCCGCGACGAGCGTCCGGATCGGGACCGACCCGGACGGCCTGCCGATCGGGGTGCAGGTGATCGCCGACTATAACCGCGACCATACCGCCATCGCGGTGGCGCGCGCCGCGCATGATTTGATGAGGAGTTGATCCGATGACCGACACGCTCGACACCTTCCGTACCGAAACCCGCGCCTGGCTCGAGGCGCATTGCCCGCCCGAGATGCGCGCGCCCGTCCGTTCCGAGAAGGACGCCTGCTGGGGCGGCCGCAACCCGGATTTCCAGCCCGGCCAGAAGGAATGGATGGACGCGATGGCGTCGCGCGGCTGGACCGTCCCCGACTGGCCTGCGGCCTATGGCGGCGGTGGCCTGTCGCCCGCCGAGACCAAGGTTCTTCGCGAAGAAATGGCCGCAATCAAGGCGCGGAACCCGCTCAATTCGTTCGGCATTTCCATGCTCGGGCCGGCACTGCTCAAATATGGCACCGAGGAGCAGAAGCTCGACTATCTCCCCAAGATCGCGCGCGGAGAAATCCGCTGGTGTCAGGGGTATAGCGAGCCCAACGCCGGCTCCGATCTAGCCTCGCTCGCCACCTCGGCAGAGGATGCAGGCGACCATTATGTGATCAACGGCCAGAAGGTCTGGACCTCCTACGCCGACAAGGCTGACTGGATCTTCTGCCTCGTCCGCACCTCGAAGGAGTGCAAACAGGGCGGGATCAGCTTCGTGCTGTTCGACATGGCGAGCGAAGGCGTCTCGACGAAGCCGATCCTGCTGATCTCGGGCTATTCGCCGTTCTGCGAAACATTCTTCGACAATGTGAAGGTCCCCAAGTCCCAGCGCATCCACGACGAGAACAAGGGCTGGGATGTCGCCAAGTATCTGCTGGGCCACGAACGCGAGATGATCTCCGGCATGGGCCTCGCAAGTTCCGGCGGCAACCCACTGATCGAAGGCGCAATTGCAACCGTTGGCCTCGACCACGAAGGCCGCCTTGCCGACCCGCTCCTACGTGCAACGATCGCCATGTTCGAAGTCCGCGCGAAGGCCTTTGGGGCGATGTCCGAACGCTTCATCGACGAACTCAAGGCAGGCCGCGCCCACCCCGCGCAGCCCTCGATGATGAAATACTACGGCACCGAGCTCAACAAGAGCCGCCACGAACTCCAGATGGCGGCCGGCGGCTCCGACGCGCTCGAATGGGAGAGCGAAGCCTCGGGAGGCGGCCGCGAAGCGCGCGCCTGGCTGCGCACCAAGGCGAACTCGATCGAGGGCGGGACGAGCGAGGTCCAGCTCAACATCATCGCCAAGCGCATCCTCGAACTGCCGGCCTAACTTCTCCCTCTCCCGCTCCGCGGGAGAGGGTGGCCGAGCGAAGCGAAGGTCGGGAGAGGGCAGACACGCGGACGGTAGCGTCCGGAACAGCCCCTCTCCCCGACCCTCTCCCCAGCGGGGAGAGGGAGAAGAAGGAAGAACAATGCCGCTGTATCTCAATGACGACCAAACCGCCCTTCAGGACACGATCCGCGATTTCGTCGCGGAGCAGGCCCCCGTCAGCCACATGCGCGGCTTGCGCGACGCAGACGACGCGACCGGCTTCAGCCGCGACTTGTGGCGCAGCTTTGCCGAAATGGGCTTCACCGGCATCCTGATCGACGAGGCGGATGGCGGCCTCGGCCTCGGCCATGTCGAGGCGGGCGTCGTGCTCGAGGAGATCGGCCGCAACCTGTCGCCCTCGCCCTTCCTCACGACCGCGGTCGCTGCGGTCGCTGCGCTCAAGGGCAGCGCGCACGCCGCGCGCTGGTTCCCCGGCATCCTGAGCGGCGAAACCGTCGCCGCGCTCGCAATCGACGAGGGCGCGAAGCACCGCGACACCGTCACGCTGACCGCGGAACGATCGGGCAACGGCTTCAAGCTGTCGGGCAGGAAGCAGTTCGTCACGCACGGCCACGTCGCCGACCTGCTGATCGTCGCCGCGCGCACCGCGGGCAGCGTTTCCGATGCGGAGGGAGTAACGCTGTTCGCGATCTCCAAGGACGCCGCGAACCTGACCACCACCCCCGAACGCCTCGCCGACGCCAGCATCGCCGCACGGCTCGAGTTCGACGGCGTCGAGGTCGATGCCGACGCGGTGATCGGCGATGTCGACGGCGGGCGCACCTCGCTCGACCGTCTCCTGCGCGCCGGACGAACGGGCGCGTCGGCCGAGTTGCTCGGCGTCGGCGGGGGCGCGATGGACATGACCGTCGGATATCTTAAGGAGCGCAAGCAGTTCGGCACGCTGATCGGCAGCTTCCAGGCGCTCCAGCACCGCGCGGCGCATCTCTATTCGGAAATGGAAGTCGCGCGCGCAGCGGTACTCAAGGCGCAGCAATTGCTCGATGCGAGCAGCGCGCACGCTGACGAGGCGGTGTCGGTCGCCAAGGCGATGACCGCGCTCGCCACCACGCTGTCGGTGCAGGAAGGCGTCCAGATGCACGGCGGGATCGGGATGACCGACGAATATGACATTGGCTTCTACATGAAACGCGCGCGCGTGCTGGCCGAGATGTTCGGCGACGCGAATTTTCACGCGGACCGGATCGCGCGCGCGGCGGGATACTGAGCGCGCCCCTTGCCAAAGTGTTCTTCCCCGGCGAAGGCCGGGGCCCAGTCGAGAGCGGGTGATGGCGCGCGTTAGCCCTCGATGACACTGGCCACCGCGACTGGGCCCCGGCCTTCGCCGGGGAAGCGCAAGAGAGTGAAGACTTGGAATGACCGACCCTATCCCCGCCCGGCTTGCCCAGGATCTGATCGACCTGCTCGATGTCGAGGAGATCGACACCGACCTGTACCGTGGCCCCAAAGGGAATGACGGGTTCGGGCGCGTGTTCGGCGGACAGGTGATTGCGCAGGCGCTTCAGGCGGCGCAGCGGTCGACCGATGCGCCCAAGGCCGCGCATTCGCTCCACGCCTATTTCATGCGCCCCGGCGCTGAAGATCACCCGATCCTGTACCGCGTGGTCCGCGACTTCGACGGCAAGAGCTTCTCGACCCGCCGCGTGATCGCGACCCAGCGCGGCGTGCCGATCCTCAACCTCGCCTGTTCGCTGCAAATCCCCGAGGATGGGCTGGCGCATCAGGATGCGATGCCCGACGTCCCCCCGCCCGAGGACCTGACCAACGACCGCGACTTGCGGCTCGCGATGATCGACCGGATCCCCGAACGCTATCGCACAATGTTCCTGCGCCCGCGGATGGTCGAGATCCGCCCGGTTTCCCCGCGCAGCTGGCTCGATCCGGTTCCGCACGCGCCATTCCAGAACAGCTGGTTCCGCGTCGTCGCGCCGATCGGCGACGACCCCGCGATGCACCGCGCGATCCTGGCCTATGCGTCCGACATGTCGCTGCTCGGCACCGCGACGCTGCCGCACGGCGTCAACTGGATGATGAACAAGCTCCAGACTGCGAGCCTCGACCATTCCCTATGGCTTCACGAGGATTTCCGCGCGGACGAGTGGCTGCTCTACGCCTGTGACAGCCCGTGGGCGGGCCATGCACGCGGGTTCAACCGCGGCAAGATCTTCGCGCGCGACGGACGGCTGGTGGCGAGCGTCGCGCAGGAAGGGCTGATCCGACTTCGGGAATAGAGGGGGGCATAAGGGGGCGGAACACCGAACGGATCGGCAGGTTATCATCGGCATACCGTTGTATGGAGTATCCGATGTCCGAAGCGCTCAAGCCCCCCGTCGCCTTCTCCCCCAATGTCGAGACGACCACCGAAGACGAGAGCGAAACGTCGCAGGGCCTCAACAAGGCGCTGCACGACATCCTCGAGACAACGTCCGAAAATTACGGTCATGCCGTTCGGTCCGTCCATGCGAAAAGCCACGGGCTCCTCGAAGGCACGCTGACGATCCACGACAATCTGCCCGCAGAACTCGCACAGGGCGTGTTCGCCAAGGCGGGCGAGCATCCCGTCGTGATGCGCTTTTCGACCAACCCAGGCGATATCCTGGACGATTCGATCTCCGTGCCGCGCGGGCTTGCGTTCAAGCTGCTCGACGTTGCGGGCGAGCGACTGCCGGGCTCGGAGAGCGAGACGACGCAGGATTTCATCATGATCAACGGCCCCGCGTTCGCGACCCCCAACGCCAAGCCGTTCCTTGCGAACCTGAAGCTGCTCGCCAAGACGACCGACAAGGCAGAAGGTGCGAAGAAGGTCCTGTCTGCGGTCCTGCGCGGAACCGAAGCGGCGCTGGAGGCGATCGGCTTGCCCAGCCCTGCGCTGCAAACGCTTGGCGGTGCGCCCAACATCCATCCGCTTGGCGAGACCTATTACAGCGCAACGCCATTCCGCTTCGGTACGTATATCGCCAAATTCTCGCTGGCCCCAGTGTCGGGCAACCTGACCGCGCACACCAAGGAGAAGGTCGACACGCACAACCGCCCAGATGCGTTGCGCGAGGAAATCAACGCTGTGATGACGGCCGGCGACGCCATGTGGGAGCTTCGCGTGCAATTGTGCCGCGACCTCGAAACCATGCCGATCGAGAAAGCCGATGCGGTCTGGGACGAGGCGGAAAGCCCGTTCACCACGGTCGCGACGATCCGCGTCGCCGCGCAGCCAAGCTGGACCGCCGATCGCGCCAAGGCGATCGACGACGGGATGCGGTTCAGCGTGTGGACCGGGCTTGCCGCACACCAGCCGCTCGGGCAGATCAACCGAGTGCGCAAATCGGCGTATCAGATGTCGTCCGACTTCCGCGCCGACTTCAACCGCTGCCCGATCCACGAACCTAAGGCGCTGCCCGCGCTCGACTGATCAGACCGCGGTCTTGCCATATTCCTGCTTGGTGACGGGGTGGCTGCTCGACAGCCCCCCGTCGACCGCAATCGCCTGACCGTTGACGTAGCTCGCGGCATCCGACGCTAGGAACGCCGCGACCTCGGCAAGTTCCTCGGGTTGGGCACCGCGACGCAGCGGGTTGAGCCGCCCGACCCTGTCGATCTTCCCCGCCTCGCGTGCATAATCGAACGTGGGCTTGGTCATCCCGGTTTCGGTAAGCCCCGGGCAGATCGCGTTCACCCGCACGTTCGATCCCGACAATTGCTGCGCGGATACCATCGCGAGGTTGATGACCCCGGCCTTGGACGCCGAATAAGCCGGTGACCCCGCCCCCGACCGGATACCAGCAACGCTAGCGGTCAGCACGATCGCGCCGCCGCCACGCTCCGCGATCCTGGGGGCGGCATGTTTGATCGCCAGGAACGGACCGATCAGGTTCACCCGCAAGACCTCGGTGATGAGCGCGACGTCGGTATCGAACAGGTTCGCCATGCCGCCCGATATCCCGGCGTTGGCGAACATGATGTCGAGCCCGCCGTAATATTCGCACGCTACCTGCACCGCGCGGACGACATCCGCTTCGTCGCCCGCATCGATCTGGATCGCGTGCGCCGTGCCCCCGGCCTGGTCGATCAGCGCCGCGGTCTCATGCACCGTATCGCTTCGATCGGCGACTAGCACCGATCCCCCCTCGCGCGCGAACAGCAAGGCGCTCGCGCGGCCGATGCCGGACCCTGCCCCCGTGACGATGATCGACTTGCCCGTGAAACGCTGTGTCATGTGCTGCTCCCCCTAAATCGTCACGCCGCCGTCGAGCACGATCGTCTGCCCGGTCATGAAGCTGCTCGCCTGGCTGGCGAGGAAGACGACCGCGCCCGCGATCTCCTTCGGTTCGCCGATCCGCCGCAGCGGTACGGTCTTGTTCGCGGCTTCGATCCGCTCGGGATCTTCCCACAAGGCGCGCGCGAAATCGGTCTTGATCAGCCCCGGCGCGATGCAATTGACGCGAACGTTATCGGGGCCGAATTCATGCGCGAGATTGCGCGCAAGCTGCATGTCGGCAGCCTTGGAGATGCAATAGGCCCCGATCAGCGTCGACCCCCGCAAGCCACCGATCGACGAGACGATGATGATCGATCCGGCGCGCCGTTCGCGCATTTCGGGGGCGACCATCGTGATCAGCCAGTGGTTGGAGACGATGTTGTTGTCGAGGATCTTGCGAAACTGATCGTCCGCGATGCCGGCTTGCGGACCGTAATAGGGGTTGGAGGCGGCATTGCAGACGAGCACGTCGATCTGCCCGAACGTGGCGCGCGTCGCATCAACCAGATGTTGCAGCCCCGCCTTGTCGGAGATGTTCGCCGCCACCGCGATCGCGGTGCCCTCGCCGAAGCGCGTGTTGATCTCAGCGGCGACCGCATCGCACGCGTCCTGCTTGCGGCTGGAAATCACGACTTTCGCGCCATGTTCCGCGAGTTCGAAGGCACTCGCCTTGCCGATCCCGCGGGACGAGCCGGTCACGACGGCGACTTTGCCGGTCAAATCGAATTGCGACATTGCGTTTCTTCCCCCTCCCGCTTGCGGGAGGGGTCGGGGGAGGGCCTGTCCGCAAGCCGCTCCGCCAATCCCCTCCCCTGACCCCTCCCGCAAGCGGGAGGGGAATAAGTGCTAAGCCCCTGCCTTGACCGCGAATTCCCACGCTGCATCGGCAAGACGATACACCCCCGCTGCCGACTTCTCGGCCTGCGCGCTCGAAGCCGTACCCTCGACGATCCGCTTCTTGATGCCCTGCACGATGCCGGTCAGTCGGAAGAGATTGTACGAGAAATACCAGTTGAGATCGGGCACCCCATCCCGCCCGGTCGCGGCACAATAGCGCGCGACCATCTCGTCGATCGTCGGGATGCCCGTCGCAGGCCCGGTATGGCCAAGCACGCCCGAACGCCCCTCGGGCGCGGTCACCCAGCTCATCAGGAAATAGCTGAAGTCAGCGAGTGGATCGCCGAGCGTCGAGAGCTCCCAGTCGAGCAATGCGATCACGCGCGGCTCGGTCTGGTGGAAGATCATGTTGTCGATGCGGTAATCACCGTGGACGATCGACGTCCGCGTCTGCGGCGGCACGGTACGCCCGAGATAGTCGATCAGACGCTCGACCGTCTCCATCCGCTCGGTCTCCGACGCGCGATATTGCTTGGTCCAGCGCGCGACTTGGCGCTCGAAGTAATTGCCGGGGCGTCCGTAATCGCCGAGGCCCGCGGCCTCGTGATCGGTCGTGTGCAGCGCCGCCAGCGTGTCGCACATCGCATTGTAGATGCCGGTCCGTTCGGCGGGCGCAAAATCGGGAAGCGTCCCGTCCCACAGATTTCGCCCATCGGCGAACCCCATGACGTAGAAGTCGGTCCCGATCACTGCCGGATCGGTGCACAGCCCATAAGGCCGCGCGACCGGAAAGCCGGTCGGGTACAGTCCGGCGATCACGCGATATTCGCGGTCGACCGCATGCGCGGACGGAAGCAGATTGCCCAACGGCTTGCGCCGCAGAACATAGTCGCCCGAGGCAGCGGTGATCTTGAAAGTCGGATTGGATTGCCCGCCCGAGAATTTGGCATAGGTCAACGGGCCTTCGAACCCGCTCACGTTCGCCACCATCCACGCGGTCAGCCGATCCTCGTCGAGCCGGTCCTTGTCGGGAACCGCCATCGTCTGCGGGGCAAAGTCGGTCATGCGAATTCGATCACCGAGCGAACGGTGTCCCCGCTGCGCAGCTTGGCCAGAGCGTCGTTGACGTTCTCCAGTCGAATCCGTTCGGCAACCATCGTGTCGAGGTCGAGCTTGCCGTCGAGATACAGCCGGACGAGGCGCGGCATGTCGATCGGGAAGCGCGTCGACCCCAGCAGCGAGCCTTGCAGCTTCTTGCCGGTCAGGAAGGTCGGCCCGGGAATCTTCACCTCATTGCCCGGCGCGATCATGCCGAGGATCGTCGCGGTCCCGCCGCGCCGCAGGATCGTCCAGGCGAGTTCGGCGGTGTTGGACCGCCCGACCGCCTCGATCGCATAGTGCACCCCGCCCCCGGTCAACGCCGCGACCTGCTTCGCCAGATCCGGCGCATTCGCATCGAAGCTGTGCGTCGCGCCGAGTTTCTCCGCAAACGCGCGCTTCTCGGCGACCGGGTC